>ERZ1026884.101-NODE-101-length-58595-cov-17.502682_pt1 | contig 58595 bp, 83 predicted proteins | sample MGYA00380172_ERZ1026884 | MGnify/ENA primary metagenome ERZ1026884 (study PRJEB33269, sample SAMEA4719808) | human gut metagenome | biome: human-associated habitat; feature: organic feature; material: feces | place: Cameroon | collected 2013-10 ... | reverse complement strand
CTTTCAGTTCGCAGATAAATCCCCTCCATAGGCCTCTCTAAGTGCCCTAAGTCTTTAGATAACCATTGCTAATGTATCCAAGAAGTGAACGGAAGGAGGCAGAAACCGTGCCACGAAAGAAGCAAGTGGATGCCCCTCCCAAAACACCAAGGGGCAGACCATATCTAACCCCAGAGGCCCAGGAGAATCACATGATCTCTTTGGCCGTCAACTTAGCAGAACAGCAGCTTCGTGATGGAACTGCATCGTCGCAGGTCATCACGCATTATCTCAAACTCGGTTCTACCAAAGAGAAATTGGAGAAAGAAATTTTGGAGAAGCAGAAAGATCTTATCTCCGCAAAAACCGAAAGTCTGCATGCGGCTAAGCGAATCGAAGAACTCTTTGAGAATGCCAGGGAAGCATTGACGAGGTATACGGGAGGCGAGGATCAAGAGGATGAGTAAATGCTATTCGGAACTGATACAGCTTCCTACATTTATCGAGCGCTACCGGTATCTGAAATTGGACGGGACGGTTGGTGAGGATACATTTGGGTTTCGCCGATGGCTGAATCAGGTTCTCTACAATTCTCCCGAATGGAAGAGCTTTCGGCGGGAGATCAATCGGCGAGACGGTGGGTGTGATCTTGGTATGCCTGGGTTTGAAATTTATGGGGCTGTAATCATTCATCATATTAACCCTATTACCTATGAGGATGTCCTCTATCGAAGAGATTGCCTACTTGACCCAGAGAATGCAATCTCCACTCAACTGGGGACACACAACGCGATCCACTATGGGGATGAAAGCCTTTTGAACATTGTACCGATTGAGCGGTCCCCAAACGACACATGCCCGTGGCGAGAGAGGAGGTAACGGCATGAACGAAAGCATCCTTGAATCCGTGAAGCACATGCTTGGCCCGGGTTCCTTGGACGACCATTTCGATAAAGACCTTATCATCTTTATCAACGGCGTATTCAGCACTTTGACGCAGATCGGTGTCGGACCGAAGTCCGGGTTTTCTATCACCGGGGCGTATGAATTGTGGGAAGATTTTATTGGCGATGACCCGAAATTGGAAATGACCAAGACCTACATGTATACAAAGGTGCGGCTGCGGTTTGATCCTCCTCAAAGCTCGTCGGTTATTCAACTGATGCAGCAGGATGCCAGCGAGCTGGAATGGCGGCTGAATGTCGCCGTTGAGTCTTGACAAAGGAGGAAGCAAAATGGAAAATAATAGTCTGGCCCACTATGGCATTCGGGGAATGAAGTGGGGCGTTCGACGGTTTCAAAACAGTGATGGCAGCTATACCTCTGCCGGAAAGAAGCGAAAGCAAAAAGAAAGCGTTCACGAAGATTACGCCAATGCGCACAGCAAAAAGAGCGTAAAGTCTATGAGTAACGCCGAACTGAAGGCCCGCAATAACCGTCTTCAGATGGAACAGCAGTATGCTAATCTCACAAGGACGACGAGCAAAGGTAAGAAAGCGGTTCAGACATTTATAAAAACGGCCGGCTTAGTCGGTGGAGTTGCGGGAGCCTATGCTACCTACAAAAGAGTTGGAACCCAAGTTTTACAAACTGAAACCGGTAAAAAAGTGGCCGACGCGGCTATCGATGCCATCGGTAATTATGTTTTGAGAGATCTGGAAAAAGGACTGGCTAAGGGACTATAAAAAAGAAGAGGCAGCCGCAACGGTTGCCTCTATGTGTATTTTTCACTTTTTGCCAATAAATCGAACGCCCAATATCGCCCCACCAATAGCGAGTGCGCCACCCGCAACGCTGGCAACTAAATGCGCGATGTGCTTTAGAAAATCTTCATTGCCTCTCTGAAGTTCCGCCATCTTGTCGGCAACCTCAATCATCTTTTCAATAATGTAATGCTCGTCTTGGCTGGACAATTGTGCCTGTTCGAGTCGCTTGGAAAGGCTGTCCAAAACTTTTTGGTACCCATGAATGGTTCTCTCTTGAGATTCTTTTTGGGTTTTGAGAAGCTCGACAGAAACATCTTTTAACTGGCCGACAATTTCGTTCGCATAGTTTCGAAACTCTGGAAATTGCTCTATGCATTTGATAGCGGTTTCTTTGTCCATTTCTGGAAGAGCCGAAACAAAAGCTATGAGTTTGTCTTTGGACACATTGCGAAAACTTTCCGCACCTATCTTTTCGAGTACGGCTTCTGGCGAGAGAAGGTTCTTTTCCATAGAAGTGTACCTCCATTTACTGATAAGTGCATTCTATCACAAATAATAGCGGTTATCAACTGCCAAAAAGCTATGGAGCAAAGTTAAAAATGGCACTCTCAAATACTGCCGTCCCGAAATACTACGGCATGTTTCGAGATGCCGTAATGCGGGGCGAAGTCCCGATCTGCAAAGAGATCGAAATGGAGATGCATCGCATCGACGATCTTATTGCCAATCCGGGAATCTATTACGATGACAAGGCCGTGGAGGGTTGGATCGAATTCTCTGAGCAGGAGATGACATTGACCGATGGGTCCGACCTCCACCTGCTTGACACCTTCAAGCTCTGGGGTGAGCAAATCTTTGGATGGTACTATTTTATCGAAAGAAGTGTATATGTCCCCAATGAAGACGGTCATGGCGGCCACTATGTGAACAAAAGAATCAAGAAGAGACTTATCAACAAGCAGTACCTTATCGTCGGACGAGGTGCTGCTAAGTCTTTATATGGCTCTTGCATTCAGTCATACTTTCTGAATGCCGACATGTCAACTACGCTGCAAATCGCCACTGGGCCTACCATGCGTCAGGCAGATGAGACATTATCTCCGATACGGACCGCTATCATCCGCTCCAAAGGACCGCTCTTCAAATTTTTGACGGCCGGTTCTTTGCAAAATACGACCGGCTCACGGGCCAATCGCACCAAGCTCGCTTCTACGAAAAAGGGGATTGAAAACCTCCTTACAGGCTCGTTGCTGGAAATCCGGCCCATGGTGATAGACAAGCTCCAGGGTCTTCGTGTGAAGTGCGCTACAGTGGATGAATGGCTGTCTGGCGACATTCGGGAAGACCCCATCGGCGCCATTGAGCAGAGCGCATCCAAGGAGCAAGGCGGTGCTTACACCAACGACTATCTCATTCTGGCAACCAGCTCGGAGGGTACTGTCCGAAACGGAAGCGGCGACACAATCAAAATGGAGTTGGCCGACATCCTAAAGGGTGAGTATAACAACCCGCATGTGTCTATCTGGTGGTACAAGCTGGATTCTGTGGACGAAGTTGCAGACCCGGATATGTGGGTCAAGGCTAACCCGAACATCGGCAAGACGGTCACCTATGAAACCTACCAGTTGGATGTGGAGCGTGCGGAGAAAGCACCCTCTACCAGAAACGACATTCTGGCGAAGCGATTTGGCATCCCGATGGAGGGCTACACCTACTACTTCACCTATGAAGAAACCCTCCCCCATCGTCCCCGGAAATTCTGGGAGATGCCATGCAGCATGGGCGCAGATCTTTCACGAGGAGATGATTTCTGCTCGTTTACATTTCTGTTTCCGTTGTCAAACGGTTGCTTTGGCGTTAAAACCCGCAACTACATTTCTTCGGTTACACTGGCGAAGCTCCCGGCAGCTATGCGGGACAAGTACAACGAGTTTATGGCAGAAGGAACGCTGGTGGTCATGGACGGTACTGTTTTGGACATGATGCATGTCTACGATGACCTGGATGGACACATTGTTGAGTGCGGATACGATGTTCGCTGCATGGGCTTTGACCCGTATAATGCAAAGGAATTTGTGGAACGCTGGCAGGCTGAGAATGGCCCGTTCGGCATTGAGAAAGTCATTCAAGGGGCTAAGACGGAGTCTGTCCCTCTTGGTGAGCTGAAACTTCTCTCTGAGGAGCGTATGCTTCTCTTTGACGAAGCCTTGATGACTTTTACCATGGGCAACTGCATTATTCTGGAGGATACCAACGGTAACCGTAAACTCTACAAGCGTCGCCACGAGCAAAAGATCGACGCCGTAGCTGCTATGATGGACGCCTATGTGGCGTACAAAAACAACAAAGATGCTTTTGAGTGAGGAGATGATTCGAGTGTGGGCATATCGAGAAACGCCTTATCTCCAACATCATGGAGTCAAAGGCATGCGATGGGGTGTACGGAAAAGAGACTTTTCTTCTGGCTCAAGTCATGCTAAAATAGGCTTACAGTTCTTTGCAAAAAAGGTATCTGAATTCAAAACTTTGCGGCTTTCTGCCAAGGAGTATGCTCATGTTATGAGTGAGGTTGCCACCCACGCCAGTAAAGAACAACGACAAATGGCGTCATTCAAAAAGTGCATTGGCAAATATGTATACACTTTGGCCAATAATTTTGATGGCACATTCAGGGTAATCGGAAAAGCACTGATTACTGATAAGTATAAAAGGAAGGGGTGATTTCTGTGGATCTGGATCATTTATATCAAACTTTGGCCGACAAACTGAGAGCTATTTGGGATGACGAAGAGTTTATCATTGGCGTACTCAGCGACCTGGAGACAAAAGAAGACCTCGAGCGGGTTATTCGTTACATTGATGCCGGTATTGGTATTGACCCTTCTTCGATCGTATGCCTTTCGACAGAAATTCAGTTATCCAAAAGCAAATAAACTGCAGAGCAGTGTTTTCTAACCTCAGACCTTAACGGGTCTGGGGTTCTTTTTTTTGCCCAAAAGAAGGAGGTGAGATTCAAAATGGAGACAACTTTTGGCTCGCGGCTGAAGCGGGCGTGGAATGTATTCACCGGTAACGAGTGGCCTCAGCACAGAGATATTGGTCCCTCATTCTATTACCGTCCAGACCGACCTCGACTGACCAGGGGAAACGAGCAGTCCATCATAAACGGTATCTGCAATCGAATCGCCATTGATGTGGCATCCATTGGCATTCAGCATGTGCAGTTGGATAAAGATGGAAGGTTTTTGGAACCGAAGAGATCCTATCTCAATTACTGCCTAACCGAAAAGGCAAACATTGATCAGACGGCGGCAGCTTTTATTCAAGATACCGTCATGTCTATGCTGGACGAAGGCGTGGTGGCCATTCTTCCGACAAAGGCAACCGCAGATCCTGCCTACACCGACTCGTATGACATTGGGAGTATGCGCACCGCCAAGATCGTGGAGTGGTATCCCAGACATGTGAAACTGCGGGCCTACAACGATATGCTGGGTCGACAGGTGGATGTGATCCGTCCGAAGACGGCTGTGGCGATCGTAACAAATCCGCTTTATTCCGTGATGAATGAGCCGAACTCGACTTTGCAGCGGCTTATCCGAAAACTCAATCTCCTGGATGTCATTGACGAACAGAGCGGCTCCGGGAAGCTCGACCTTATCATCCAGCTTCCGTATGTCATTAAGACGGAGCAGCGCCGCCAACAGGCTGAATCTCGACGCAAGCAGATTGAAGACCAGCTGGCCGGGAGCAAATACGGCATTGCCTATACGGATGGTACGGAGCGTATCACACAGTTGAATCGCTCGGTGGAAAATAACCTAATGTCCCAAATCGAATACCTAACGAGTATGCTCTACAGCCAGTTGGGTATTACACAGGGCGTTATGGATGGGACTGCCGACGAAAAAACTATGCTGAACTACGACAACCGAACCATTGCGCCGATTATTTCGGCTATCCGGGATGCGATGCGATGTACATTTCTTTCCAAGACCGCTCGGACACAAGGACAGTCTATCGAATACTTCAGAGATCCGTTCCGGCTGGTTCCCGTGAGCGACATGGCTGAAATTGCGGATAAATTTACTCGCAATGAGATCATGTCTTCTAACGAGATTCGGCAGGTTATCGGAATGAAGCCCTCGAAAGATCCGAGAGCCGATGAACTTCGGAACAAGAATCTAAGCAAGCCCGGTGGCGATGAGCCGAGCGAAGTAATGAGCGACACAAATACTCAAAAGGAGGAAGAAATTCAAAATGAATAGAAATTGCGATTTCAGCGGATGGGCTACTCGCAATGACCTGAAGTGCGCCGATGGGAGAATCATCCGTAAAGATGCTTTTCGGTGTAACGATGGGCAAAAAGTCCCTCTGGTCTGGAACCATCAGTACAAAGATCCGTTCAATGTTTTGGGTCATGCAGTGCTTGAGAATCGGGACGAAGGCGTATACGCCTATTGCTCTTTCAACAACAGTGAATCAGGCAGGGCAGCGCGGGAAGTCGTTGAACATGGCGACATCTGTGCGCTGTCTATTTTTGCCAATCAGCTGGAGCAGCGTGGCCCCGATGTGCTTCACGGTGTTATCCGTGAAGTGAGCCTGGTACATGCCGGTGCTAATCCCGGAGCTTTTATCGAGTCCGTTATCAAACACGGCGTGGAGTGCGAGGAAGAAGGTATCATTCATACCGGCGAGCCTATTTCTCTGGCTCACTCCGATGCTCCTTCCGATAAGGCTACGAGCAAGTCGGAAGACGAGCCGACTGATAAAAAAGAGGAAGACAAACGAACCGTGGCCGATGTGTTTAACACTCTGGACGAGGAGCAGAAAACCGTCGTGTATGCCATTATCGGACAGGCCGTAGAGAATGCCAAGGCGGAGGCCGGTGCCGATACGAAAAATGATTCCGAAGAGGAGGAAAGCAAAATGCAGCACAATGTCTTTGACAACGAGACGGCCCCCGAGGCCACCAACACTCTGAGCCACGATGCCATTCAGACCATCATCGGTGATGCCAAGCGCTGCGGCAGCATGAAGGCCAGCGTTCTGGAGCACTCTGCCGAGTACGGTATTGAGCAGATCGACTATCTGTTCCCCGAGGCTAAGAGCCTCAATAACCCTCCCGAGTTCATCAAGCGTGATACCGGCTGGGTCGGAAAGGTTATGGGCAAGGTCCATCATACGCCCTTCTCCCGCATCAAGTCCGTCTTCGCCAACATCACCGAGGATGAGGCCCGCGCCAAGGGTTACTTCAAGGGCAACCTGAAGAAGGAAGAGGTCTTCAGCCTGCTGAAGCGTACCACCACCGCCACAACTGTTTACAAGAAGCAGAAGATGGACCGTGACGACAAGGTGGAAATCACCAACTTTGATGTGGTGGCATGGCTGAAGTCCGAGATGCGGATGATGCTGGACGAGGAGCTGGCTCGGGCCTATCTGATCGGCGATGGCCGTCTGTCCTCCAGCGACGACAAGATCAATGAGAGCAACATCCGGCCCATTTATAAGGATGAGGACCTGTATACCATCAAGAAGAAGGTCTCTGTTGCCAAGGGCGCCAGCGAGGATGCCAAGGCTCAGGCATTCATCAAGCAGGTCATTCGTGCCCGCAAGGACTACAAGGGCTCCGGCAATCCCGATCTCTACACCACCGAGGATATGCTGACCAGTATGCTGCTGCTGACGGATACCACCGGCCGTGACCTGTACAACGATGTGGCACAGCTGGCAAAGAAGCTGCGTGTGAATGAGATCATCACCGTTCCCGTTATGGAGGGCGTAAAGGGTGCCGGCGGCGGTGAGCTGATGGGCATTGTCTGCAATCTTATCGACTACAATGTGGGCGCTGACAAGGGCGGCGCTGTGAACATGTTCGAGGATTTCGACATCGACTACAACCAGGAGAAGTTCCTGATCGAGACCCGCTGCTCCGGCGCTCTGACCAAGCCCTATTCCGCCATTGCTCTGGAGCTGGACGAAGCAACCGCCTGAGAATGGCCTAAAAGAATAACGGAGGTAACGAAACATGAATAAGATCTTTTCTAAGTCCGAAGAGAAGTATGTCAAGAATGTCGTTATTTACGGCAAGAGCGGCGACAACTATGTGTATGAGGACAGCGCCTGCGCTAAGAAGCTGGACAAGGACACCGTTTCCCGCCTGTTTCTCACCGGCCTGCTGGTGAACTACGGCGGTGCCACCTACACCGTGACCGCCCTGAAGAATAACACCACCAAAAAGTGCGTGGATGTGACCTTCTGGGATGCCCTGGCGTCCACTGCGGCGGCTGTGACCCTGCACTCTTCCGAGTACAAGGCCTAAAAATTCAAAATGGCGAAGTTCTACGGGGCGATCGGCTACATTACGACGGAGGAGACAAAACCGGGTGTCTGGGAGGAGAAAATCACAGAGCGTAAATACGCTGGAGAGCTCCTTCAAAACAGGAACCTGGTTCAGAGCGCAGATCAGTTGAACGACAACATCAACATCGCAAATGAGATCAGTATTGTAGCCGACCCGTACGCCAATGGAAATGTCTATGCGATGCGCTATGTTGTCTTTATGGGCGCAAAGTGGAAGATCACGAATGTTCGGGTGGCCTATCCGAGACTCGTACTGACGATCGGAGGTGTATACAATGCAAGCCAGACTTGAGCTGCACGAGCTTCTTTGCACGATTCTTGGCAGTCGGCATGTATATTACCAGCCGCCCGAAAGCGTGAAAATGGAGTATCCGGCGATCGTGTATTCCCGAAACAGTATCGAGAACGCTTTTGCCGAGAACTCGGTCTATAAACAAGACCACCAATACCAGATCATCGTGATCGATAAAGACCCGGACAGCGAGATCGTTGCGGCGATTTCAAAGCTGCCTATGTGCCAGTTTGTTCGGCACTATGAAGCGGACAACTTGAATCACGATGTCTTTACAATTTACTGCAAATGAGGAGGAACTACATATGCCTAAACTCGTATGGGATAAGACCGGTGAACGCCTCTATGAAACCGGCGTAAAGCAGTGCGTTCTGTATCTCCCGACCAATGGCGTATACAACAAGGGCGTGGCCTGGAATGGTATCACGGCCGTCAACGAGAACCCTTCCGGTGCCGAGGCTACTGCACTCTATGCTGACGACAGCAAATACCTGAACCTGTATTCCGTAGAGGAGTTCGGCGCGACTGTTGAGGCCTATACATACCCCGATGAGTTCGCAGAGTGCGATGGCTCCGCCGAGATCGCCAAGGGTGTTATGGTCGGCCAGCAGACCCGCAAGACCTTCGGCCTGTGCTACAGAACTACTATCGGCAACGATGTTGACGGTAACGATCACGGCTATAAGCTGCACATTATCTACGGTGCTATGGCGTCTCCTTCCGAGAAGGCCTATTCCACCATCAACGACAGCCCCGAAGCGATGACCTTCTCCTGGGAGCTGACCACAACTCCTGTGACGGTGTCCGGGAAGAAGCCCACAGCTTCTATCGTCATCGACTCCACCAAGTGCGATCCCCAGAAGCTGGCTGCCCTGGAGGCTATCCTGTATGGCAAGGATGCCACTTCCGAGCAGGCTAACGATGGCGCAGAGCCTCGGCTGCCTCTGCCCGATGAGATCGCTACTCTGATGGCCGTGGCCTAACGAATATTTTGGGGCCGTATTCAGGTAAGCTGGCGGCCCTTTTTAACTTTGAAAGGAGAATTCTGAAATGCTTAAGAAGACTATTACCTATACCGACTACAACCAGGCGGAGCGTACCGAGGACTTCTATTTCAACCTCACTAAGGCCGAGGTCATGGAGATGGAAATGAGCACTTCCGGCGGCCTGGCTGAGATGATTAAAAAGATCGTTGCTGCCAAGGATGCGCCCGCTATTATCAAGGTCTTCAAGGATCTTATTCTTAAGGCCTATGGCGAGAAGAGCCCCGATGGCAAGCGGTTCATTAAATCCGAGGAGATCGCCACCGCCTTTGCTCAGACTGAGGCATATTCTCAGCTGTTTATGGAGCTGGCGACCGACCCGGACAAAGCGGCCGAATTTGTGAACGGTATCATCCCGGCGGCTGTCGATAAGTAAGAAAACTCAGAGAGGCTTGCGTAATGCTTAAAATCACAATACCCGCGACCGAGCAATGGGATGAAGCAAAGGAGCAATTTGTCAGCACAAAAGAGCAGACATTGCAGCTGGAGCATTCCCTGGTCTCTCTTTCAAAATGGGAAGCTAAATGGTGCAAATCGTTTCTTTACACAAAAGACAAAACTTTGGAAGAGACACTGGATTACATCAGATGCATGACCACTACACAGAATGTTCCTCCCGAGGTTTATGACTGCTTAACGGCGGAGAACATTCAGACCATAAACGACTATATTGGTGCCCCCATGACAGCCACCTACTTTCATGAGGACCGAATGGGTCGTCAAAGCCGGGAGCAAGTAACTTCTGAGCTTATTTATTACTGGATGATCGCTTTGAACATCCCATTTGAATGCCAAAAGTGGCATCTCAATCGACTTTTGACTCTTATCAGAGTATGCAACATTAAGAACCAGCCGCCCAAAAAGATGAATCGCCGCACTATTATGAGCCGTAATGCGGCCATCAATGCGGCACGCCGAAAACAATTGGGTACAAATGGATGACTGGATTCTATAAAGGAGACCGCACATGATAGCGTTCAGGCAAAAGGGCGACTTCTCTAAGCTGACGCGGTATTTGGAAAGGGCGAAGGAAGTCGTTAAGGCCGGTGACCTTGACAAGTACGGCCGAGCCGGAGTTGCCGTCCTTGCGTCTGCGACTCCCGTAGACTCGGGAATGACTGCCGAGTCTTGGTACTATAAGGTCTCAAATAGCAAAGGATCTGCCACCATTTCTTTTCACAACTCAAACATCCAGAAGGGGGTCCCTATTGCAATTATTTTGCAGTATGGGCATGGAACCAGAAATGGCGGCTGGGTTGAAGGCAGGGACTACATTAACCCTGCCATTCGCCCAATATTTGAAAAAATCGCAAATGATGCATGGGAGGAGGTTACTAAGCTGTGAGTAGAACGATCGATGAAAAAATTGTATCTATGCAATTCGATAATGCGCAATTCGAAAGAAATGTGCGCACCAGCATGGGCACGCTCGACAGACTGAAGCAAAGTCTCAACCTTACAGGCGCTGCCAAAGGCTTGGAGAATGTCAATGCGGCTGCGAAGGGTTTGGATATGTCCCCTCTTGCCAATGGCCTTGAAACGGTCAAGGTAAAGTTTTCTGCGCTTGAGGTCATGGCTGTAACTGCCCTCGCAAACATTACAAATTCGGCAGTAAATGCTGGCAAAAATCTTGTCAAGGCATTTACTATTGACCCTATCAAATCCGGTTTTCAAGAGTACGAAACTCAAATCAATGCTGTTCAAACTATTTTAGCCAATACCGAAAGTAAAGGATCAACACTGCAAGATGTTAATAGAGCGTTGGCCGAGTTAAATACATATGCAGATAAGACGATTTACAACTTTACAGAAATGACCCGTAATATAGGTACATTTACTGCGGCTGGTGTTGACCTAAAAACCTCTGTTTCCGCTATTAAGGGCATAGCCAATTTGGCGGCAGTATCCGGATCCACTTCTCAACAAGCGTCGACCGCAATGTATCAGCTTTCGCAGGCACTTGCATCTGGCACTGTCAAACTGATGGACTGGAACTCTGTGGTTAATGCAGGTATGGGTGGACAGGTATTTCAGGATGCCTTGAAGGAAACCGCTCGTGTTCATGGAATTGCCATTGACGACATGATTAAAAGCGAAGGCTCTTTTAGAGAAACCTTAGCAAAAGGGTGGCTAACAGCAGATATATTGACCGAGACACTCAATCATTTTACGATGGCCGCTGAAGAAGGAACCGAGGAATGGGAAGCATATAAGAGATCCCTAATGGACACGGGCTATTCTGAAGAACAAGCAGCTGCTATTCTGAAAATGGCGACTACTGCTACCGATGCGGCAACCAAAGTTAAAACATTCTCACAGTTGATGGATACGCTAAAAGAATCCGCTCAATCTGGTTGGACAAAATCGTGGGAAATTTTAATCGGTGATTTTGAGGAAGCGAAAAACTTTTTAACCGATGTTTCTGATACACTTGGGGAAATAATTGGCAAATCGGCGGATGCCAGAAATGAAATGCTATCAGGCGGATTATCTTCCGGATGGAAGCAGCTATTGGACAGCGGTATACCAGACGAGGAAGGCTACAAGGACACTGTTAAGTCAATAGCAAAAGAACATGGAGTCTCTATTGACGACATGATTACAGCTGAAAAGAAGCTCGATGACTCTTTAACCGATAGCGAAGCCTTTCAAAAGGCTTTAAAAACCGGATTTAGAGACAACAAATTATCTGCCGATATGCTGGCTGAATCGGTACATAAACTGGCAAACAAGATGTCAAATATGTCGGCAAAAGAACTGGATGCCGCTGGATATACCGCGGAGCAGGTTAAGCAGATACAAAAATTATCGGGTAGTCTAAAAGACGGAAGCATTTCAATGGAGGACTTTGTAAATAAAATACAAAGGACCTCAGGCAGAGAAAATGTTATACAGGCTCTTTGGAATTCCTTCGATGGACTGATGAACATTTTAGCGCCGATTAAAGAAGGTTTTCGCGATATATTTCCGGCCACCACGGGTGAACAACTTTACCGATTCACTGAACGCATTCGAGACCTAACATCTGATTTTAAGGAATTAACAGAAAAGAATGCCCCGGCACTCAAGTCAACTTTCAAGGGTATATTTTCCATTCTTAAAATTGGCACAACAGTCATTAAAGCGATCACCGGTGGTATCGTCCAATTGGTTGGCAAAATCGTGAGCCTCAGCGGCGGATTCTTGAGCGCTACTGGATCGCTTGGTGAGTGGATTGGCAAAATAGCTGAATCTATAAACAAAATAAATCTGTTCGGCAGAGCTGTAGATACTATTGTTGGTTTTTTAGGGAAAGCAATCGACAAGGCCAAGAGCTTCTTCAAGGCTATCGGTGAGAAAGTAGACTCTTCGAGTCTTGAAGATTTTGTCAAAGCCCTTAAAAGCATTTGGGATCTTATCGGAAAACTCGGCAAAAAGATTGGGAGTGCATTTGGCAATCTCTTCCGGAGCGGCGACATTCAAAATGCCCTCGGAATCCTTAATGGTGGGCTTCTCACATCCATCTTTCTTGGACTTAAGAAAGCATTTAGCGGAGGGGGCTCAAATAAGATAGTCGAGTTCCTGCAGAGATTGTTAAGTCCTCTTGGAAATCTCAAAGAAAAGCTCGAACCTGTAACCGGGATGCTTGATGAGTTAAAAGGCTGTCTCGAAGCGTATCAACAAGATCTTAAAGCAAAAACGCTTATCAAGATAGCCACGGCAATTGGTATCTTGGCGGCGGCCCTATTTGTCATATCCACCATTGATCCAGGTGATCTTGCCAGTGCCTTAACTGGCATGGCCGTTCTGTTTGCAGAGTTGGTAGGTGCAATGGCCGCCCTGGACAAATTCGCCGGTGGATACAAAAATTCGGCAAAATCGGTTGCGCTCATGACTGCTATGTCAGCGTCTATTCTTATTTTAGCCGGAGCGCTTAAGATGCTTTCTGGCCTAAAATGGGGTGAGCTTGCCGTCGGTCTCACTGGGGTCCTCGGTTTAATGACAATTCTTGTTGGTGCAATGAAAATCCTATCAGCCAATAGGAAGAAGTTCATTAAGGGTGCATCTCAAATGGTCATTATGGCCGCTGCGCTCAAAATACTTGCATCAGTTTGCAAAGACCTTTCACAGTTGAGCTGGGAACAGCTGGCTAAGGGTGTCTCGGGTATCGGCGGAATTCTGCTCACATTTGTTGGCTATCAAACCCTTATGAGTCTAATAAAGCCGACGAAGATGATGCGGGCGGCATTATCCCTTGCTATCATAGGCGGAGCCATGGAAATATTTGCAGATGTCTGCAAAAAACTTGGCGGTCTTGACTGGGGGCAGTTGGCTAAAGCTGGTGCCGGAATGGCCGGGATCCTTGCTATCGCGGCGGGTTTCGGTATTCTCTCCGGGCTCGCTAAGAAGATGACTGGCAGTGCTGTTGCGCTGGCTATTCTCGGCGGAGCTATGGAAATATTTGCGGATGTATGCCAGAAGTTCGGTGTCATGGAGTGGGGCGAACTGGCCAAGGCCGGCGCTGCGATTGCTGGGGTGTTAGCATTTGCCGCAGGATTTGCCTTGCTATCTGGTTTGGCTAAGGATATGCGAGGTTCAGTTATCAGCTTGACCATCATGGCTGCTGCTATGGAGATATTTGCTGATGTCTGCCGGAAGTTCGCCGGAATGGAATGGGAAGGCTTGGCGAAAGCCGGCTCTGCTATTGCGGGGATTCTTCTTCTGTGCAGCGGGTTCGCCCTCCTTGCGAGTCTTTCCGGCGGCATTCTTAAGGCGGCTGGGGCACTGGCTATTATGTCAGTGGCGCTGGCTGTAATCGCACCCGTGTTGAAGGTTTTGGGTGGAATGAGTTGGGGCGGCATCGCTAAAGGCCTCATTGCAATTGCCGGTGCATTTGCGATCATGTGGGCTGCGGCAATCATGCTCACGCCTGTGATTCCGTCCATACTTGCTTTGGCGGGAGCCATTGTTTTGCTGGGGGTTGCCGCGCTGGCCTTTGGAGCCGGTGTAACATTGCTGGCAACAGGTATTACCGCTTTGGCTATCGCACTTGCTGCGGGGGCAACCGCCATCGTCTCGGGGATTTTGACCATTCTCGAAGGGCTTGGTCAAGCTATTTTGCTGATTGGAAAGGCAATTATTGAGGGCGCTGCGGTGATTGGTGCAGCGATTGCTGCTGTTATAATAGCTGCTATTGATGCTTTAGTTCAGGTTATTCCATCGCTCGCTGAGGGGATAATGCAAATCGTCATCGGTGTTTTTGATGCGTTGGTAAATTATGCTCCGAAGATCGTAGAGTATCTGTTCAAGTTCTTGATTGGGCTTCTTGACGCTCTCGGTGCAATGGTCCCCCAGTTTGTAACGGCCGCAGTCAATTTCCTCGGCAAGATTTTCTCTGGAGTTATAGACGCGCTTAAGAACATCGATACCAAAACTCTTGTAAATGCCATACTTGGGGTGGGGTTGGTTACAGCATTCATGCTTGCTTTGAATGCTATTGCTGGTCTTGTTCCAGGAGCAATGGTTGGTGTCCTTGGATTAGGCGCCGTAGTCGCAGAGCTGGGGCTTGTTCTGGCCGCGCTTGGTGGACTTGCTCAGATTCCTGGCTTGGAATGGCTTATTGCCGAAGGTGGTGACTTCTTACAGAAGGTTGGTACCGCCATCGGTAAATTCATCGGGGGAATTGTCGGCGGAGTTGCTGAGGGAGTTACAAGCGCATTGCCTGGCATCGGGACGAATTTGTCCACATTCATGATGAATATTCAGCCGTTCCTGCTTGGCGCAAAGCTAATTGACCAGGGAGCTATGGATGGGGTTAAATCTCTTGTCGAAGTCATGGCCTTACTTACGGGGGCAAGTTTCCTGGAAAGCATAAATTCCTGGCTGACAGGAGGTTCGTCGTTTACAGACTTTGCCGCTAAACTGGTTGTGTTCGGACAAGCCATGAAACAGTATGCTGACACTATCAGTGGAATGGATACATCTTCTGTTGAAGCATCTGCAAAGGCTGGAGCAGCTCTTGCTGAATTGTCCAGAAGCCTTCCCAGTGAAGGCGGTCTTCTCCAATCAATTATCGGGTCTAAGGATCTTAGCTCATTTGGAGATAAACTTGTTCTATTCGGCCATAGCATGAAGATGTACTCGTTGGCTATTTCTGGCATGGACGCTGATGCTGTAGCAAATTCTGCCATAGCCGGTAAAGCACTCTCTGATCTCGCATCTTCACTTCCAAGTAGCGATGGCATTCTGCAGTCGATTATCGGATCAAAAGATCTCGGTGATTTCGGCAATAAACTTGTCAAGTTCGGTCTTGGTATGAGATTATATTCGCTCTCGGTAGCGGGGTTAGATGTCGGGGCGATTGCAGAATCAGTTACGGCAGCTCAAGCAATTTCCAAACTGGCCGATTCTTTACCGAAGAGCGATGGCGTGGCTCAATTCTTCAGTGGGTCTAAGGACCTCGATTCGTTTGGGGATAAACTTTCTGCATTTGGCGAAAGTATGAAAACCTACAGCGATAAGGTCGCGAGCATAAACATGACCGCAGTAATGATGTCCACAACGGCATTTACTTCTCTCATGGTCTTGGCTAAGAATACAACGGAAGCCAAATACGATGGACTGGTGTCGCTTGGCTCAAGTCTAAGGCGATTTGCCACAGACATTAAAGATTTGGATGCCGATAAGATGCAGACGCTCGCTACATCCGCAGCAAAGATGGCCGAGCTATCTAAAAGCATTAGCGGTGCGAATTTTTCCGCCTTTGAATCTCTTGGAAGATCGCTCAAAAATATGATGCAAGATGTTAGCAGTCTCGATCCAGCTACCTTCGATGCTATTGTAAATTCCCTGAGGAGACTTGCGAATTCCAGTGTCGCAGCCTTTGTTCATGGGGTTGAACAGTCTGGGTCTCAGGCTGGATCTGCCGGTCAAAGTCTTGTGGATAATTTTGCAAGAGGTGTCCTAAACGGGCAATGGAACTTGAGAGTAGCTGGGGAAAGAGTTGTTGGGTCGCTATTGGCTCACATTCGTTCCCAGGAAAGTCAATTCGGTAATGCTGCAAAGGACTTGACTACTAAATTTGCAAATGGGCTTAAAAACAACCCGTATGCGGTTATCTCGGCGTTCGAAACATCTTTGTCAAAGACCATCAAGAGCATTCGCGATTACTATACGCCTTTCTATAATGCTGGAGCGTATGTTGCGGATGGTTTCGCTGACGGAATTGAAGCCAACACCTACAGAGCACAGTCTGCCGCAAGTGCAATGGCTGCCGCGGCGGAGAAAGCAACTCGTGCAAGACTGCGGATCAACTCCCCGTCTAAAGTATTCAGAGAAGACGGTTATACTGTGCCTGAAGGGTTTGCGCAGGGCATTGACCGCATGAGCTGGGTGGTTAATGATTCGGCGACGGCTATGGCAAAAGAGGCGATCGTCGGAACGGGCAATGCAATTTCCCGTATTGCGAATCTTCTCTCCACCGACATGGATACCGAGCCAACGATCCGGCCGGTGCTGGATCTTAGCAATGTGTCTGCCGGTGCCAATCGGCTGAACAATATGCTGAATCTTAATCCCTCTGTGGGCGTTCTCTCCAACCTCAACACTATTGGCTCGGGGATGAACAAAAATCAAAATGGAGCCACCAATGACGATATTATCTCTGCTATCAAGAGCCTTGGGAGCAAGATCAGTTCTTCCGGGGATACATACTCTATCAACGGTATCACCATTGATGACAGCGGTAATGTCTCAGAGGCGGTTAAGACGCTCGTGAGGGCAGCAAGACTTGAGAGGAGGGCGTAATCTATGGTAGCCGTTAAAAATCTGACCATAGCAAAGCAAAGCGGAAGCGATCTGCATTATGCGAGCTGGAGTTTCAGCGGCGGGACCGTAGTTACATCCGGATCTATCAAGGCTGGGGATCTTGTTACAATTAAGGCGGGGGCCACATACTACAACGGTGTGGCTATCCCGTCTTTTGTAATGAATGACAGCTGGTACATAGTCGAAGTGTCCGGCGACCGGGCGGTTCTTGGCAAAAACCAGAGCGGGTCCCATAATATTCAGAGCCCCATCAATGTCAAATATTTGAATGGGGGGACCTCTGGAGGGGGCTCAGTGTCCATGAGCACCTTCGACCATTATGAGGTTCAGTGGCACTATGATTCCGGGGACCATATCTGGTTTGACGGCGGAAGCTCGACCACCACAAATGAGCACGCAACTTACAATGCCCCGGACAATGCAATTTTCATCAGGGTCACCGTCACACCGGTATCCAAAAAATACAAGGTCAATGATACGGAGGTCTCCTATTGGCAGGGCACCAAAGCTCAGGCACAATACACCATTGCCTCCGATCCCCCCGAGAAGCCGTCCACCCCTTCGGCATCCATCGATCAGTATAAACTGACTGCCAGTCTGGAGAACATCTCTGACCCGCGGACAGATAAGATCGAATTCCAGGTATTTAACGGGACGAAACTGGTGAACAGTGGGTCTGTAACTGTAGAGACCTGTCAAGCATCGTTCTCGTGTACGGTTTCTGCCGGCGGGGAGTATCGGGTACGCTGCCGTGCGATCAATCTTAACGGGTCCACAGAGATACCCAGCGACTGGTCTGCCTTTTCCAGTACGCTGAAAGCAGTCCCGTCAACGCCCGATGCGATAACGGTATGTAGGGCTGCATCCGAAACCTCCGTATATTTGGAGTGGACGCAGGTCAACAGTGCCGACACTTATGACATCGAATATGCGACCGAAAAACGCTACTTTGATGGGTCTGACCAGACCAGCACCGTAACGGGCATTGAGTTTAACCATTACGAGAAAACCGGTCTTGAATCGGGGGATGAATATTTCTTCCGAGTCAGAGCGGTCAACTCCAATGGAGCTTCTCCCTGGTCGGAAATTAAATCCGTTGTTATCGGCAAGGCGCCTGTTGCCCCCACGACTTGGTCATCTACCACAACTGCTATTACCGGCGAGGATGTGACCCTCTACTGGGCTCACAATGCGGAGGACAATTCAACGCAGACCTATGCCGAGCTAGAAATAACGGTCAATGGGGAGACTGAGACCCGCACGATCAAGAATGACCGAACGGAAGAGGAAAAAGACAAAACCAGCTTCTATGTTATCAAGACCGTAACATTTTATCAGGTAACAAAGAGCGGGGATGTTTACACGAAAACAAGCACCGTTCTGGAAATGGAGCCCACAGGTAGCACGGCCTTGACCAACAAAACGACCACAGGGGAAACTGTATATTCTTATACGGAAGATGATGTGGTCAAGTATTACTGCAAAAAGTCTTATACCTATGGTGAGGGTGCCGAGATAAAATGGCGGGTTCGCACAGCAGGGATCACAAAGACTTATGGCGACTGGTCCATCGTCCGGACGATCAATGTCTATGCGCCGCCTACACTGGCCCTCAATGTAACAGATGCGGACGGGGATATTATCAACACGGTGACGACATTCCCGTTTTATCTGTCGGGGCTGGCCGGGCCTAACACCCAGGCACCGATCGGGTATCATGTGACGATCACCTCTGATTCGACATATGAGACCGTGGACGCCATCGGAAATACTAAGGTCGTGAACAACGGAAACGCTGTATACTCCAAATATTTTGACATTAAAGAGCCCCTGGTCGTGGAATTTTCTGCTAACAATCTTGATCTTGAGAATGGGGTGTCCTACACGGTTACCTGCGTTGTCTCAATGAATTCCGGGCTGACAAAAGAAGAGTCTAAGACTTTCACGGTAAGCTGGAGTGAAACCTCTTACAATCCTGATGCGGGAATCGCCATTGACAAGGATGCCCTTGTGGCGTACATAACGCCTGTTTGCCGCGATGATGACGGTGTACCAGTTCCGAATGTGCTCCTGTCGGTCTATAGACGGGAGTTCGATGGACAATTTACCGAATTGGCCAAGGGGCTTGACAACTCAAAAAATATTGTCATCACAGACCCACATCCGGCTCTCGACTTTGCTCGCTATCGAATTGTGGCTACGACTGAGAATACCGGGGCTGTCAGCTTTAATGATATTCCCGGCTACCCTGTCCAAGGGAAAGCCGTCATCATTCAGTGGGACGAGGCATGGGGCGCGTTTGACGCATCGGCAAGCGAAAGAATGGTAGAGCAGCCCTGGACGGGTTCCATGCTCAAGCTACCATACAACATCGATGTGTCGGACGGGCATGAGCAGGATGTGTCATTAGTGAAGTACATAGGCCGCTCGCATCCCATCACATATTATGGCACCCAGAGGGGGGAAACTGCTACCTGGAATGTTGAGATTCCTAAGAGTGACCGGGAGACCCTGTACGGACTTCGGCGTTTGGCCATATGGATGGGTAATGTCTATGTACGGGAGCCATCTGGGAGCGGGTATTGGGCCAGTGTGAAGGTCTCATTTAGTCAAAAGCATCGAGAACTAACGATCCCTGTTACGCTTAGCATAACACGAGTAGAAGGAGGGGTGTAATATGCCAGATTGGTCATCTTCGATGCAGCAATCGTTTGAATACTATGTTGTAGATCCTGGAACTTGGAAAGAATCCAAGCTGCTGGACAATGTTAAATCTTGCAGCATCAATCGAGACTCCAGCGTTGAAACACTTGGGTCAGCTACGATCGATGTGACTGATTCGGTTGGGGAATGCTATATTAGGGCTTACCTCGTTACAATTCAAAATGGACTAAGAGAGCGCCATCCTCTTGGTACTTTCTTAGTCCAAACCCCCTCCTCCAGCTTCGACGGGAAGGTGCGAAGCGTGACAATGGATGCTTATACGCCGCTGCTGGAGCTGAAAGAAAACCCACCGCCCCTCGGTTACTCAATACGGAAAGGGCAAAACATTATGATGGTTGCATACCAGATAGCCCGAGAGCATATGCGGGGACCTGTTGTGATGCCGAACTGCGCCGAAACGCTTTACAGTGATTTTGTGGCAAACACGGACGATACATGGTTGTCCTTTTCGACGGATCTTATTGCCAAGGCTAAGTACAACTTTGAGATTGACGAGATGGGACGAACCCTGTTCTCTCCGGATCAGGACATTGCATCTCTCCAGCCGGTATGGACTTATGATGACAGCAACAGTTCGATTCTGCTGCCCGAAGTGTCTATGGAACACGATCTATATGACATCCCCAATGCAGTAGAAGTGGTCTATTCCAATGGAAAGGACATCTATTATGCGAGAGTAGTCAACGATGACCCAAACAGCCCAACCTCGACTGTTAGCCGCGGCAGGGAGATCCTTCGAAGGGTAACTAACCCGAGCGTTGTGGGAGACCCGACCAATAATCAGATTCAGGAGTATGCCAAACAGCTTCTTCGGAATCTTTCTACGGTGGAATACAGTGTCACCTATACACATGGCTATTGCCCGGTTAGGCTCGGGGACTGCGTACGCATCAACTACGCTCGGGCTGGTTTGGTCAATATCAAGGCCAAGGTGGTCAGCCAGTCGATCAAGTGCGATCCAGGTTGCCCTGTTACAGAAAAAGCGGTATTTGTCAGCAAATTGTGGGGGTGATTTTGTATGGCTTTGTCTAATGATCTTATCTCCCAATTTGTAAAGGTAGTAAACTCCGAGAAAAAAGCCAAGCGCGAGAGTACGGTTTACGGTACAGCTGTCGATTATAACGGGGCGACCTATGTTAAATTAGACGGTTCCGATTTACTGACACCTGTTGAAACCACTGCAGATGTTAAAGCCGGTGAGCGGGTTACGGTTATGATCAAGGATCATACTGCGACCGTCACCGGCAATATTTCTTCTCCGGCAGCCCGAAAAGGCGATGTCGAAGAGATTGGAAATAAGATATCTGAGGTTGAGATCCTTGTGGCCGACAAAGTCAGCACTAAGCAACTCGAAGCCGAGAAAGCCAGGATTGACGATCTCGTTACAGAGAACATCAAGGTCAAAGAACACCTGGAGGCAAGTGACGCTGAAATCGACACCATTCAGTCAGATTATATTTCCGTAAAAAAGAAACTGACAGCCCACGACGCCGCTATTGAGAATCTGGATACCACCAAGATCGATGCCAAAATTGTCGAATCAAAATACGCAACGATTGAAAGTCTGAAGGCTACAGATGCCAAGTTTAACAATCTTGATGCGACCTACGCGACTATTACAAGCCTGGAAGCGGAGAAGGCACGGATTGATGATCTTGATGCTAAAAAATTATCTGCGACCCAGGCGGATCTGAAGTATGCCAACATTGATTTTTCCAATATTGGAGTAGCAGCCATCGAGAAGCTGTTTACTGATTCGGGTATCATCGGCGACTTAGTTGTCAGCGAGGGGCACATTACGGGGCGGCTGGTAGGTGTTACCATTGTCGGTGATCTGATCGAGGGTGGCACAGTCAAGGCAGACAAACTCGTTGTTCTGGGAGAGGGCGGACTATACTACAAGCTGAATACAAATGGGGTTTCGACTACTGCCGAGCAGACCGAGTATAACAGTTTGAATGGCAGCGTCATCACGGCTAAGAGCATTACGGCTGAAAAAGTCAATGTGGACGATCTCGTTGCTTTTGATGCTACGATCGGCGGCTTTAACATCACTAATAGTTCTATATATTCTGGCGCAAAAAAGTCGGTCGAAAACACAACGAGAGGGATTTACCTCGACAAGGATGGCCAAATCGCTTTTGGCGATGCCACGAACTTCATTCGCTATTATAAGGGTGCAGACGGGGCATACAAGCTTGAAATTTCTGCGGAAAGTATTTCAATCAAGAGCGGCTCGGGCAGTTCAAATCTTGATGTGACTCTCAATGAAATCAAGAGTGATGTAGACTCACTTCGGAACGAGATTACAACCCTTCTTCGAATCGAATCCTCAAGAGGCACGGTTTTTAAGAATGACATGGTGGCAACGGTCTTATCCGTAGTGATCTATCATGGCACAAAACGGATTACCGATAGTGTAGGCATGAAAACAACATTCGGCAGTAGTGCTTATTTGCAATGGAAATGGCAGCGGCTTGATGATGATTCTTATGGAATCATTTCGGCTGCTGATAGTCGGTTCGGGAACGATGGGTTCACATTCACCCTGTCGCCCGAAGATGTTGACACAAAAGTCACATTTATGTGCGAACTAATTGTGTAAAAGGAGAAATCAAAATGGCTATTAAGTCGGCCGATCAAATTACGATTATCGATGTAACCGACGCATATTCAGTTATGCTTACCAGTGAAGCATACACTTTTGTCGGCGGTACTGCCGGTGCAGCTTCTGGACAAAGCTGTGAAACCGAGGCTGTAGCATTCTGCGGTACAAACCAGTGTACCGTAGTTAATGTTACAGCGGCAGACATTGTCTGCCCCGATGGCATCAGTGCAACTGTTTCTGCCAGCGGATCATCTAAAGTCAAGATTAAATTTACCACCACCGCTACAATCTCTGCGGCTTGCGAAGCCACTATTCCCATTATGGTTGACGGTATCACCATGAATAAAAAGTTCTCTTTTGCTGTAGCTAAAACCGGCAGCACGGGCGCTACGGGTAAGGGAATTAAGGGAACTCCGGTGGCGGAGTATGTGGGGTCTGCGTCTAATACAGATGTTCCTTCCAGTGGCTGGTCCACGACGATTCCCTCTGTGGCACAGGGTCAATATCTCTGGACAAGAGTTACTACGACCTATACGGATAATACGACCTCCGTGAGCTACAGCGTTGCTAAGCAGGGCGCTACCGGCGCTACCGGCACCACTGGTTCTCAGTGGTATTCGGGCACCGGGATTACCGGGACTTCCACGACTGCTACAGCTTTCTCCGGTTCTGGCGTTGCAAATGCCCGTGTAAACGATATGTACCTCAATACATCTACGGGGTATACATATAAGTGTACTGTCGCCGGCGCGGCCTCTGTGGCAAAATGGGTCTATGCGGGAAGTATCAAAGGCGCAACGGGCGGCAAAGGAGATACCGGTGCTACCGGCAACGGCATCTCTAAGGCCGAGATTACCTACGCGGCTTCCTCGTCCAATACTGCCGCACCTACCAGCGGCTGGTCGCCGAACATTCCGTCGGTATCTGCAGGGCAGTATCTTTGGACCAAAACCGTATTCACATATACGAATGGCAAGGCCGACACCCAATATAGCGTTGCTAAGCAGGGCGCTACCGGCGCGGCCGGAGCGGATGCTATTACCCTGACGATCACATCGTCCAACGGTACGGTGTTTAAAAACAACTCCGGATCTACCGTTCTTACGGCTCATGTCTTTAAGGGTGCTGTTGAGCAGACGATCACCGATGCCGGTGTCTGCGGTTCTCTCGGAACGGTCAAATGGTACAAGGGTAGCAGCACAACGGGGACTGCCGGAAAGACTATTACGGTAAGCGCAAGTAATGTCACAAACTCCGAGGTTTATACTTGTCAGCTTGAATGATAGGAGAGGAGGCCTTGACGATGGCTATTAAGGCAAGAGCGACGGTTACCATCTCCCGGATAATCGATATTTCATCGGTCACCAGATATTACAAGCTTCAGTCATCTACGACCATTGTTCCGGCCAAGCCTACAGCCAATCCGCCAAGCGGATGGACCTCCACAGAGCCCGCTTATTCCTCCGGGTCAACAAATACGCTATATTTTGTTGACTGCACCGTGTTTACGAATGGAACTTTCAGTTATTCTGCGGTATCGAAGTCAAGCAGCTATGAGGCCGCCAAAGAAGCATACAACAAGGCCGCCAATTGTGAGGCATCGATTGAACAAAACCGGTCGGCCATTGAGATTCGCGCTACTAAGACCGAAGTTGCTGATACGGTCGCCAAAGCCGCCTCCGATCTGGAGAGTACCATCTCATCCGGATATGTCAGTAAATCCAACTATGAGACGGATAAAGATACTACATCTAAAAAGATGGATGGACTGGAAGACCATATTGAGAGTAACAGCAAGGCCATAAGCGATTCTGCAAAATCCGCTGACGATAAAATCAGCAATTTAAGCAGAACATTGTCAAAATATTTCAAATTTGATACGAACGGCCTTACGATTGGCACCGGGGAAAATTCCCTTAAACTCGTACTCGACAATGATGAAATCGGCTTTTTCAAGAACGATGAAAAGATTGCTTGGTGGGATGGAAACTTTCTGCACACCGGCAATATTGAAGTGAAGACAAATGAGAGAGCACAGTTTGGCAACTTTGCTTTTATTCCAAGATCTGATGGTTCTCTGATGTTCTTAAAAGTAAATGATACGGAGGTGGGCAGCTGATGGCTTTGAGCGGAAGCGTATCTACAAACGGATGCGGTGGCGAGGGCGAAGGCAGATATTATACGCTCTCGTGGAGTGCGAGTCAGTCGATACCCAATAATACAAGCACGATATCCTGGACGCTGAGTACCGCAGGTGGGCAATCTTCATGGATGACCGAGCGAACCGTCTATGTAGATATTGATGGGGAGCGGGTTTTCAGTAAAACCGATGAGGTCGACCGATATCGAGGGACAATTGCTACTGGCACAAAAACCATTAGCCATAATAGTGATGGTACCAGATCTTTTAGCGTTAGTCTTGGCGCCGCAATCTATTATTCCGATGTCCGCTGCACTGGATCAGACTCATTTACGCTTGACACAATTGCTCGAGCAAGCACCTTGTCCGTGTCCGACGGAACACTCGGCGTACAGCAAACATTAACCGCAGATCGAAAGGCTTCCAGCTTCACTCACACTCTCACATGGGAGTGTGGGAGCTATAGCGGAACCATCGCTACGAAGTCAACGGCGATTTCCTGGAATTTCACACCCAGTATGTCGTTGGCTGCCGGAGCTCCCTATGGGCAAAAAGTATACTGCACCTTCAAGCTATCCACATACAGCGGTTCAACACTCATCGGGTCCGATTCAAAGTCCGCCTGGCTTAGTATCCCGACCAGCGTGAAGCCGTCATGTTCGCTGAGTTTATCAGACAGTAAAGGCTATGCATCAACTTATGGTGGGTACATACAGGGAGAATCCCAGCTTAGCGTCACGATAAATGCAACGCAGGCGTATAACTCGCCCATATCTCGTTATTCGGCAACAGCTAATGGCACGAATTATTCAACTCGGACATTTATCACGAACACTCTTACTACAGCGGGTAATAATACGGTAAGCGGAACCGTCATAGATGGTCGAGGGAGATCGGGCTCTGCGTCGTCAACGATTACTGTTCTGCCATATTCGCGCCCAAAAATAACCAATCTGAAGGTTCAAAGATGCAATTCCAACGGCACGGCCAATGATCTTGGCGGTTACTGCAAGGTTTCATTTACCTGTTCGATTACCGCATTGTCGAATAAGAATACTAAATCTTGCAGCCTCAAATATCGTCAGTCTGGAGCGACCAATTGGACAACCGCACCGGCCATTACGCTGTCGTCTTATGAGGTAAACTATACCTCCGGTGTAATTGCTATGAGTGAGGAGCACTCTTACGAAGTTCTCGTGAGTGCTACGGACGCATTTGGGACGACTACCGCAGGTACATCCGTGTCTACTGGCTACTGCTTGTATCACATTCCGTCCTCCGGTAAAGGAATTACCTTTGGCGGTATTGCAGAAGGCGATGGGTTTAATGTCAAAATGCCGGCGGTATTTACCGAAGATGTCAGCTTAAAAAAAGATTTGCAAATAGGCGGCAACCTGACCGGCACCTGGCTGCGAACCAAGGCGGCCACAGACTTGGGCAAAACGCCGCCAAAGGTGGCAGTGCTGGATAATGCCGGCTGGGTGTATTTTCGGACGCCTGCGGAGCTGCGGGACGATTTGGGCTATGGGGACTACATCATTAGCCAAGGCACCAGCGGCATCTGGACTTACCGCAAATGGGCCAGTGGCATTTACGAATACTGGGGTAAGGAGCAGGGCTTCACCCTGGAGGACGGGTGGCACAGAAGCCCGGCAGCTCCATTTTCAATTGTAAATGAGGCAAATGCCGTTGTGACGGTGACAAACTGGTACGGCAATGACGATAATCGAGCAGCCCGGCCAAATATTATTACCTGCGGAGGTCTGTATGCTGACGGAAGTATATCTGTGTACAACAGAGACTATGACGGAAACCCCGGGACTGGTTATAGGGCTTATTACTATGATGTAAAAGCCCGATGGAAGTAAACCAACGCTGCAAAATTCGCTCCAGCCCGGGAGTTTACGGGTAGAAAGGAGTTCAATGGAGTTTTTGAAAGGCATTACGGAAATTGCATCGAGCATCACCGGTATTATTGCTCTCATCGTCCTCATTGTTAAACCAATTCGCGATCGTGTTCTCGGGCTGAAAAGGGTTCAGGATGGACAAAAGTGCCTCCTCCGTAGCGATATGTTACATACATATTACAAGAACCGGGACAACAAGACGATTAGACAATATGAGTATGAAAATTTCCTTTTGGAGTATGACGCGTACAAAGCCCTAAAGGGAAATTCATTCATAGAGAAAATCAAAGAAGAAGTAACAACATGGGAAGTATTGACTTGAAAGGAGTAAAAAAATGAATCTGGAATTTCTCAACGACTACATCGTGCTGATCGTGGTGGGCATCTGCCTGTGTGTGGGCTACATTCTGAAGAATGTGGTCCCCACTGACAAGGTGAACCGCTACATCCCACTCATTATGGGCGTGCTGGGCGTGATTCTGAATGTCTGGATCTGCGGTTTCCTCTTTACCCCGCAGATCCTCCTGGGCGGCCTGTTTAGTGGTCTTGCCTCCACCGGTCTGTATGAATTGTTCCGCAACCTGATCGATAAGGGAGGGAATGGTAATGCCTAAGGTATTTATTTCCCCCAGCAACCAGTACGATAACCGCTACGCCTACGGCGACACCACCGAGGGCGTACAGTGCGGTAAGATCGCCGAGGCCTGCCGGGCGGCCCTGGAGCGCAGCGGCGTGACGGTGAAGCTGATGCACGATGAATCCATGCAGGAGAAGTGTGCGGCTTCCAACGCCTTCGGCGCCGATCTCCATGTGCCCATCCATACCAACGCCTTTAACGGTCAGGTGAGCGGGACACGAATGTTCTGCTTTAACAACAGCGGTGAGGGCATGAAGGCCTGTAAAGCCATCTTTGCACGCCTGGCTCCTGTGACCCCCGGCACCAGCGAAAATATTCGCGTGGATTCTTCCCTCTACGAGGTGCGGGTGCCTTGCGCGCCTACTGCCTACATTGAGGTCGAATTTCACGACAACCCCACGGCGGCAAAGTGGATTATCGAGAACACTACCCTCATCGGTGAAACTATCGCCCAAGGCATTTGTGACTATTTCAATCTGCCGTTCAAAGAGCCCGAGCAGCCCAAGCCTGCGGTGCAGACTCTTTACCGTGTGCAGGTGGGTGCATTCGCAAACAAGGAGAATGCTGAAAAGATGCTGGCTCGTCTTAAGGCTGCCGGTTTTGACGGCTTCATTCGGGAAGCGTAATTCGCCGACTATACAGTGAACAAGCGTCATTAAAAGGTATTGAGTGTAAATTATTCATTGAGTATTCCTACATTTGAGCCTTAAAAATGGCGTAATTTAAGGGGCTTCTGTGGCTGTTGCAGAAGCTATTAAGTAAGGCAACAGCTTGCAAACCCGCATAAATACTGTATTTTAGATGCATGTAGGAGCGGCAAAAAGGAGAGAAATGTAGGTTATTCCTATATCACTCCTATACCGCTCCTACATGTCCGTTCCTACACTATTTTTTCAATTTCACTCTTCAGCCACTCAACATCCCTTTTTGTATAGACATGCTCTGTGATGTCTGATATTTGGTGTCCGACGATGTACTTTATGGCATACTCGTCGACACCATATTTTTTTGCCTGGGTAATAAACTGCACCCGTGGATCATGGGCGCGATGCATAGGATTCAAACCTAATTCTTTTACAATGGCTTGAAATCGACCACTGTACTTGTCGTATGTAAGTAGGGTGTTTTCCTTATGAGTAACACCATCGGTACAAGTTATGAGATATTTACTGTTGTTTTGTACTGCCTCATCGTAGCGCTTCTTTATGAGAGGAAGTATTCTGGAGTGAATAGGGACCTGTCGATTTGTTCCAGCATCGGTTTTCATACCTCCAATTATTATTTGCTTTTCAAAATCGACATTTGTAACTTCAAGCAATCCGAGTTCTTGTGGGCGCCACCCGGTGTAGCATTGAATCAGTAATACATCTACATATGGAAATGCATATAGATTATTCCACAGCTTTTGCATTTCATCATCTGTGAAATTTATATGACCGCGTTTGGATTCTTTTTGTTCCTTGATAATGTCATCGGACACATTAAAAGTACGAGCGTAATTCCGATCTGTAAGTTCGTATTCTACCGCATAGTCAAGCATTAGGTTAAACATAGATTTAATGCGACTTTTGACACCGGCGGATGGTTTTCGTATTCCTTTCTCTGTTTTTACAAAGCCATCTTCCATGCAGCCTTTTATGTGTCTCGCTCTTAGATCGGACACCCGCATTTTGTAAATAGATGAGCAGTACGCCCAGCACGATTTAATAGTTCGCTGACTTGAATTCTCTTTTAGAGTTTTGAAGTATTCTTCAGACCATTTTGCGTAGAGTTCTTGTACTGTGGTTGCAGGCGCAAGGTCGTACGGGTTTTTGTTGTACTCGACCAATGCAGCGTAAGCATCGTTGTAAGTTGGGAAGTAGCTCTCCGGCTTCAAGGGCTTACATATAGGACGACCATTCGTATCTTTCCCTACTGTAACCATAGCTCGGAAGGGGTTCCTTAGATTACGGCCCTTTATTTCGCTGATCTGTCCGAATCCATTTGGTAGACGGCGCCTCTTATTATTTTTGTTTCTTGGTTTTCTCTTTACCCCGGTGCTCATGGGGTAACCGCAATGGGGACATACGGTCGCCTTGTCACTCACTTGGAGTTTGCACTCTGGGCACTTCATTAACATGGACATTCACCTCCATATATTCAGTATAAATTCGAGTGTAGGAATTGTCAACTCCTACAACCTATTTTCTTTTTCCCGTACACAGGTGACGGAAATGGGTGATAGTCTGCTTTTGTGGTAACGCACAGTTACTAACTTAGAAAAGCAGAACGGAGGAGACAAAAGAAAATGGATGCTGTAATTTTTGCAGAAGGATCAGTTCCTGTGAGCGTCGCAGCACGAGTTTACGGGAAAGATGCATCGTGGGTACGCGCCGGCATTGTTGCGGGGTGGCTGCCAATCGGTAAGGCCACTCGAGGAGGAAAACTCGTTACCAAAATCGAGGACATCGATTCCCGATATGGGCGAATAAATTTTTATATATCGCCCAAACTCCTTTTTGAGCAAACTGGTTATGCTTGGAAGGGGGATAGAAAATGAGTACAACCATTCGCCCGGAAATATCCAAGAAAAGTAATTATTGGATTGAAAAGCACAGATACTATGAGTTGAAGCACTTTTGCCTTCAGTATCCAATCTGGAAAAAAGCATGCTTCAGCCTTGATGGATTGGCTAAACATGGCATAGGCCTCCACCATAGTTCGGGGGATACCTCGGATCCAACCTGCAGGGCTGCGGAGGCCAGGGAATGGTATCTTTATTGCATAAGGCTGATTGAAAAAACTGTTAATAGCCTTAATTCGGCTATTGCTCCTTATATTTTAAAAGGGGTTACCGAGGGAAGATCGTATGATTATTTGCGGATTCACTATGATATTCCGTGCGGAAAAGATATGTATTACGACCTCTACAGACGATTTTTCTGGCTGTTAAGTAAAGAGAGACGGTGAGTATATCATCTATAAATAATCGATGAAAGAGTCCTAATGGGGGCTCTTTCATTTTTACAAGGAGGTGCACATGAATATTTTAATAGGTGCCGGTATTCTGGTTATTGGAGTTATCCTGGGGCGACTTTGGGCCAAAGCCAAAACACGAGGGACACTTATGAAGGTGCTGGATGATTATGAAAAAGCGCCTGCCGGCTTATATTTGGTTCTGAATTGCCAGCCGGATGAACTGAAGCCTGACGAGATCGTCAAGTTTCAAGTTAAAGAGACCCATCCGCAGAAATAACATCCCCTATTATGAACAATACTGAAAGGAGAAAACAGTCATGGATGACATTCAGAAGTTGTTGAACGAGGAGATCGTACGGAGACTCAATGAGCTTCCCCAGATGCAGTCCGGATCTAAAGAAATCGGAGTGGCGATCGAGGACATCGAGCGTCTGTTCAAGATGAAAGTAGAGGGTGAAAAGCAAGACCGCGAAGTGCAGTCCGATTTGTGTGACCAGCACAATAAGGAACTTGAGAATGCGGGGCGAGCAAAAGACCGCTGCATCAGACTTGGATTGGATGTTGCTGGTCTGATCTTGCCGCTGATATTCTATGGAGTATGGATGCGCAGAGGATTTAAGTTCGAAGAGGAAGGAACATTTACCTCGACAACATTCCGGGGTCTATTTAACCGGTTTAAGCCTACAAAGTAAGGTTTAGAAGCGAGGAGCCAGCAAAAAATACAAAGGCTCCTCGTTTTTCTCCGCCATTTTTGCATAGACTATTACGAAGAGATACCTAAGCGCTTAATATCTCTTGACTAACAAAGCGAGTATACACTATGATTTAGGAGAACGCTCGCTGATATTAGGAGGTACTAAGATGTGTTTATCTAAGAACAACGGAAGAAAATCTGAGAAGTATGTATGCTACGAATGCGGCGGATCAATGATAAAGGCCGACAATACGGTACTGGTTTGCACCGAATGCGGGTATTCCGTAGACATTGATGACTACGGATGTGAAGGTGATTACGAGGAATATTACTCACCGATGGACGCGATACTGGACGAACCAGAGTGCTGCAGGGCCTGTGGAGGACCGTATCCGAGCTGCATGACGAGCTGTAAGATTTTCGACGACTAAGATGAAACCACAAGGAGAAAGTCTGTGCTGTTGTGGCATGGGCTTTCTCTTTTTATATTTTAGGAGACTCTATGCGATACCACTATGAAAAGCCAAGCGTCTATTTGTCTATGTACGGACGCTTATATTTGTGTGACCACCCTGTCTACGACAGCTGCACACTGTTCTTAATTGGAGAGCGAGGTCTGGCTGTTATTCAGCAGCGGTATGACGCTGAAACAAAAAGCACCTGGTGGTCTGAGGTGGACCCGTGGCTCACCGACAGCTTGTATTTGCATCCGAGTTTCAAGTCATACTTCGATGAGCGAGCTAAAGAGGCTACGGACGGGGTATATCCAACGGTGACCATTCGGCAAATCATGTGGGCGCTGAAGATGAAACCGCTTCCAAAAGCCAAATGGGAGACCGTGTTTGACCGGCGCGAGATATAGGATTCGCAAAAATTACATTGGCTATTATGAAACGATCACTGAAAGGAGATTAAGGAGTATGGACGAAATGAGAATCAGTTCCAAATTTACACGAGCGATTATTTCTAAACTGTTGAGATCAATGGTTAAGAGAAAGTTGGGTTATGATGCTGATATTCAGCTCAACGAACTTCTCGTCACCATTGACGATGGACAGGTACACGCCCATGTGAGTGCGGACGCGGATCTCAGCAAGGAAGAGTTTACTAAAATTCTTCAGACGATCGGATTCTAAGAGGGAGGCTTCGGCCTCTTTCTTTTTTGCGCGAAATTTGCAAGGCATATTATGAGAAACAGGTAGCTCAGATGGTAGAGCAACAGACACGATCTGTGGGTCGAGGGTTCAAGTCCCTCTCTGTTTCTTTTATATTTTTTACAGAAAGGGTGAGGCTATGACGATATCAGAAATAAAGCTGCTTCTGGAAGATCATGTAATGGACATGCAGCTTCCGCCAATCAATGTTCCAAAATGGAAGCAGGAGTTCTCCTATGTCAGCTACTACCGATGGGCTGTGATGGAGTATAAAATCTTCATTCTAAATCACCTGTCAGGTCGGGACGGCGCTGATATTTCAACGCTGATCGATTGGACGGAGAACTTCATTGCCATGATGGAGGACTTGGGGGCATTAAACCCAAGAAAAAACATGGCTTTCTATGTTGCCGTAGATGTTGGAATGAACATCTTGGAAATTTTGCGATGCATGAACTGAAAGGAGAAACAAAATGAACTACGCAAAACTGATGAAAGGTGCGCGAAAACGACTTCCGCTGATATTGTCCCTTGCAGCATCGGCCGGGGTCGTTGCCACGACGGTTGTGGCGCTTAAGGTCCGCCCGAAAGAGCCGCCCGAAGAATCTTCGCCGCAGGAACAGGCAGCAATATATCTGCGGACATATGGGCCGACTATCGTACTGGCAGGCTCTACGATTGCCTGTATTTTGGGGTCGTATGCCCTCACCAAAAAGCAGCAGGCCGTACTGACAAGCGCATACACTATGCTCTATACTTCCTACGCTGAGTACAAGACGAAAGTAAAAGAGCTCTATGGAGAAGAAACCCATAAGACGATTATGGAGGCTATTGGTAAAGAAAAATGCAAGGATGTGGAGCCAACGGCTTTCTATTGTGGGCGAGGTGCGTCACTCGGCATAAACGATAGCACAAATCCCGAGGTAGTCAGAACCTTTTACGACTACATTTCGGATAGGCACTTCGAGTCGACTCTAAGCAAAGTTATTGCTGCTGAGTATCATCTTAACAGGAACTTTGTCTTGGGCGCATTTGTAACTCTGAATGATTTTTATGAGTTTTTAGGGCTTTCACCGACAGAGCATGGAGCAAATGTCGGCTGGTATTTAGACGATGGGATCTACTGGATCGACTTCGACCATCAGCTCATAACACTGGATGACTCTCCAGATGGGATGGAAGTATGCGCCATCGAACCTATCGTTGAACCTCGTTTAGAGAGCGAATATGACCTGTAACTTCGCAAAATTTGCATGGACTATTATGAAAGGAGGCACTGCTATGAATATTACAGACAAAGCAAACATCATCAAGATTCTTGGAGTGGCCGCAACGGTTATCGGCATGGGCGCAACCCTGCTGACTGATTGGGTCAATGACAAGAAAATGGACGAGAAGATTGCAGAGAAAGTACTCGAAGCAATTGCCAAGAAAGGAGAGTGAGAGCCGCATTGGCTCTCTTCTTTTTTTATGGACGACAAGGCTTTGATGACCATTGCAAACTATTTAGAGAATAAGCACGCCAACAAAGACTGCTTATATTTCAAAAGACAGTTTGCGCATGATTCATATTTGGCTTGGGCGGCATCCGAGTTGGTAACAAGGATTTTAGACAAGCCGTATGAATCTGCCTATGCAATCCTCGAAGGGTTTAGGTACGAAATGGCTGTATATGCCAATGCCGCACCGAATGAGCATTCTCTGATATTCGAAACTGCCGTGGAATTATCGGAGGAAATTTTAGGGCTATTAAACTGAAAGGAGACATTATGAAAGCAAAAATGATGGATGGTGGTGACATATGAAGAAAGTAGCTGCTAAAAAAGCCGCAGAGTCATTTTGGCTCGGTGTAAAAAAGCACAGCCCGACGATTCTTACCGGCATCGGGATCGCTGGGATGATTACGACAACAATTCTTGCGGTACAATCTACCCCGAAAGCGCTGAGGCTTCTTGAAGAAAAGAAAGCTGATATTTCTGAAACCGAAAGGATCCCGCCTATCGAGGTAGTAAAGGCTGCTTGGAAAGTCTATGTCCCCGCAGTTTTGACGGGAATTCTTTCCACTGTATGTTTGATCGGGGCAAATTCGGTCAATCAAAGACGAGGAGCCGCTCTTGCTGCAGCCTATTCCCTTTCCGAATCGGCACTGAAAGAGTACCGTGAGAAAGTTGTAGAAACGATCGGAAAGAAAAAAGAGCAGGCCATTCGAGACGACATTGCCAAAGACCGGGTTGCAGCAAATCCTGTTCGCGAAGTTGTTGTGACGGATCGTGGCAGCACACTATGCTACGACAGCCTATCGGGGCGATATTTCAAAAGCGACATAGAAACACTTAGGAGAACCGTTAATGATTTGAACCGCAGAATGCGAGATGAGATGTTCATTTCTTTGAACGATTTCTATTGCGCTGTAGATAATCCCGATTTGGGCCCTACAAAGCTCGGTGATAGGCTGGGATGGAACATTGATAAGGGTTATATTGACCTTGGTTTCAGTTCCCAGCTGACTTCTGACGGCGCCCCCTGCTTAGTGCTGGATTACACCGTCGTACCCGAGTACGAATACAATTAAGGTCCGCAAAATTTACAAGGGCTTTAATGAAGAGAACCTTCGATAATTTACAATTTTGAAAGGAGTTTACTATTATGGAAAACACTGAACTGATGAACAATGAGGTTATCGAGACCGAGGAGATCGCTGAGACCTGCGAAGAGAAGGACTACAGCCTGCTCGTGGCTGGTATTGGTATCGGCGTTGTAGCTGGCATTGCCGCCTACAACTATGTTATCAAGCCTGTCACCGGCAAGGTGAAGGATTTCATCGCCAAGAAGAAGGCTGAATCCAAGGCCAAGAAAGACATCATCGTTCTGGATCAGAACGGAGAAAAAGTGAGCTAAGAAAAAAATTACATGGTTCTGAAAGAGGGAGAGCACCGACAACAAGGTGCTTTCCCTTTTACTTTATCTCGAAAGGAGTATCCAATGCAGCAGTACCAGTATGAAGGGCCGGTCATGAGTTTTGATACTTGTATCCGCCACAAATGGACCGCAACGACATCCGCCGCTTCTGAGAAAAAGGCAAAGAGCAATCTTGTTTATCGCTACAAGCGAGAGCATGGCCTCCTTCCGAGTGCCAGTATCAGATTGCCAGGTAAAGTTATTCTCATCACATGAGGAGGATTGCAAGTGGAAGAATACAAATCCAATTCCAACAAATCTCGGGAGGCTATGGCTGCTCAGCCCGAAAAGAGGGTTGAAAAGGTCGTCTCTGGAACAGCCAGATTAAAGAAAAAATCTGGCATACAAAAGTTCGCTGATATTTTCGTGCCGGAAGATGTCGGTGACATCAAGTCGTATATCGTAACGACCATTGTGATTCCGGCCATCAAAAAAGCCATTATGGATGCCATGGACATGTTCCTCTATGGAGAAGCTGGCAGGCGAACTAAGGCGGGTAGCGCATCGAAGGTGTCCTACCGCAGCTACTACAATGACAATCGGGAGCGGCGGGAAGTCAGAACGGCGAGGAGCACCGGGTTCGATTACGACAACATTATATTTGAGACCCGCGGGGATGCTGAGGCTTGCCTTGATGCGCTGCGAGATGTACTGACCACATTTCCGACAGTATCCGTCGCCGATCTCTACGACCTGGCTGATGTACCCCCGACTAATAACTACATGCTCGACAGATACGGCTGGATGGATCTGGGAGATGCAACGGTCGCGCGAGTCCGTGACGGTTATATTTTGAAGCTGCCGAGAGCAGTACCTTTGAACTAAATCTATAAGGAGAACTAAAATGAAAACTGATATTTTTAAGAAAGCTGGCACCGCAGTGACCAAGGTCGTTGCAAAGGGTAAGAAGCACAGCCCCGAAATTTTGATCGTGGCGGGCATCACCGGTACCGTCGTGAGTGCAGTCTTGGCCTGCAAGGCAACACTGAAAGTCGGCGAAATCGCCGAGAAGGCTAAGGATGATGTTGACCGCATCCATACGGCTACGGAAAACGGCACGAATGAAGCGGGAGAGGTTTACACCGCAGAGGATTCCAAAAAAGATCTGACCCTCGTGTATGTCCAGAGCGGGGTGAAGTATGTGAAGCTGTACGCTCCGGCCGTCATTCTGGGCACACTGTCTATCACCAGCATTTTGGCATCCAATAACATCCTGCGCAAGCGTAATGTTGCTCTGGCAGCAGCCTATACCGCCGTGGATAAGGGCTTCAAAGAGTACCGTGGCCGTGTGGTGGATCGGTTCGGCGAAAAAGTTGATCAAGAACTGCGCTACGGTATCAAAGCCAAAAAGATCGAGGAAACCGAAGTTGATCCCGAGACCGGCAAAGAAAAGAAGGTCAAAAAAGCCGTTGAGGTGGCGGATCCCAATTTGAAGAGCGACTTTGCCTGCTACTTCGACAAGACTTCTCGCAGCTACGAGAGCAACAGAGATTTCAACATGATGTTCCTGCGGGCCCAGCAGAACTATGCAAACGATCTTCTGCGGGCAAGAGGCCATCTGTTCCTGAATGAAGTCTATGATATGCTGGACCTGCCTCGGACTACCGCCGGCCAGATTGTCGGGTGGACTTTTGACCCGAAGAATCCCGAGTCTGATGGGTATGTGGATTTCCGCATCTTGGAAGTCGTTAAGGAAGCCGAAGATGGCACCTATGAGCCGGCTATTATCATTGATCCCAATGTCGACGGCGATATTCTCAGCAAACTGTAAGGAGGTAAGTGCAATGAAAAAGTTCATTTCCTATGCCCTGTCCGCCCTCGCCGGAATCTTCTTTATTTCCGGCGTAGGTATTCTTTCTGCGGAGAGGATGGGCTGAATGGACATAATCGAAGGGATCATCTTGATGTTTGACGAGGCCCTCGATACGGAACGGAAACGGCATATTGCAGGCGGGATTCTGCTGAGCCTTTCCCTCCTATTTGGAGGGCTTTCCGTCACAGTCATGACAATCAAAGACAAAGAGAAGGAGTATGACGATGAGTAAGGCGACAGTGTGCGTTGCATTTATATGTGGCGCAGCGGTCGGTGCTGGCTGCACATGGCAGTATTTTAAGAAAAAATACGAGAGCCAGGTGCAAGAAGACATCGAATCCGTCAAGGAGAGCTTTGCCAAGCGCTATGAGAAAAAGGCTGCGGAAGTTCCCGAAGAATCTGATATTCAATCAGCCAACGAGGTTGATCAGCAGGGAGAACTTGACGCCGGATACATAGAGGCTGGCCATATTGTGGAGACAATGGGCTATGCTCCCGATGGTAGCCCGACCGAGCCATATGTAATCAGCCCTCATGAATTTGGCGAAAAAGACGGCTATGAGTGCATCGGTCTGACATATTATGCCGACGGAATTGTGACGGACGATGCTAATGAAGTCCTGGATAACTGGCCGGATTTGGTCGGCCCTGATTTCATGTCTCACTTTGGTGAGTATGAGGACGATTCGGTTTTCGTAAGAAATGAAGATCGGCAAACCGACTATGAAATTCTGAGAGACCCCAGTCCGTTCCATGCCCCTGAGGACTGAAGCGGAGGTTTAGATGACAAGAAGCGAGCTGAACGAGGAATATTTCAACTGGATGTATCAGCTTGTGTGCCAAGACGAGAAACGCAGATCTTATCGAAAATTGTTGCGCTATCTTCATTCAGTGGAGTTCACATACACCCTGGATATGGATGCAAACAGAGCAGAAGACGGTATTGACCTGCGTTATCGTTTTGGCTACGAGTTTGAATACCCCGGTCCTATGATCGCTGCATTCCTGGATGACAGGCCTTGTAGCGTTCTGGAAATGATGGTGGCGCTTGCAAACAGGTGCGAAGAGCAAATCATGGACGACCCGCATGCTGGCTGCCGTCGAAGCCAGTGGTTCTTTGATATGCTCGCCAGTTTGGGCCTGTCTGACATGGACGACCACAATTATGGAGCGAGAGCCGAGCGCATAATTGCGCGGTTCCTCTCCCGACAGTATGCGAGAAATGGAGCTGGCGGCCTCTTTACCGTCAACTCCCGACACGACATGAGAAACGCAGAGATATGGTACCAACTCAATTGGTATCTTGACAGTATTCTTTGATATTTAGGAGGAGCAAACGATGTATTTTAGAGATGAAATTTGCAAGCGCATGAACAAGCTGGAAAAAATGGCCCGAAAGGCAAATCGGAGATCAATTTTTGTTTTGGTTATTTCCGTTGTGTTTCTGGGGACCATTGCGGCTTCTGACGAGATCACCTTTAAGCGGCGGGATAAGGAAGGAGCATAACCGTTACGAATGCTCGATTTCTTTACGATCTCAACGCGTACTACGAAGCGCGGAACTGAGGTCTACCCGAAATTTAGGATTTGTAAAAGTTCCGATTTGATGATCCGTGGCGGCGACTTCTATGCGGTATGGGTCGAGGAGCGCGGACTGTGGTCTACGGACGAGCAGGACGCAATTCATTTGATCGACAACGAGATCCGTAAGGCAGCCAAAGAGCAAGGCGCCTGGGCCATGCTGATGGAAGACGCTGAAAGTGGAGTAATTGACTCCTGGCATAAATACTGTCAAAAACAGATGCGAGACTCGTTTCACATGCTGGATGAAAAGCTGATATTTTCAAATACTCCAACGAATAAAAAGGACTATGCAAGCAAGCGGCTGAACTACCCTCTTGAGGAAGGTGCAACAGAAGCATACGACAAGCTCATGTCCACCTTATATTCTAAGGAGGAACGAGAAAAGATCGAATGGGCGATTGGCGCGATTGTCTGCGGCGCATCCAAGAAGTTGCAAAAGTTTCTTGTTCTCTATGGCGCGGCAGGTACAGGTAAATCAACCGTTCTGAACATTATTCAGCAGCTATTTGAGGGATATTACTCTGTCTTTGATGCCAAGGCACTTGGTTCTTCCAGCAATGCTTTCGCATTGGAGGCATTTAAGAGTAACCCTCTTGTAGCCATTCAGCATGACGGTGACTTGTCTCGTATCGAAGACAATACCCGGTTAAACAGTCTCGTTTCTCATGAGCTGATGACCGTAAACGAGAAGTTCAAATCCACATATGCAAACAGGTTCAAGTGCTTCCTCTTCATGGGCACGAATAAGCCCGTGAAGATCACGGATGCCAAATCGGGCCTTATTCGTAGACTAATTGATGTTTCTCCTACTGGCAATAAACTCTCGCAAAAAGAATACCGACAGGCTACTAAGCAGATCGAGTTTGAGCTTGGCGCCATAGCCTATCACTGCCAAGAAGTATATTTGTCAAATCCGAATAGATATGACGACTATATTCCTGTGGCAATGCTGGGTGCATCGAATGACTTCTATAACTTTGTTGTGGATTCATACACGGTGTTCAAGAAAGAGGACGGGGTCACGCTGAAAGCGGCCTGGGCAATGTATAACACATATTGCGAGGAAGCGAAGGTTGGCTATCCCTTTTCGCAGAGGGCCTTCAAGGAGGAACTGAAAAACTATTTCCGGGACTACAGCGAAAGATTCAATCTCGGAGATGGGTCGAGGGTTCGGAGCTACTATTCGGGGTTCCGGACGGAGAAATTTGAAGATCGGGTTTTGGCTGATATTCCAGAGCCCCCCACCCGGCTTATCGAGTTTAAGGAGCAAAAGTCGATATTTGACAAGGTGTGTTGTGCCTGTCCCGCTCAGTATGCCACAACGAAGGAGACACCGTCAAAGAAGTGGGATGATGTGAAGACAGTTCTCAAGGAGCTTGATACGCACAGACTGCATTATGTCAAGCCACCGGAGCACCACATCGTGATCGACTTTGATCTTCCCGATGAGAATGGAAACAAGTCGTTAGAACGGAACATTCAGGAGGCAAGCAAATGGCCCGCTACATATGCAGAGTTGAGCAAGAGCGGAGAGGGCGTGCATCTGCATTATAATTACACCGGCGACCCCACAAAACTCAGTAGAGTTTACGATGACCACATCGAGGTGAAAGTTTTCACGGGTAAAAGCTCTCTACGCCGTATGCTCACAAAGTGCAACGATCATGAAATTGCCTCCATCAGTTCGGGACTTCCGCTGAAAGGAGACAAGAGTGTGATAAATTTTGAAGGGGTCAAAAGCGAAAAGGGTCTTCGGACGAAGATCAAACGCAATCTCAATAAGGAGTACCACTCGGCCACAAAACCGAGTGTGGACTTCATCTATAAAGATCTTGTTGACGCCTATAACAGTGGCCTGAAGTATGATGTGACCGACCTGCGGAATGATATTTTGGCATTTGCGGCCGGGAGTACACATCAGGCAGATTACTGTATCAAACTGGTCAATAAGATGCCCTTTAAGTCCGAAGAGCCTTCTGGCAATGCCAAGAATGATGATCAACCACTGGTGTTTTACGATGTGGAGGTCTTCCCTAACCTGTTCTTGGTGAACTGGAAATTAGCTGGACCAGACAGAGCTGTTGTTCGGATGATAAACCCTGAGCCCAGGGAGATAGAAGAATTGCTGAAGTATCGGCTCGTGGGCTTTAACTGCCGCCGATACGATAATCATATTCTCTACGCGAGGTTCATTGGGTATACGAACGAGCAGCTCTACACTCTGTCCCAGCGCATCATAAACGGCAGTGCTAATTGTTTCTTTGGTGAAGCCTATAACATCTCTTATACGGATGTTTACGACTTTGCCACGAAGAAGCAGTCCCTAAAAAAGTGGGAGATCGATTTGGGGATCCATCATCAAGAGCTTGGTTTGCCATGGGATCGGCCCGTTCCCGAGGACATGTGGACGAAAGTCGCTGAATATTGTGATAACGATGTCATTGCAACCGAGGCGGTATTCAACGCTCGTAAGGGAGACTTTGTGGCTCGTCAGATCCAGGTCGACCTCGTGCGTCAACTTCATGGAATCGAGAATGTTTCTGTGAATGACACAACCAATGCTCTTTCCGGCAAAATTATATTTGGCAAGGAAAAGAAGCCACAGTCGGTCTTCAACTACCGCGATCTTTCAAAGCCCGTTCCCTATACGGAGTATGAACATTATAGAGAGCTGTACGGTCCCGACTATGTGTTTCATATTTTCGATCACAATGGCCTGCCCACATATAAGGTCTACGACGGAAAGATGAAAATATCGCCGCATTGCAGCATCCTGCCATTCTTCCCCCGTTATATTTACGACCACGGAAAATCTATTTGGCTGGATGACGACAAGCTGGTTGTTGTTGCAATGCACGATAAAGAAAAAGCCTTCACACTTGCCACGGCTGATAAAACTGGGCGATCTTTCCAAGAGATTGGCGAAGGTGGGCGCGTCTTTGCCAGGCCAAATATGTACAGGAATGTGTGGGACGGCGATATTTCATCTCAGCATCCACATAGCGTCATCGCGGAAGTTCTGTTTGGCCCGGTGTTTACCAAGCGGTTCGAGGAAATCGTGGAGGCTCGTGTTGACATTAAGCACAAGGACTTTGAATCAGCCGGGAAGCGTTTGGGTGGGGCACTGAAGCCGTACCTGACCGAAGAACTCGCCGATGGCTTAGCCCAAGCACTGAAAATCGTTATCAACTCAATCTACGGTTTGACCAGCGCGAGCTTCGACAACTTGTTCCGTGATATTCGCAATAAAGACAATATTGTTGCAAAGCGTGGTGCCCTGTTTATGACCTTGCTAAAGGGTGAGGTTGAGAAACGGGGCTTTACAGTTGCCCACATCAAGACAGACTCCATTAAGATTCCGGATGCAACGCCCGAGATTCAGGATTTTGTCATCAAGTTCGGAAAAGAGTTTGGGTATACATTTGAGACCGAAGCAAACTTTGAAAAGTTCTGCCTTGTCAACAACGCCGTTTATATTGCGAAGTTCAAAGACGGAAAGCATGCAGGCGAATGGACTGCTACCGGCGCACAGTTCGCGGTTCCGTATGTATTTAAGAAGCTCTTCAGCAAGGAAGAGATCACTTTTGACGATATGTGCGAAACCAAATCTGTGACCTCGGCTCTCTATCTGGACATGAACGAAAATCTGCGAGATGTCTCTTGGTACGAGACGCTGGCTGCAGCAAGAGCTAAGCCTGAAGATGCTCGCAAGGTTTCGGAGAAGAAACTCATGGAGGGGCATATGGATTTGTCGAACGAAGAGTTGGAAAAGTCCATTGCACAGGGCCACGACTATCGCTTTGTGGGAAAGGTTGGACGATTCTGCCCCATCAAACCTGGATGCGGAGGCGGACTGCTGCTTCGTGCGACTGAGGATAAGAAAACCGGTCGAAAAGGGTATTCTGCTGCAACCGGTACGATCGGATACCGCTGGTTGGAATCTGAGATGGTGCGGACTATCGGAAAAGAAGCTGACATTGATCGCTCCTATTACGATAAGATGGTCGATGCTGCCATCGAAACGATTTCCGAGTTCGGAGACTTCGAGCAATTTGCTTCGGATGATCCTTATATTCCTGACAATACCCCTCCTTGGTTTGAGGCCGATGGTCTCGATGAAGAAGGGGCAAATTTATTTGCTGTAAGATAGGAGATAAAAAATGCCTTACAAAGTAACTGAAGACATCATCATTGAAAATGCCCATATTCTTCCTGGAGCATTTCGGAATTTCTCCGGTCGCCCCGACAAGTATAACCGGGCGGGTGGAAACAGGAGCTTCTGCGTGGTGATCGACGACGCCGAATTCGCCACGAAGCTGATCGAGGATGGCTGGAACATTCGCATTCTGGCTCCTCGTGACGAAGACGAAAGCCCTCGCTATTATATTCAGGTGCAGGTCAGCTTCGATAAAAAGCCGCCTCATATCGTCATGCTCACTGGGCGTAAGCGGACGAATCTGGATGAAGAATCTATTGACTGCCTGGACTATGCAGAGATGCTGAATGTCGATTTGACCATTAGCCCCTACAATTGGGATGTCAATGGAAAAACCGGCGTCAAGGCATATCTGCGTAACATGTATGTCACCATCCGTGAGGACCGACTGGCAGAAAAGTATGCCGAGGATGACGCGCCGTTCTGATGAAAGAAAAGAATTGCAAAACCTGTCAATTCGGCAAGGACATGAAGTACAGGCAGCGCTTGTGCCGGCGGCGGAATGAGATGCAGTCGGAATTATATTCTTGCCCCGACTATGTTGAGCGGCGTTTAGAGAAAACGGTGGTGAAAGATGGCAGGAATTAGTCTTTACGACTACCAGCTGGATGCAGTTAATCGGATGCGCAATGGGTGTATTCTCTGCGGCGATGTAGGGAGCGGCAAGTCCAGAACGGGTTTAGCCTATTACTACGCTCTGCAGGGAGGGCAGCTCTGCACGAAGCATTATGTGAAAATGAAGAAGCCGAAAGATCTTTATATTATCACAACGGCTCGTAAAAGGGATACGAAGGAATGGGAGGGCGAATTGGCGCCCTTCCTTCTTTCTCCTAATTCTGAAGCATCTGGCTATAAAAACAAGGTCGTCATTGACTCATGGAATAACATCGCTAAGTATGTTGATGCAAAGGACTCGTTCTTTATATTTGACGAGCAGCGCGTGGTTGGCTATGGCAAGTGGACAAAGTCCTTTCTCAAGATAGCCAAGTCCAACGACTGGATCTTACTCTCGGCTACACCGGGAGACACTTGGACGGATTATATTCCAGTGTTCATTGCCAACGGCTTCTATAAGAACAAGACCGATTTTACCGACCAACATGTTGTTTGGGACTACCGAGTTAAGTTTCCGAAAATCGATAGATATTTGAATACGGGGCGATTGGTTCGACTCCGGGATCGAATTCTGGTAGACATGGATTTCAAGAGAGACACCGTCGCTCATCACGAGTATGTTTATGTCAAATATGATATTTCTGAATACAAGGCTGCCGGAAAGAACAGATGGGATCCTTTTAAGAAAGCACCTGTCGAGAACGCTGGTGGCCTTTGTTATGTCTGGAGGCGGATCGTCAACTCTGATATTTCAAGGCAAATCGCGCTGTTGGAGATTTACGAGCATCATCCCCGTATAATCGTGTTCTATAACTTCGACTATGAGCTTGATATTTTGAAGGAGCTTTACTATGGAACAGGCGTCGAAATTGCTGAGTGGAATGGACACAAACACCAGCCTATCCCTGAGTGTGACAACTGGGTATACCTCGTACAATACACGGCTGGTTGTGAAGGATGGAACTGTATTAGGACCGATACGATTGTGTTCTACTCGCAGAATTATTCCTATAAAGTCATGCACCAAGCCGCTGGCCGTATCGATCGGCTGAATACCCCATACCACGACTTATATTACTATCATTTGAAATCTCATGCAGCCATCGACATTGGGATTGGTCGAGCGCTGAAAGAGAAAAAGACATTCAACGAGGTTCGTTTCGTTGGACGCAAGTAATAACTGAAAGGAGAACAATTATGAAAGCAACAAAAGAGCAAATGAAACAGGAGGCACTGGACAGGATGAAGCTCCTTAAGCTGCATCCGAATGTTATTAAAGAGTTCAAAGAAGAGGACAAGCTCAATTACTCTATGGGAATGCATGGAATTCTCTATTGGGCTACGGGCGAGATTGGAGAGGTCGTCCAGAAATTTGAAAATCAGACAGGGTACCTTGTATACCATGTCATCCACAATAATACTGAGATTGGTCGTATGCTGACACTTCTATATGTCTCTACCGAGATGGAGGAGTGGAACGCGGACAAGCAGGATCTTCGGGAAGGCTGTCCGCTGGCGTATGTCGAAAACTTGACTTACCCCGATTGTTCCGAGTTTGGATCTGTCGGGGTCAAATCTCTTAATGGGGGAGTTGTGAGGACTGCATGAATGTGGACAAAATGATTGGAACTTGGAGTGACTATGATCCCTGGCAACGACTGTGGCCGGGTATAGACGAAAAAATGGGCAATCGCTGTCGTGAACTTCAGTCGTCGAACTATGGCGAATTTGTAAAAAAGGAGAACAAAGGAATGGAAACTAAGTATTCATACTCACCGTTCAAAGAACGCTATCGCATTCCGAGTATTGTGAAGGTAATCTACAATCCTCCGGCCACAATCATTCTCTGGGAGGACAAGACAAAGACGGTCGTAAAGTGTTGCGAGACTGATATTTACGACTCGGAAAAAGGCTTCGCTATGGCGGTCATCAAAAAGCTTTGTGGTAACGAATCTGCGCTGTTCCACAAGCTGTTCAAGACATGGGTTCTGGAAAGTAAGGATGCACCGAAGGAGAGCATCCCTCCGTTTAACATCATCATTGATGGCATTGATCCGGCAAAGCAACTCAAGGATATGATCAACAGAATCTTCAGTGTAGGAGGTTCTGATGGAAACTAATGCTTACAAAGAGGTCTACTATGACCGGTATTGCTCGACATGCAAGCATAAAAATGTGTCGGAGGCGGATGATCCTTGCGATGAGTGCCTGACGGAACCTGTGAACTTATATTCTCACAAGCCGACTAAGTATGAGGAGGACGGCAAATGACAACAGTTATATTTATTCTGTGCATTTTCATTACAGCCGCGTCCACCATGCTGATCGCATGTAGACTGTGCTATAAAAACAGCATTCACTGGTCGCTTATTGGCACATGGGCCTTGGGTTTTACAGGACTCATTACACACTTCGCCGGTATCTGGTAAGGAGCTATGCAGTTCAGGGCATTTCTTATTTCTGAAAGGAGAAGACAAAATGAATCTTAACGAATTACGCGAGGCGATGGCTTCGGATGCCACAAAGGAAAACGAAGAACTGAAGCGAGATCTCGCGAGTCTGAAGAAGAGATACCACAAAGACACAGAGCATCTTCGTAACTGCTGCGGCGATCAGCTCGAAGACATGAAGGCTTTGGCTAACCGCTGCTGGGTTCTGAGTGGAGGAACGCTGTGCGTTTTCTGCGAGCTTACTACATACAAATGCCCGCATAGCATGAACTTTGATGACAAGCTGCGCGAAGCAAAGAGGCTCAGAAAGGAAGCAGAGAAACAATGAACAAAAATGAGGAGGATAAGAAGTAATGGCTACTTTGCATGATATTACGATCCGACATGAGATCCGAGAATGCACCGTCAATGGTACGCCCGGATATTTTCATTGTTGGGAGCATTACTCGAATCCCATACCGGCCAGTTTGCTTCGTGGTGGAGCACCTGCCGGTATTGTCAGTTTTGTAAGAGCCTTGGTGGAGTTTCCAGAAGGTATGGGGTATGTTGACCCCAAAGATATTCAATTCTGCGACGAGACACACGCTGTTCTTTGTGCAGAGGAAATCTGTTTAGAGAAAGCGATAAAAGGAGGACAAAAATGATTAAGCTTGATGTTCGTGAATATTGCCAGTCCTGCGTAGAATTTGAGCCTCGGGTAGCGCAGAGGCCTGAGCGATTTAATAACCTTTCTGGCGATTTCTGTGTGCTCGGTGATACGATCGTCGAGTGCGAGAACCTGCGGCACTGCGAAGCTCTTTATAATCATTTGAAAAGGGGTATGAGTAATGCCTGACATTTTTGTGTGTTGGTATGACAATTATGGCAATTCACATAATTCCCCGGTATATTTTGTGGACTCAGTTAGGGATCGTTTTCTTGTTGTGGATGAAGACAAGAATTTTTGTTGGGTGTCCACTAAAGATTGCAAGCTTCTGAAAGACTGGGTGTGATCATATTTCGAAAGGACTGATATTCGATGGGTAAAAATGACGCTGTGCTTCATAGCATTACCCCTTTTAAGGAAGATGAGCGTTGGTATCTTAAGCTTGTCTATACATATAAAGATAAGAATGGTAAGCATATGGTTGTGATCCCAAAAGCCTCGGTTCCATTTGTTCAGGGAAGTGTTCCGTATATTAACAACCGGATACCCTACTTTCCAAATAGTCAATATGCATTGGAGCACCCTTACATAAGTTGTAGTGACGCAATGACTTTATATGATGGCGTTTCTCACATTGCAAGCGAGCGAGGCGTTAAAACGCCGGCTTGCTGCTTTGATATTATCACAGAGTATGCTTCTCGAGAAATGACTCTTGACGAGATTGAGAAAGAACTCGGATATAAGGTGAAAATCATCAATAAGGAGAAAGACGATGGCAATGGCAAAAAAATGTGATAGGTGCGGAAAATTATACGAGTATTATCCGACCGGTAATAAATTACAATACAATGCGATACGAAGAATTCAAAGAAATGCTGTCGGCGAAACAATAACCTGCATTAAGACTTTGACAACAGACTTGTGCCCGGAATGCATGAATGAGTTTGAGAAGTTCATGACTGCCAAGTTTCAGGAGGAGAAAAAATGCTGAAAATTGAAAACACCGAAGTCATGGGCTGGGAGGCAGCCATTAGAGGCATGCGTAACCCGATGAATTCTTGGAAGAGAAGTGATAGTGAACCTGGGTGCGAAGAAGTCACGGGCTCACACCGGTTTTGTAGAGAATGCGATGATGCCATTGATATTCACGGTAATATTGTCTGCGGTAAGGGCTATAAACCTGAATATGTAATTGGATTTGAAGACTATGATCTCATGACTCGTCTTTGCAATGCCGGTACAGACCATCGTAAGTTCATGCGGATGATTACCGTCTATCTCGACATCACTGCTCCGCTGTACTGGTGGAAGGAGTTCGACACCTACAAAGTCGGTACGGTTGCCAACTCCTGCTCGACGATGCACAAGATCGCGGCGAAGGAGTTTACGCTGGAGGATTTCAGTCACGAGCATCTCATTGACTATGATTTATATTCTTGCGATGAAATTGATGGACCTGTAATAAATGGTGCTCCTCATATTGGATGCGGCGGTCTTCAGCTTATTAACCTGACAATTAACGTTCTCAATTATTACAGGGGCAAATACCTCGAAACCAAAGACAAAAAATACTGGTGGCAGCTTATTCAGCTCCTGCCGAGCTCTTATAACCAGCGACGGACGGTCATGCTGAACTATGAGGTTCTGGCAAACATCTACAAATCTCGTCGCAACCATAAGCTTAATGAGTGGCATACTTTCTGTGACTGGATTGAGGGGCTGCCTTATTCGGAGTTGATTACGGGAAAGGAGAATTAAATGACTACAAAGCTATTAGGAAAAATTACTTTTGCCGAGTTTGGAGTTAATAAGGATTATCCGTTTCTTATAGGTCTGCAGCTCGATTTTCAACTGAGCGATAAGTCTTACATTGGGGATGGTGGAAAATATATAATTAATATTAATCCTAACTGCAAATGGGAATCTGAAAAGCAGCGTACGGAAGCCATCACAAAAAATGTAAAATTTGTCAATGATATTCTCAAAGCTGCAAAGGTTCATTACGTTTCAGAACTTATAAGCAAACCTGTTGAGGTAACGATCGAGAATGGCTGCTTCAAAGATTTCCGAATCCTTACAGAAGTTCTGTAATTAGAAAGGAAAACCGAATGAAGTTTGTAGTAGATCAGCTTCCTTATTATGAGGAGATTTGTCCTTTTTGGTCGATATGCTGGCGCGATGCGAACGACATCCTTAAATGCCCACGCCATTGGGATAAGTACAAAGTCGATTCTAATGAAAATCCCCATGAATGCGAGCTTCTTATCGAGGCAGGTAAGATTGCACTGATAGGACCTAAGGAAGAAAATCGTCGCTGCAGAACTTGCAGGCATTTTGGGAATATAAATCCCCAGTCTATATGCGCCCCTTGCTACGGATATTCTAACTGGGAGGAAAAAGATGTCTAAACAAATCATAATATTCGACGAGGAGGATATGCAAAAACTTGCAGAAGGGAGGCCAGTCTATCAAGAAGCTACTCAGGGCCTTCCGAGTCTGATGTTCGTCACAGAAGAGGGCTATCAGAATTTCTTGGATTTCTGGGGTGAGACCGACGATGCGAACTAAACACGCTCCTTTATGAAAGGAGTTGATATTCTATGAAAATGGTATATGTTGTACAAGGGCATTCGACAGGAAGTAACGGTAATATCATTCATTGGGCGGACAGCGCTTATACTGATAAACAGGCAGCGATCAATCGGTGCGATGAAATGAATTGTTCTATAAAGAATGACCCAAATTATTTGGCATATGTCGTCGAAGTAATACTAATCAACTAAAGAATTTAGGACATCTGAAACACGGTGTCCTATTCTTTTATTGGAGTTGTCACACTCCAAACTTTCTCGTCAAAAAGGAGAATAATTATGTTCAATAAAATTCTCGAGACGATTACGGCCATTATTCTCAGCTGGAATATTGGTCAACTTTTAGCAAGCCAGGTGATAAAGGAGAATTCAAATGACAGTTCAAGAAGTATTTCTTAAACAAGAGCATCTCGAGCAGTGTATTGACAATTTGCGATCTGGAAAAATGCCCGATCCCTCTCTTCTTGCTGACCTTCTGCAAGAATACTATGAAGTTCTTAATGGGCTACCTGTTGGATTTTTCAAGTAGGTGCCCTATTTTTATTGGAAAGGAGTAAGACATGTTATACAACATGGAGGAGAATACTGATGAGTCATGCTTATAGACTTATTGCTAAAGAGGAGGAGCGTCAGAAGAATGGCATCGAGCTGATTGCCTCCGAAAATTACATCAGCGATGATATTCGTAATGCCCTTGGGTCTGTCTTTACGGACAAGTACGCGGAGGGCTATCCCGGTAAGCGCTACTACGGTGGATGCCAGGTTGCGGACGAGCTGGAGGTATATTGCCAAAAGAAGTGGCGAGAGGTATTCCAGACGAACTATCATGTCAATGTCCAGCCGCACTCTGGCACGCAGGCAAACATGGCTGCTTTTGCTGCGGTGCTGAATCCCGGTGATAAGATCCTGAGCCTTGATCTAAATAGCGGCGGGCATCTGTCTCATGGTTCGATAGTTAGCTTTTCCGGCAAGACCTATGATATTCGTCACTATGGTCTGGATGAGCACGGCTATATTGACTACGACAATCTGGAACTGATGATTCGTCTCAACAGGCCTCGGCTCGTCCTCGCAGGAGCTTCTGCTTATTCTCGAGAGATTTACTTCAAACGAATCCATGAGATTATACTTCGATGCTCCAATTTGGACCTTAATAGCCCCGGTCGGTACTGTCCATATTTCATGGTCGACATGAGCCATATTGCCGGTCTGGTTGCTGCTGGAGATCACCAGACACCGTTTCGTTACGCTGATATTATCACGACAACTACACATAAGACTCTTCGCGGGCCTCGTGGGGGCTTGATATTCTGCAAGCGGGATCTTGCAAAAAAAATCGATTCTGCCGTGTTCCCAAACATCCAAGGCGGCCCCCATATGAATGTGATCGCCGCTAAGGCCATTTGCGCTGAGGAGGCTCTGACAGCTGAATTTAGGCGTTATATCCACCAGGTGCGCTTTAATGCCAGAGAGATGGCTGAAGAGTTCATTCGTCTTGGGTATAAGGTTGTAACAGGTGGTACAGACAACCACATGTTCCTCCTTGACCTGTCCGAAACGCATCCTCATGTAACAGGAAAGATGGCTCAGGACAAACTCGACGAATACCTTATCACGGTGAATAAAAACATGGTTCCCGGAGACAAGCGTAAGCCCAATGAAGCGAGCGGTATTCGGATTGGTACTCCGGCCATGACAACTCGCGGATGGACAAGCCGTCAGTTTGTGGCCTGTGCAAGAGGGATTGATATTATCCTAAAGCGATTGGAGGAAGAAAGTAATGCTGATCGTTAAACGAGAAGAGTTTGTTAGAATGCCTGCGGGTACAGTCTTCGCTCCGTGGCGTCCGAACTGCTTTATGGGGATATTTGAGATCAAGGTAGACACTGGGCGACTTTATCCGAATTATGGCTGGGTGTATGTTGGAACCATGCCGTTGGAGCCTTGGCTTGAGGACTTCGTCGGCCCTGGTCAGAACGATGTTGATTTTCAGGTCTATGACGGCGACCAGAATGATGTAGCTGATTATGATTATATTGCCGTTCTGGAGCGCAAGGACATTGAGAATCTTATCAGCAAACTCCAATGGGCACTGAATGGTTGTCCTAAATAAAACCCACCTCCGCGAAAATTACATCTCCTATTATGGAAAGGAGGTTGAGTTTATGGGATATTTTCTGGCCGTAAACGACAAGCAGCTTGGACTATGTCTTAGAATGCTCTATGCTGATGGGCTCAGTGCCAATGTTCAAACCCTAAGGAGTGACAAAGGCAAGATTGAGTTTCATATCAGCACAGAAGCAGACGAAGACTACTTCAATGAGTTGCTTGGCCGGTATACGATTCTGATTTCATAAAATCGGTCTCGTTCCAACAAAGTAAGAGGTCACAAAAGTGGCCTTTTACTTTTTCTTAGTTCTGTGCTATGATATTTGCAAAGGAGGTGCGTTCATGGCAAAGTCCTTACAAGGGGCTTCGTCCGATAAGGTCATTCATGTTAAAGGATTTATGGCGTGCCCGGTTCAGAAGCCGGATGGATCCTGGACTGTTGAAAAGCGGCCTTACGAGGAAGATATTCCAGATCTCGGACGAGCAGAACTAACCTGCAACAAATGCGGATGGTCCACATACCCGGAATGCAAAGAATGGTGCCGGGCTTGGTGTGGACGAGCTAACCCCGATAAGAAGAGTCAAGAGTAACATCTTGGCTCTTTCTTTTTATCTAAAAATGAAAGGAAAACTGTGATGGAAAGCATTGAATTTGATATGGAAAAAATTATCCAAATGACGGCAGACAAGATGGTTCTCAATATGGCAATGGCCGCTTTTGGGCAAGTGAGCGATGATCCCAAAATGGCAAACTCTATAAAAGATGTTATGACAGTCTTTATCAATCACGGCATCCGTCTGGATGTAGCTCTTGATATTTTGAAGGATGTCTCGGAAATACTCACAAAACAGATGGGGGATGCAGACCATGGCTAAAGGAATAAAACGAAACGCAACTTGGGCAGATGTGGCCAGCGCAAGAAAACGCGGAATGAAAGAAATGTTAGAGATTGTTACATATGCTCTCTCCTCAAAGCAAGGCTTTGAGAAAAATGACATTGAATATCTCATGGAAAATATTTCCTACACTCTGGATTCTATTTCTGATGGCCGTATCACCATGAAGGATATTCAGGAAACAATCAAAGATGAAATTAAAGTAGCTTTTACTACGAGGGAGTGACAAGTATGAGTGCAACAGAAACCCCGCACATTTTAGACTCTGGAAACCGGCGAAAATTTGAGTCCGGGGCCGTTCGTGATATTTGTGAAGGGAAAGGACGGTGTGACCTTCTGCCTTTGGGCATACTCGGTCACATGGACGACCCTGTTCTAACACAGGTCGATAATTTTCAATCTTGTGGGCTTATGAGCTATTTGTATGAAGCTTTACGAATGTCCTACTCAGAGCCGCTTATGATATTCCCCGACAAATACACAATGCTTCTGGAGGTATCCAAACACTTTGAAGAAGGCGCAAAGAAGTACGGGGACAATAACTGGCGGAAAGGCATTCCTGTGCATCATTATATTGATAGTGCCGTTCGGCATTATTTGAAGTACCGGCGTGGGGACAAGGATGAACCTCATGACCGAGCTTTTTGTTGGAATTTGATGTGCGCCATTTGGACATGCCTCAATAAGCCGGAACTAAATGATTACAGAAAGGATGCCAAAACCAATGAAACATAATATATGGCTAATAAACATCTGCATTGTGATGCTTGCCGCCATCGCCATTATTCAGGGTCGGCAAATCAGAAATCTTGAGAGCCAACTAATACAACTCGAAGTCGCGCAATCAGTCGAGAGAACCTCCGCAGTAGCTGTCTATGCGGAACTTCCTGTAACCGAAGCTCCAAAACCGCCCGAGCACGCATACTTCGATGTCCCTATGGATCATGACCTCCAGGACTACATCTTTGATATTTGTGAGGACTACGATGTTGCCCCGGAACTAATTGTGTCCATGATCTACCACGAATCAAGATTCCATGCGGACTCGGTTGCCACAAGCGATTCGGGATGCGCTTACGGTTTGATGCAAATTATGCCGCGATGGCATCAATCTCGGATGGAAAGACTTGGATGTTCTGACCTGCTTGACCCGTACCAAAATATACTCGTCGGTGTTGATTTGATTGCCGAAAATATTAGAAGTGGTCGCGGAGTTGAGTGGGCGTTAATGGCCTACAATGGAGGTTCTGCATATGCCGATAGGAAGGCTTCTGAGGGCCTTGTGAGCGATTATGCGGCTTCCGTTATAGATTACGCTAACGATTTATGTATGGGCTCTGAGGGCCTGTAAAATGCATTTTATGGAAAGGATTTAGTTATGTTTAGATTTGATTTGCTTGTTAATAAGCTGGTTGCTATTGGCCTGGTAGCCATTGGTGTGGTTCCTGTTCTGGTGGATGGGGACGGTACATTCCTTGTTTTGGCACTGATTATTGCGGTGCCTATGTTTTTTGCTAAAAGGAGTTGGATGAGATGATGAAAAATTTTGGAACTTTTAAGACCGCCGATGCGGCTACGGAGGAATTTGTGAATCCTCGAGACAAGAAAAACAGCGAGGGCTATCGAGACTGTGTGCCCTATTTGGTAATGAAAAATGACGCAGAGCATATGCGATTTAGGAAGTTCATTGATGTAATCTTCAAGGTCGCGCAGCTCTGCGGTTTTTATATTACGGGAGAAATCAATGTCTCGGACAACTTCACCGGGAATGAGTTTCGGTGGGTTTTTAAGCCGAGACGCTGAACATCGAAGAGAAGACAAGTGGAAAGTGACCAAAGCCGTATATACAATAGTTATATTTTGGGCCAATTTTCTGCCCACTTTTTGTTCATAAAAATGGGCTTTGGCCAAGTTGCTTTTGACCAGCTATGAATAAAAGTGGCCATTTGCCCACTTTCTGCCCACTTTTGAAAACGGATTTGGCCAGCAAAAACCCAGCAATTACGCGGGTTTGCGGGCTCTCTGGCCACTTTCCCACTTTTTTCTCTTATTTACCCTAAAAATTTGATTTTTATATACAATAGTTATAAAAACGCAAAAATATAATAAATAGCAAAAAAAAGTGGCCATTTGGCCAGCAAATAAAAAATATTCCTATTGTATATATTTGGAGGTCTTTATGAGCCCCTATGTTTTACAAAATGCGCGAGATAGATGCTATGAAAACTATGATCGGGTGGTGTCCTCTACGGAAGTAAGTCCCACAGAATTGCTTCTCGAACTCGATGATGGAACGGTCCTTATCTACGATGATATTTACAACGATCTGTATGCTGTTGATTTTACCACTCGTGATGGGTGGCTGAGAGAGTTCGGAAGAAGAGTTCACCATTATGCTACTTTACGAGGAATCCGCCAAGGCGATCTTGCCCGAATTATTGGGGTAACCCAACCGCTGATTAGTAAATATATGCAAGGAAAGATGATGCCGTCGGCAAAGCAAGCATATAAGCTGTCTGTGGCCCTTGGCTGTACACTCGATTATCTTATAGGCTTTTGATATTTTTGGTTTTAAATTTTGGCGCGCGAAAAAAACATACCCTTTTATGAAGAGAGAGGTAAAATAGCCATTTTATGGTTCTCTCTCTTTTAATTTTGATATTTGTGGAAAGGAGTGAGTCCATGCGAGAAAGTAATTTTCAGTCGAAGCTCATCAAAGAGCTGAAAGAAATGTTCCCGGGTTGTATTGTGACCAAGAATGAAACCTATATCCAGGGTTTTCCAGACCTCACAATTTATTACAAAGACAAGTGGGCCACTCTCGAATGCAAGAGAAGCAAAGGGGCCGCAAAGCAGCCAAATCAAGAACATTATGTTGGGGTTATGAACGAGATGTCATTCTCCAGATTCATTTACCCAGAAAACAAAGAGGAGGTATTGCATGATCTTCAACGATCATTCGAGGTATGAAGGCCTACATGCTTTTCTCGGTGCCAGTAAGTATCACTGGATCAACTATGATGAAGTAAAAGTCGCCAGTGCTTACACAAACTTCCTTGCCGCCCAAAAAGGGACCGAGCTTCACGCGTTCGCCGCTCAATGCATCCGACTCGGGCAAAAACTACCGAAGTCAAAGAAAACCCTCAATATGTATGTGAACGATGGAATAGGCTTCCGGATGACCCCAGAGCAGATTCTTTTTTATTCCCCGAATTGCTTTGGGACAGCCGATACGATTTCGTTCCGGGATGGATATTTGCGGATTCATGATTACAAGAGCGGAGTTGTTCCGGCACATATTGAGCAGCTTGAGATTTACAACGCTCTTTTCTGCCTGGAATACAGAATCAAACCAAGCGAGATTCAAACAGAGTTAAGACTTTATCAAAATAATGAAGTTCTCTTCCATAATCCAAAGCCTGATCGCATCTTGGACATTATGGATAAAATTGTCCAATTTGACAAAGTGATTTCCGAATTGCGTGAGCACGAGGGGTGACAACTATGAATCCTTATGTAGAAGAAATGAACTACCTAATGCACTACGGCGTTCCCCGCCGCTCTGGTAGATATCCATGGGGCTCTGGTGATAATCCGTATCAGCATAGCGGAGATTTTCTTTCGAGAATTGATATTTTGAAGAAAGAGGGAAAAAGCGAAAAAGAGATCGCGGATGAGCTGAATCTGACTACGACCCAACTTAGGATCCAGGTATCTTTGGCAAAGGATGAGCGAAGATCTTTGGATGTGGCTACCGCTAAGGGTCTGCGTGAAAAAGGATATTCTCTAAATGAGATTGCTGAAAAGATGGGATATGCGAACGATTCCTCTGTCAGATCTCTTTTGAATGAGAACTCGGAGGTTCGAATGAACCAAGCTAAGACCACTGCCGACTTCCTTAGGAAGCAGATCGACGAAAAGGGCATGATCGATGTAGGCGTCGGTGTTGAGCGCGAACTTGGAGTTTCCAGAGAAAAGCTCAACCAGGCTCTTTATATTTTGGAAATGGAGGGCTATCCCGTGTATGGTGCAGGCGTTCCGCAGGCAACCAATCCAGGAAAGCAAACAAACATCAAAGTGATTTGTCCTCCTGGCACAGAGCACAAAGATATTTACAACTATGAGGATATCCATTCCGTTACGGAGTACGCATCGCATGATGATGGCGCCACCTTTGATAAATTTGTGTATCCTAAAAGCATGGATTCCAAACGGCTTCAAATTCGTTATGCAGAAGAAGGCGGTATTGATAAAGATGGTGTGATCGAGATTAGAAGAGGTGTCGATGACCTTTCTCTCGGAGATTCCCACTATGCTCAAGTTCGTATTCTTGTCGATGGAAATAGATATTTGAAGGGAATGGCTGTTTATTCTGATAATCTTCCCGATGGCGTTGATGTTGTCTTTAATACAAACAAGAAACAGGGAACTTCGAAAGAAGATGTCATGAAAAAGATCAAAGATGATCCTGACAACCCGTTTGGCTCACTCATTAAAGCCAATGGTCAAAGCTATTACATCGACAAGGACGGCAAAAAGCAGTTGTCACTTATCAATAAGAGAGCGGAAGAAGGAGATTGGGGTGAGTGGGCCGACAAACTGCCTTCTCAGTTCCTGTCCAAGCAGCCTCTGAGCTTGGTTAAGAAACAGCTCGGGCTGGCCACGGCAGATAAAATGGAAGAGTTTGATGAAATCGTTCATTTAACAAATCCTGCCGTAAAGCGCGCCTTGCTCTCTTCTTTTGCAGACGACTGCGATTCTGCCGCTGTTCATTTACAGGCGGCCGCACTTCCCCGTCAGAAATACCAGGTTATTTTACCCATCACTTCAATGAAAGATAACGAGGTATATGCACCTAATTATCACGATGGAGAAACGGTTGCACTTATTAGATATCCTCATGGCGGAACATTTGAGATCCCTATTCTGAAAGTCAACAATAGGCAGGCGGAGGCCCGTGGGGTTTTGGGCAGCAATCCGAAGGATGCAATAGGTATCAACAGTAAGGTTGCCGAGCGTCTTTCCGGAGCCGACTTTGATGGCGACACTGTGATGGTCATTCCTTGTAACTCCGCAAGAACAAATGTCCGTATTAAATCAACTCCTCAGCTTGCCGGCCTTAAAGACTTTGACCCAAAGATGTCCTATGGAACCATTCAAAAAGAGGATGGATATTATAGTGCTTCTGGAAAAAAGATTAAGGTAATGAAAAACACCCAGACCGAAATGGGAAAAGTGTCTAACCTGATTACAGACATGACACTTCGAGGTGCTACAGAAGATGAGCTTGCAAGAGCGGTTCGACATAGCATGGTCGTCATCGATGCTGAAAAACACAAGCTGGACTACAAGCAGAGCGAGATAGACAATGGAATTGCATCGCTGAAAAAGAAATACCAGGGTACAACTGAACCAGATGGCCGTTACCATGAAGGTGCCGCCACATTGATATCCCGTGCCAAATCGGAGATTTCTATCATTAAGCGGCGTGGCAGCCCAACGATCGATAAGGAAACAGGTGAACTGCACTGGAAACAGGTAGAAGATCCCGTTTACATCGATAAACAGACTGGTAAGACTAAGGTAAAAACGCAGCCCAGCACGAAGATGGCAGAAGCCAAGGATGCCCGCGCATTGATATCTGACGCAGACACCCCTATCGAGCGTGAGTATGCCAACTATGCCAATCAAATGAAGGCACTGGCAAATAAAGCGCGTCTCGAGATCGTACACACTAAGGACATCCCCTACTCCCCTTCGGCCAAGGAAACTTATAAGGTTGAAGTGGCATCTCTCAACAGTAAGCTCAATGTCTCGCTCAAAAACGCGCCTCGCGAAAGACAGGCCCAGCTCCGCGCTAATACCGTTGTTGCCGCTAAAAAGCAGGCTAATCCCGATATGACAAAGGCTGAGGTCAAGAAAGCAGGCCAGCAGGCATTGGTCAAGGCTCGTACTGAAGTTGGTGCAAAAAGAGAAACAATTAAAATTACTGACCGAGAATGGGAAGCAATTCAAGCCGGAGCAATTAGTAATAATAAGCTTCAGCAAATTGTAGCTCACACAGACACTGACGAACTTCGCCAGAGAGCAACACCTCGAGCTTCGACAACCCTCAGTCAAGCGAAGATTAGTAAAATTCAGAACATGCGTGCTTCGGGCTACACCAATGCAGAAATTGCGAAAGCAGTTGGCGTTTCCGCAGCTACCGTATCAAAGTATGGTTCATGAAAGGAGTGAACTATTTGAATAACAGTCGTTATGCACTGACAACCAACGACAATCCGTATGATCCATTCGAGCAGTTCACTCAGTGGTTAATGTTCGATGAAGAAAAAGGTTATCATACTTGTGCTTATCTTGGAAGAATCGTGAGAACTTCCGATCAATTCACTGAAGAAGAGAACGACCAAGAAATTGAGCGCGCAATTGACGAGATAGTTAAGTATGATTTCATGAACATCTACAAGAAAGTTAAGCGTACAACGGTAGCATAGTGCTACAGCTGTGCAAGACATAGGGAGGGGGTCCTCAAAAAACACACCCCCTCCCTCATCGCGGCGGTCTTCAAAAATTCTCCGGGGGTGATTTTTGAAAAACAATTTTACTTCCGGGTATGGCCACTGCTGGACTTAGGGTATTTAGACGGGCTTATGGAGTATACTCACCCTTTCCATCACCGATCCTTTTTTGCAGAATATGTGCCTC
>ERZ1026884.98-NODE-98-length-59292-cov-9.489728_pt1 | contig 59292 bp, 87 predicted proteins | sample MGYA00380172_ERZ1026884 | MGnify/ENA primary metagenome ERZ1026884 (study PRJEB33269, sample SAMEA4719808) | human gut metagenome | biome: human-associated habitat; feature: organic feature; material: feces | place: Cameroon | collected 2013-10 ... | reverse complement strand
CCCATATAGGAGGGGGGCCGCCAAAAACACACCCCCTCCCGCATCGCGCGCCTCCTTGAAAATTCTCCGGGGGTAGGTTTTGGGAGGTGTTTTTACTTTTGCCGGGGTATTTGAACGAGCCTACAGAGTGTTTCTCTCCTTTCTTTCATATGAAACCTCCTGCCATATTGGTTTCTCCTTTCATCGGATCGCTTACCGCCAACAAAACTCTGTAGGTTCCTTCAAGTACCCTAGAAAAACAATAAGGATACAGCTGTATCCTTTACTGAAACAAACTGAGAGGAGGCAGAAAAGGTGCCAAAAGTACGAACCGGTAGCTCTTCTGGCTCCGGGAAAAGAATCAGACCGGCACTTACGCCGGAAGCACGGGAGCAGCAGCTGATCGGGCTGGCGGTTGACCTGGTGGAGAAGCGGCTTCTGGAGGGGACGGCCAGCTCGCAGGAGGTTACGCACTTTCTGAAGCTGGCGTCCACCCGGGAAAAGATGGAACGGGATATTCTCCGGGAGCAGGCGAAGCTCATCAAGGCCAAAACGCAGAATCTGGAATCGGTTCAGGAAATCAAGGAGCTGTACGCGAACGCGCTGCAGGCCATGCGCACCTATACCGGCAGCGGCAGGCAGGAGGGCGAATGATTTACCGAACCTATTCCGAGCTGATTCAGCTGCCGACGTTTGAAGAGCGATTCCGATATTTGCGGCTGGACGGAAAAATCGGAGACACGACCTTCGGTTATGACCGATACCTGAACCAGATGTTTTACCAGTCAGAGGAATGGCGGCATTTTCGGAACGAGATCATCGTGCGGGATGAAGGCTGCGACCTCGCCATGCCGGGGCACGAAATTTACCCGGCCAGCTGCAAGGACAGGCGGTGGAGCAAGATTCTCATCCACCACCTGAACCCGCTGAGCAAAGAAGATATTCTGGAGCACCGGCGCTGCATCCTGGACCCGGAAAACGTGGTGTGCACCCGAATGACCACCCACAACGCCATCCATTACGGAGACGAATCCCTGCTGCCGAAAGGGCCGGTTGTCCGCAGCCAAAACGACATGTGCCCATGGAGGCACTAAAGGAGGAAGCACATGGGCGCAAGTATTCTATTTTCCATTCGGAAGCTGCTGGGCGGCATGTCCGACGACCCGGCGTTTGAAACCGATCTGCTGATTCACATCAACGCCCTGCTTGCGGTGCTGACCCAGCTTGGCGTTGGCCCGGCGGAAGGCATGAGCGTGGCGGACGGTTCCACCGCATGGCGCGACCTGCTGGGTGACGACCCCAAATGGCAGATTGTGCAGACGTGGATGTACCTGCGAACCAAGCTGGTCTTTGACCCGCCGACCATCGGCACGGTTGCCGACAGCATGAAAAAGCAGGCCGACGAGTACGAGTGGCGCATTTCCATACTGGCGGATGAAGAGAAAAGTAAGGATTGAAAAACTTCGGCAAACCTTTTATAATGAAGCAGGCGTAGTGGAGCCATCATATTTCTGCACGATTCGAGGAAGTCACGATGAAATGCAAAAACTGCGGAGCCGACTTAAAATGGGATGCCAAGAAAAAAGAAATGTACTGTCCTTTTTGCGGCTCAAACGGCACAACGACGGTTAGCGACGACGTTTTCATCGCACGAATGAAAAACGATCTTGACCGTGAGCGTCTGAAAGCCGAAAAGCATATGAACAGAACTCGCTTCCGCGATTTAAGTCCTAAAGCTCAAAGCAAAATTCTGACCATCGTTATCATTGTCGTTCTTTATCTTCTGCTGCACACAATTCCGACCTGGGAGCAAAACTTCTTTCAGAGCGTGAAAAAAACCTCTGCATCTGAGGCCACCCAGAGTCAGGAAAGCCTGCCGGAACGTGTCCGCACTCCTGCTTCTGCGGAGCAATATCTGGGGCGGCAATATGAGGAGGTGGCCCAGGAGCTGCGTGACGCTGGCTTCAAGACTGTCTCCACGGCTGGAATGAACGATTTGTCAGACTGGTTATTCTTCAGCAAAAAAGACGAGGTCGGCAAAGTGGGACGGGTTTCGATCAGAGGAGAAACCGAATTCGATAAAGGCGCATGGTTTCGGGAAAACGATCCAGTCATCGTCTACTACCATTCTTACCCGGACAGCGTTGATAACTAAAGCATGTTTTATTCGAGGAAGTCACGATGAAATGCAAAAACTGCGGAGCCGACTTGAAGCTGGACGCGAAACGGAAAATCACCTATTGCCCTTTCTGCGGTTCAAAGGACCCAATAACGGAAAGCGACGATGTATTTATCGCGCGGATGAAAAACGACCTTGCGCGGGAGAGGCTGAAGCTGGAAAAGAAAAGGCTGAAAACGCATTTTAGCGATTTAACCGAAGATACGCAGGCTATCATTGTTTACTTTCTTGCCATGTTTGTCCTTTTCGGCGGGATAGCTCTTTTTGGCATGAACTCCGAGAAAGATAGCCGTCACACACCGGCTGACATGCGCAGTTATTTGAACCGTCCTTATCAGGAAGTAGCACAGGAATTGACCGATGCTGGTTTTTCTGCTGTTTCCACTTCCGCCATGGGCGATCTGGCCGACTGGCTGTTTTTCAGCAAGCAGGGCGACGTCGGCAAGGTGGGGCGGGTTACGATCAAAGGGGAAGCGGACTTCAAAAAAGGAGACTCCTTCCAGAAAGACGATCCCGTTATCGTTTACTACCATTCCTATCCGGACAGCAATGACAACTGAAAAAACTTTTTTTGGACCGTCCTTTTGCGGGCGGTCTATTTTTGATCCATAAAAGGAGGGATGATATGCAAAGCGAAGAATTGGCCCATCATGGCATTCTAGGAATGAAATGGGGCGTGCGCCGTTTCCAGAATAAAGATGGTTCGCTTACGGCTGCCGGGAAAAAGCGTTATGGCTCTGACGGCGACGAAGCGGATTCCTCCGGCAGCGGCGGTAAAGCTCAGGGAAAGAAAAGCAGACCCAAGAAGATTTCCGAGATGAGCGACGCGGAGCTTCGGCAAAGGCTGAACCGGCTTCAAATGGAAAAGCAGCTGAAACAGCTGATGAGCGAGCAGGAAGCCGAGAAGCAGAAGAAGGGTGAATCGTTCGTCAAAAAGACGGCCAAGAATTTTATTCAAACGGCCATAAGCGGAAGAGTGGAGAAATGGGCGCAAAGTCTTGGGGAAGGGAAAAAGAAAGAAGAGCCGACAACCAAAATCGACCCCAAGAAAAACCCCGGAGAATATTCTGACAAGGAATTGGACGCCATTCTCAAAAGAGCCCGAAACGACAATGCCTATCAAACCATTGTACGTGATACCTGGGCTTCCAATAAAAGCAGAAACCAGTCCGCTGCCGATATCGTAAACGAAATAAGGGCTCAGGAAAACGCGCGCCGTGAGCACGCCAAAGCGCGAACGAAGCGCCAGAAAAAATATGGCAGTATAAAGGACTGATACCATGCTATCCAACACTGCCACGCCGATTTATTACGGCGAATTTCGAGATTCGGTTCTTCGTGGGGAAATACCTATCAACAAAGAAATTGAAATGCAGATGCACCGGGTTGACGAGAAGATCGCCAATCCGAATTTTTATTATGACGACCAGGCCATTGCCGGGTTTATTGCCTACTGTGAAAACGAGCTGACCCTGACGGACGGGGCGGACCTGAAGCTGCTGGACAGCTTCAAGCTGTGGGCGGAAGACCTGCTGGCCTGGTTTTATTTCGTTGAGCGAACCGTGTACGAGCCAAACCCGGACGGTCATGGCGGGCACTACGTTCGCAAGCGGATCAAGCGGCGGCTGACCAACAAGCAGATTCTGATCGTTGCCCGAGGGGCGGCCAAATCCATGTATGCCAGCTGCCTGCAAAACTACTTCCTAAACGTGGATACCAGCACCACCCACCAGATCACGACCGCCCCCACGATGAAGCAGGCGGAAGAGGTGCTTTCCCCCATCCGAACGGCGATTACCCGGGCGCGGGGACCGCTGTTCAAATTTCTGACGGAAGGCTCCCTTCAGAACACCACCGGCTCCAAGGCCAACCGAACCAAGCTGGCCAGCACGAAAAAGGGCATCGAGAACTTCATGACCGGCTCCATTCTGGAGATACGGCCATGGAGCGTGAGCAAGCTGCAGGGGCTTCAGGCCAAGGTGGCCACCATCGACGAATGGCTTTCCGGCGACATCCGGGAGGACATCATCGGCGCAGTGGAGCAGGGCGCGTCCAAGCTGGAGGACTACATCATCGTGGCCATCAGCTCCGAGGGTACGGTGCGAAACGGACCGGGCGATACGATCAAAATGGAGTTGGCTTCTATCCTGAAAGGTGAAACGCCCATGCCCTATGTATCCATCTGGTGGTACAAGCTGGACTCGATAGACGAGGTAGCCCGGCCCGAAATGTGGCTGAAGGCCAATCCTAATCTAGGAAAGACTGTCACTTACGAAACGTACCAGCGGGACGTGGACAAGATGGAAATTGCCCCGGCAAACCGCAATGACATTCTGGCCAAGCGCTTCGGCATTCCAATGGAGGGGTATACGTACTACTTCACCTACGAGGAAACACTTCCCCATCGCCGCCGCGATTACTGGCAAATGCCATGCAGTCTGGGGGCCGACCTTTCCCAGGGCGACGACTTCTGCGCGTTCACGTTTCTGTTCCCCATGGCCCGCGGCGCTTTCGGGGTAAAGACCCGGGACTACATTACCTCCCGAACCTTAGACCGGCTGCCCGCCGCCATGCGGGTGAAATACGAAACCTTTCTGCAGGAAGGAAGCCTGGTGGTAATGGACGGCTCCGTGCTGGACATGATGCAGGTATACGATGACCTGGATCAGCACATTACCGACTGCGGCTACGACGTGCGTTCTCTAGGGTACGACCCATACAATGCTCGGGAGTTTGTGGAACGGTGGCAAAACGAGAACGGCCCTTTCGGCATTGAAAAAGTGATTCAGGGGGCCAAGACGGAATCCGTTCCGTTGGGAGAGCTGAAGAAGTTATCCGAAGACCGGAAGCTCCTGTTTGATGAAGAACTGATGAGCTATGCAATGGGTAACTGTATCGCCATGGAGGACACCAATGGCAACCGGAAGCTGATGAAGAAACGGTATGACCAGAAGATCGACGCCGTGGCGGCCATGCTGGACGCTTATGTGGCGTACAAGCTGAACCGGGAGGCGTTTGAATGACAAACTTCGGGCCAAACCGGAACCGATTACGGATTTTCGTCCGTAGAATCAGGAGCTTCGCCCGATTCAGCGGCGGCAATCTCTTCAGGGGTCATAACCGATTCCAAAGCAGTTAGGATTTTCTGTGCCTGTTCATCGCTTTCTTTATCTTGTTGACGAATCCATTTAACAAATGTATACAAGCCGCCTACTGCGCCAATAGCTACTGTAGCTATCATACCGCCTTTAGCCTGCTCTTTTAACTTGGCATTCTTTGATATGTACTCGGCAATCATTTTAAGGCCTATCCCCATATTTCCACCGCCCAATTCCCGAAGAGTATGAGTTTGGACAGAGGCATCTTTTCCTTCCATAATTTTCAGAGCGGCTTCAATTTTTTGATGGACATCGTTTTTCATTTGTATGCCCTCCCTTTCAGTAGCTAAATGATACCACATTTTTGACAAGGAGACAACTGCATATGGATCAATCCCTTGGTTCCAGGCTGAAACACGCCTGGAATGTTTTTATGAACCGGGACCCCACCGGAATGAGCTATCAGGTGCTGGGCGGCGGTTCCTCGTCCCGGCCGGACCGGGTGCGGCTTTCCCGTGGCAACGAGCGATCCGTGGTTACCTCCGTGTACAACCGGATCGCTATGGATGTAGCGGCCATCGGCGTGCGGCATGTGCGGCAGGACCAGAATGGCCGCTTTCTGTACGAGATGGAATCGAGCCTCAACCACTGCCTGACGGTGGAGGCCAACTTGGACCAGACCTCCCGCGCTTTTTACCAGGACATGGTGATGTCCATGCTGGACGAAGGCGTGGTGGCGGTGGTGCCGACCGTGTACACATCCAGCCTGAGGGAAGGGAACTTCTACTCGATCTCTTCTCTGCGGACAGGCAAAATTACGGAATGGTTTCCAAATGCCGTGCGGGTGCAGCTCTACAACGAGCAGACTGGCCGGAAGGAAGAAATCATTCGGCCCAAAAACATGGTGGCGATTATTGAAAACCCGCTGTACGCCATCATCAACGAACCCAACTCCACCATGCAGCGGCTGATCCGGAAGCTGAACCTTCTGGATCTGGTGGATGAACAATCGAGTTCGGGCAAGCTGGATCTGATTGTTCAGCTGCCCTACGTCATCAAAACCGACGCCCGGCGGGATCAGGCGGAAAAACGCCGCCGGGACATTGAGGAGCAGCTTTCCGGATCCAAATACGGTATTGCATATACCGACGGAACGGAACGGATTACACAGCTGAACCGGTCAGTTGGCAATAACCTGATGTCTCAGATTGAATACCTGACGAGCATGCTGTACAGCCAGTTGGGGATCAGTCAGAGGGTGCTGGATGGAACAGCCAACGAGGAAACCATGCTGAACTATTACGACCGGACGATTGAGCCGATGCTTTCGGCCTTCGTGGACGAGTTCAAGCGCAAGTTTCTAACCCAAACGGCCCGCTCGCAGCTGCAGACCATTTCGTATTTCCGGGATCCATTCAAGCTGGTGCCGGTGAACCAGCTGGCGGAAATTGCGGACAAGTTTACCCGCAATGAAATTGTGACCAGCAATGAGATCCGCCAGATTATCGGCATGAAGCCGTCCGACGACCCGAAAGCCGACGAGCTGCGCAACAGCAACCTGAAGGTATCGGAAGGCGGAGATACGCAGGCGGCGCTCCCACAAGAAACGGGAAAGGATGATGCCGGACTCGTGGAAGACCTGAAGGAGGAAACTCAAAATGGAAGGTAGATATGACTTCAGCGGTTGGGCGACCAAAAACGACCTTCGCTGCTCCGATGGGCGAACCATTCGGCGGGACGCCTTCAAGGAGAACGACGGCAAAACGGTGCCCCTGATCTGGAACCATCAGCATGACAGCCCCGAAGACGTGCTGGGTCATGCCCTGCTGGTGAATAAGCCGGAGGGCGTGTATGCCTACGGCGTTTTCAACAAAACGGAAGCCGGAATGACGGCCAAGAATCTGGTGGACAACGGCGACGTCGTCGGCCTTTCCATCTACGCGAACCAGCTGAAGCAGCACGGCAGCGACGTGGTGCACGGCATGATTCGTGAGGTCAGTCTGGTGCTGGCCGGTGCAAACCCCGGAGCCTCCATTGATTCCGTCATCCGTCACAGCGACGGCACGGAAACGGTGCTGGAGGACTCCGGGTTTATTTATACCGGCGAGGGAATCGAACTATACCATGCCGACGAGCCGGAAAAGAAACAGGAGGACAAGCCGATGGCCGACGATAAGGAAAAGGAAAAGAAATCCGAGGACAAGACCATCGGCGAGGTTTTCGACACGCTGAACGAAGAGCAGAAAACTGCCGTCTACAGCGTGATTGCCCTGGCGTTGGATGAAAACGCCGGCGACGAAGACAACCAGAACGAGGAAGACCAGAACAACAAAGACGACGAGGAGGATACCATTGTGAAGCACAACGTGTTTGACCAGGAAGAAGAAGCCCGTGGCCAGGTGCTGAGCCACAGCGACATGGAGGTTATTTTCAAGGATGGCAAGCGTCTGGGCAGCTTGAAGGAAAGCGTGCTGGCCCATGCCCAGGACTACGGCATTGAGAACATCGGCACGCTGTTCCCCGAACCCAAGGCGCTGACCAACACCCCCGAATTCATCAAGCGGGATGCCGGCTGGGTGGACGACGTGATGAACGGCGTGCATCGCTCCCCCTTCTCCCGGATCAAGTCTGTATTCGCCGACCTGCGGGAGGACGAAGCCCGTGCGCTGGGCTACATGAAGGGCAACCTGAAGAAGGAAGAGGTCTTCAGCCTGCTGAAGCGCACCACCGCCCCCACCACCATTTACAAGAAGCAGAAGCTGGACCGGGACGATGTGGTGGATATTGTTGACTTTGACGTGGTGGCCTGGATCCGTGCTGAAATGCGCGTGATGCTGAACGAGGAAATCGCCCGCGCGGCGCTGCTCGGCGACGGACGTCTGTCCAGCTCCGATGACAAGATCGACGAGAACTGCATCCGCCCCATCTGGACGGAAAACGAGCTGTTCGCCGTCAAGCGCACCATCAGCTTCGCCATGAATGCCACGGATGATGTGAAAGCTAAGGCCTTTATCCGTGAGATCATCAAGAGCCGCAAGGACTACAAGGGTTCCGGCAATCCCACCCTGTTCACCACGGAAGACATGCTGACCAACTGCCTGCTGCTGGAAGACACTACTGGCCGTCTGATCTACACCGGCGAGGACCAGCTGCGCACCGCGCTGCGTGTTAAGAAGATCGTGACCGTGCCCGTGATGGAGAACCTGACCCGGAACGACAACGGCACCACCAAGACCCTGCAGGGCATTGTTGTGAACCTGACCGACTACACCATCGGTGCGGACAAGGGCGGCGCTGTCAATGCCTTCGACGATTTCGACATTGACTACAACCAGATGAAATATCTGATTGAGACCCGCTGCTCCGGCGCGCTGACCAAGCCCTTCTCTGCCATCGTGGTTGAGAGCACTGCTGCCTGAGGAATAGGAGGACGAAAAGATGGATCGCATTTTTGAACAGGCGAAAGACCTGCATGTTCGTGCTACTTACATCTACGGCAAGGCCAGTGACACCGCGGCCTATGTGGACGCTGACTGCACCCAGAAGATGACCGTCAGCCAGATGAAGGAAATCTTCCTGAAGGGCGGCGTGATCCGCATCGGCGAGGCGCTGTACCAGCCGCTGAACTTTACGGTGGCTTCCGCCGGAACCGGCTCGGTCGCCTATGTGAAGGCCGACACCTCCACTGCCACCACGGCTGTGATGGGTGCGCTGACCGCCGTGAAGGACTAAGCGCGGAGAAAAATTCAAAATGGCAAAGTTTCATGGGATGATCGGCTTCGGGCAGGAAGTGGAGGAACGGCCCGGGTACTGGAAGGATCACGTGGAGGAGCGGGAGTATTTCGGCGAGCTGAACCGGAATACCCGCAGACTGACCGGCACAGACCAGGTGAACCAGAGCCTGACCGTGACCAATGAAATCAGCCTGGTGGCCGACCCCTATGCCAGAGAGAACTTTCACATGATTCGCTATGCGTGCTTCATGGGAACCAGATGGGAGGTAACCAGCGTGGAGGTGCAGTACCCCCGGCTGGTGCTGACATTGGGAGGGGTGTACAATGCGGCCCCGGCTTGAACTGCATGAGCTTCTGTGCGGGATTCTGGGCAGCCGGAACGTATACTTCCAGCCGCCCGGAACCACCCGGATGAAGTACCCCGCCATTCGTTATGCACGGGAAGACATAATGAAGACACCGGCGGACAATCTTCCCTACGGGCTGACAGCAGCCTATGAAATCATCGTGATAGACGAGGACCCCGACAGCAAGGTGGTGGAGGCTGTGGCGCAGCTTCCCCAATGCCGGTTCATCCGGCACTATGCGGCGGACCGGCTCAATCACGATGTTTTTTTACTTTACTATTAAAAGGAGGATTCCCCTATGAGCAAACTGCAGTGGGATGGAACCGGCGAAAAGCTGTATGAAAACGGCGTAGAGAAGGGCGTACTGTACCCCTACTCCAACAATGCCTACCAGAAGGGCGTGGCGTGGAACGGCCTGACCGCCATCAACCAGAGCCCCTCCGGCGGCGAAATCACCACCCTGTACGCGGACGATCAGGAATACGCCAACATGATGAGCCTGGAGAAATTCGGCCTGACCGTGGAGGCGTACACCTATCCGGAGGAGTTTGAGGCCTGCGACGGCTCCGCCGAGCTGGAAACCGGCGTGACCTTCGGCCAGCAGAACCGCCAGATGTTCGGCCTGAGCTACCAGACCAAGATCGGCAATGACACCGACGGCTTCGACCATGGCTACATCATCCATCTGGTGTACGGCTGCCGGGCCAAGCCCAGCGAGCGCAGCTACTCCACCATCAACGACAGCCCCGAGGCCATCACCCTGAGCTGGGAGCTGAGCTGTACGCCTGTGGATGTGGCTGGCTACAAGCCCACCGCCCACATTGCGATCAACTCCACCAAGCTGGCCAAGGCCAAGCTGGAGAAGCTGGAAGCCATGCTGTACGGCACGGACGCCGGTGCGGAGGGCACCCCCGCCGCCAGCGACCCGAAGCTGCCCCTGCCCAGCGAGCTGGTTACCCTGCTGGCGGCCTGATCTTTCCCCAAATGAACCGGGGCACCGTTTGAACGTGCGGTGCCCCTTTTTTCTGTTTGCAAAGATGAAAGGAGAAACCCCTATGCTGAAAAAGACGATTACCTACACCGATTACAACGGCATGACCCGGACCGAGGACTTCTACTTCAACCTTTCCATGGCCGAAGTGGCTGAAATGGAAATGAGCACCGCGGGCGGACTGGCGGAGATGATCCAGCGGGTGGCCCAGAGCCAGGACGGCCCCAACATCATCAAGATTTTCAAGGATCTGGTGCTGAAGGCGTATGGTGAAAAGAGCCCGGACGGCAAGCACTTCGTCAAGTCCCCTGAAAAGGCGACGCTGTTTTCCCAGACGGAAGCGTACAGCGAAATTTTTATGGAGCTGGCGGCCGACGCGGAGGCTGCCGCCGCCTTTGTGAACGGCATCTTCCCCGCCGACCTGGTGAAGAAGATGGCGGAGCAGGGTCCGGCTGCCTGACGGCTTAGAGGGATGGGAGCATGCTTCGACTGAAAATCGCGCCGACAGAAATGTGGGACGAGCGCAAGCAGGAATTCGTTCAGACAGGCGAGCGGGAACTGATGTTGGAGCACTCCCTGGTTTCCCTCGCCAAATGGGAATCAAAATGGCAAAAGCCCTTTCTGGACCAGAAGCCGAAGACCGGCGACGAAATGCTGGACTACGTTCGCTGCATGACCATCACCCAGAATGTAAGCCCTGAAACCTACAGCCGTCTGACGGCGGGCAACATGGCAGAAATCGAACAGTACATCAGCCTGCCGATGACGGCCACCACCTTCCCGGCGGAGCGCCACGGGAACCGGAACGGCGAGAAAACCACGGCGGAGCTGATTTACTACTGGATGGTGGCGCTGAACATCCCCTTTGAATGCGAAAAATGGCACCTGAACCGGCTGCTTGCGCTGATCCGGGTATGCAACCTGAAGAACCAGCCTGCGCGCAAAAAAAGCCAGCGGGCCATTCTGCAGGAAAACCGGGCGCTGAACGCCGCCCGGAGGCAACGACTGAAGACAAGGGGGTAAAAAAGCATGACGAGACCAACGGCCAGAATCGTAGCCGACATGGCCATTGTACGGGCCAGCGGCGCCACGATTCCCTACAGCGAGGAAGACTGCAAGGGCTTTGTAGAAAAATGCATCAACCTGTGCGGAGGCAGCATCCACACCTCCGGCACCAACGATATGGTGCGCAACCACTGCGCGTGGCTGGGCACCCTGAGCAACGCCAGGGCCGCCGGAAAGCTGGTGCCAGGCGCGTTTCTGCTGATCTGGAAGGAAGAGAGCGACCAGCTGCCTGCCAAATACCGCGGGGACGGGCTGGGCGACTTCAACCACATCGGCATTTATGTGGGCGACAAGGGCTTTACCGAGAAGGGGCTGCTGGGCACCCGGCACAGCTATGAGGTGGTTCATTCCTCCAAGACGAAGGGAAAGGTTGCGGGCTCCACGCTGAAAAACGGCTGGACCCATGTACTGTACCTTCAGGAGGTGGACTACGGCACCTTCAATAGCGGCGTGGAGCTGGGGCAGGACGCCAAGAACAGTCTGGATGAGCCTTCCGCCAGCGAGGAGCAGACTCCTGCCACGGAGACCGCCCAGACGATCCGGGTGGTAGCGCCCAACGGCGGTCCGGTACGGGTACGGGAGGGAGCCTCCCTGAACGCCGTACACAAGAAGGGCTTCTACGCCTATCCCGGCGAGCAGTACCGGGTAGAGGGCGAGAAGAACGGCTTTTACCGCATTTACTTCCAGGGGAAATACCGCTGGATCAACAAGCAGTACACCGAAGCGGCACAGTAACGGAGGGAAGAGCCATGCTTGGACAAATAACCGGGCTGACTGGAGCGGACCTTCTGACGGCGCTGATTGTGGTGCTTGTAATCTTCGAGGTTATCAACCTGGTGGGAAAGACCCTGCAAACCATACAAGGATGGAAAAAACCAGTGGACCAACAGCGTGACAAGACCCAGTCCCGGCTGAAAAGCTGCGAGGACAAACTGCAGGAGGACAACAACCGCCTGAACGACATCGAAAGCGGACAGCACATGCTGTGCCGGGGCATGCTGGCGCTGCTGAGCCACGAAATCAACGGTAACAGCGTGGACAAGCTGCGAAAGGCCCAGGACGAGCTGACCAATTTTCTGATTGAACGCTGAGGCGAAAACCATGCAGAGAACCATTGACGGGATCCAGATTCAGGTATCGGAGGAGATACCGGAGGAAGAGCTGCTGGCCTACGCGGCCAGAGGAAGAGAAAAGTACGGCCGCCATCTGCTCAAAATGGAGCTGGAAATGGACGGGGAGTATGTGAACATCCACTACGACACGGATGAAGCGATCCCCTTCAACCGGCTGCGCCGTATTACAGGATACCTGGTTGGAAGCCTGAGCCGCTGGAACAATGCCAAGCGGGCTGAGGAGCACGACCGAGTGAAGCATACCTGAGGAGGGCAACATGAAGAACATCGACTGGAAGGATGTGCTGGAGCGGTCCGCCAAGACGTTTGTGCAGGCCGCGGTCACCTGTCTTTTGATGCAGATGCAGGGCGTGGACCTGTTCGCCCCGGACCGGAGCGACAAGCTGTGGCTGAGTCTGCTTTTGTCCACGATCGCGGCGGGGCTGAGCGCCGTGTGGAACATCGTCCTTTCCCCGCTGGTCAGCACGGACAAGCCGAGTCCGGAGCCGCCTGCCGAAGAGGAAAAGCCCGGGGACGACGAAAGCGCCAACGGCTAGAAAGAGGCGGACATGATAACCTTCAGACAAAAGGGCGACTTCTCCAAACTGAACCGCTTTCTGGAGCGGATCAAGGAAAAGATCCGGCTGTCGGATCTGGACAGATTTGGCCGGGAGGGAGTAGCCGCCCTTGCGTCTGCTACTCCTGTGGACTCGGGGGCCACGGCCAATTCGTGGTACTACAAGATAGAGCATCAAAGGGGATCGACGTCGATCTCCTTTTTCAATTCCAACATAAACGACGGGGTGCCCATCGCCATCATTCTGCAGTATGGCCACGGCACCGGAACCGGCGGTTGGGTGGAAGGACGGGACTACATCAATCCGGCCATTCAGCCGGTATTTGACAAAATTGCGGAAAACGCCTGGAAGGAGGTGACCAGCCTGTGAGCAGGACGATTGACGAGCGCGTAGTAGAGATGCGCTTTGACAACCAGAAATTTGAGGACAATGTGCAGACCAGCCTGGGCACGCTGGAAAAGCTGAAGAAGGCCCTGAAGCTGGACGACGCCGCCAAGGGGCTGGAAGAGGTTGAGCAGGCTTCCCGGAAGGTGAAGCTGAACGGCCTGAGCAGTGCCGTAGAAACCGTGTCTCTTAAATTTTCGGCGCTGGACGTAGCCGCGGCACGGGTTTTTCAGCGGCTGACAGACGCGGCCATCGACACCGGGCGGAAAATGGTGAACGCGCTGGCTTTTCAGTCCGCCAAGGACGGCTTTGCCGAGTATGAGCTGAAGATGGGCTCGGTGCAGACCATTATGGCGGGCACGGGCGAAAGCCTGGAAACGGTGAACGGGTATCTGGAGGAGCTGAACAAATACTCCGACCAGACGATCTACTCCTTCTCCGACATGACGAACAACATCGGCAAATTCACCAACGCGGGCGTCAAGCTGGACAAGGCCGTGCTGGCCATCAAGGGCGTAAGCAACGTGGCGGCGGTTTCCGGCGCGACGGCTGCGGAAGCCAGCCGGGCCATGTACAACTTCAGCCAGGCCCTGTCCGCCGGGTACGTCAAGCTGATCGACTGGAAGAGCATTGAAAACGCCAACATGGCCACCCAGGAATTCAAGCAGCAGCTGCTGGACACGGCCATTGAGATGGGCACCATCGTGAAGTACGGCGACCAGTACGCCACGGTGACGACCAACGCGGCGGGAAAGACCTATCAGGCCTTTGACGCGACGAGCAACTTCAATGACTCGCTGGCGTACCAGTGGATGACCACGGATGTACTGACCAGCACGCTGGCCAAGTATGCCGACGAAACCACGGACATTGGCAAAAAGGCCTATGCCGCCGCGCAGGACATCAAGACCTTCAGCATGCTGATAGACACGCTGAAGGAAGCGCTGGGCTCCGGCTGGGCCCAGACATGGGAGCTTCTGATCGGCGACTTCAACGAGGCGAAGGCCCTGTTCACCGATGTGGGCAACGAGCTGAGCGCCCTGATTGAGACATCGTCCGAGGCGCGGAATAACGTGCTGTACGAGGGCATGGCCTCCGGCTGGAAAAAGTGGCTGAAGGAAGGCATCGACGACGGCGAGATGTACAAAACCGCCATGATGGAAACAGCCCGGGAGCAGGGCATTTCCATCGACGAAATGGTGGAGCAGGCCGGTTCGCTGGAGAAAACCTTTCAAAATGGATGGATCACCAACGACCTGCTGGCCGCGTCGGTAGACAAGCTGGTAAGCAAATACGACGGCCTTTCCAAGGAAGAAAAGGAAGAGATGGGCATTACCCAGGCCCAGATCGACCACGCCAAGGAGCTGCAGCAGAAGCTGAAGGACGGCACCATTGACGTGGCGGAATACGCCAGGGCCTTCGGGGAGCTATCGGGCCGGGAGAACCTGATTGAGGCGATGAAGAACGCCTTCCACAGCCTGATGGACATTGTGCGCCCGGTGAAGGAAGCCTTCAGCGATATTTTTCCGCCCCTGACCGGGGAACGGCTGAAGGAATTCACCGTGAAGGTACGGGAGCTGACGGAGCGGTTCAAGGTCAGCGAGGAAACCGCTGGGAAGATTCGGGATGTTTTCGGCGGCGTTTTCGCGGTGGTGAGGGCCGGAATCGAAATTTTCAAAAGCATCGGGGAAGCCATTGGGCAGGCCCTCGGCGTTCTGGCACCGGGCGGCGGGCGCATTCTGGATGTGCTGGCCACCATCGGCAGCGGCATCAGCCGGGCGGCGGAAGCTCTGACCTCCAGCAAAGCCTTTGCGGATTTCTTTACCGGGCTGGGCGACGTGATGAGCAGCGTGGTGCAGCGCCTGAGCAGCTGGGTGAAGCCGCTGGCGGACTTCATCAGCGATTTTACGGCCAAGGTTCGGGAAATGGGTTCCCTAAAGGAAGGCATCCAGTGGGCGTGGCAGCAGATCACCGCCGGGCTGAACAGCCTGAAAAGCAGGCTGCCGGACCTTTCCGGAATCGGCAAATGGTTTACCGGGCTCTGGGACGGCATCATGAACGGCTTTTCCGCCGGAAGCGGAGGCAAATTGCTGGACGGCCTGAAGAACGGAATCAGCAGCGTTTGGAAAGGGCTGCTGAACTGGTTTTCCGGCATTGGCAGCTCCGAATTTCTACAGGGGATCAGGAACCGAACGGTGGTCCTCTGGAGCCGGATGACGGAATTCCTGTCCGGGCTGGGAATTCAGCTGCCCAGCTTTGAAAAGCTGGGAGCGACCTTCGAAAAGCTCTGGGGCAAGATCAAGAGCGTTTACGACAAGGTCATCAATTCTGCCTTTGTACAGAAGGTAAAGAAAATCCTGACCGGGCTGAAAAACAGCTTTGTGGGATTTGTGACCGGCATGACCGGCAAGCTGCCACGCTTTACAGGATTGGGAAACATCTTCACCAAGGTATGGGGCAAAATTCAGCAGGTGTGGAACCGCATTGTCGGGTCCGAATTTCTTCGGAATGTGCAAACGGGCCTTGGCAAGCTGAAGACGGCCTTTCTGGACTTCGTATCCCGGATCAGCGTCAAGCTGCCCAGCTTTGAAACCCTTGGCGGGATATTTGCCAAAGGCTGGGAAGCGATCCGCAGCGGCTTTGAAGCCATCGGGCAGTCGGAATTCATTCAGAAGGCCAAAGCGGGACTTGTGCAGCTGAAGGACCGGTTTATCGAATTCATCACCGGGATGAACCTGAAGCTGCCCAGCTTTGAGGCGCTGGGCGAAAAGCTGCAGAGCGTCTGGACCAAGATCAAGGCGGTATTCAGCACTGTGGGCGGCTGGCTGGGAAAGGCCTTCCAGCCCATCAGCGACTTTATCGGCAAATTCAAGGAGAAGCTTTCCTCCTTCGACTCCGTCGGGGAGGCCATGGAATGGGCTTGGGTCACGGCGAAGGACAAGCTTAACGGAATTCTGGAATCGGTCAAAAGCTGGTTTGCCAGCATCGACATCTGGGCCCTGATCGGCAAATACTGGTATATTCCCGCCGGGCTGGCGGTGGCCAGGATTGTAAAGCTGCTGGGCAACATCATGACCATCATGAAAGGCGCCTTTGCGGAGGACCTGGCCCATCTGAACGAATCCAAGGCCAAAACGCCGATCGGGAAAACGGTGATGCAGATCGCCGGGGCGCTGCTGATGGTGGCCGGGGCATTATATTTGGTAGCCTCGATTGATGAAAAGAAATTGTGGCCAGCGGTAGGAGCAATCGCTGCAATCGTTGGCGTTATGACTGCCCTTTCCATAGTTATTGGACTCTTGAATAAATTTACAGGCGGCGGAATGGCCGCTGGCTCCAAAGGCATGCTTGAGATGGGACTTGGAATTCTGGCCATTGTCGGAGCACTGAAACTGTTGGAAATGATTAACATGGAGGGGCTTTCGGACCGTCTGATTCTGCTTGGCGGCATCATGGCCGCGTTGGTTCTCTCCATGGCGATCGTAAACGCTACAGCCAACAGCACAGGCGGGATGACCGGTGTGCTGAAGTTTGCAGGCGCAGTTGCCATATTAGCGCTTACCCTGAAATTATTGGATGGCTTTAACTGGCAAGAGGACTGGCAGGCTGCGGCAGCATTGGGCGCTATTATGGTGGTTTTGGCAGGAGCCATGGCCCTTGTAAAGCTTACCAATGGCAGCACCAAGGGTGTCCTTTCTTTTGCCCTGGCAACGGGTGTTTTGGTTCTATGCCTGAAAAGTCTTGGCGGAATGGATAAATCCAAGCTGATTCAGGGCGGCATTGCTCTTGGAGCAATGATTGCAGCACTTACCGGGGCCATGTATATTCTCGGCAAAGTGAAGGTTAATGCTGCCACCGTTGTCATGCTGGGTGTGCTTACCGCTTCTATCTGGGTATTCGGTTCCGTCATGCAGGAGTTGGCCAGCGTACCATGGACCGTGATTGCGTCTTTTGGTGGGGCGTTTGCCGCCATGATTCTGGCGCTTGCCGGAGCGATCGCCATACTGGGAAAGCTGGATACGGCAACGATTGTAAAAGGTGAAGCGGCCGTAACGGCGATTGTGGGTCTATTGGGCGTTGTGGCCATTGGACTGGCTGAGCTGGCCGGTGGAGCCGTGGCAGGTATTTCCACGTCGCTGTTTTCTGCGATTAACACTCTGAAATTGCTGAGTAATTCTGCGGGGCAGATTTCACAGGACAATGTGGACAACGCCATTACCGCCATCGGAAAGCTGACCACCATGACCGCCGAAACCGTGTTTACCTTTAACGGAGATGTAGTAGACTGGGGGAAGAAAGTAACCGGTCTTGGTGACGATCTATATTATTTCTACATCCAGACCAAAGACCTGACAGAAGATACCATTCAAGGTGTTGTAGATTTCAGTGCAAAGTTGCAGGATATTTACACCAATCTGACAGCCATTGGCGATATTACCAATTACGAAAGCGTTTCAACAGCTCTGGTTAATATCAGTTCGAACCTGGGACTATATTCCGCGAATCTGAAGGATGTGGATGTTTCCGACGAGGGAACCAAAAAAGCGGTTGCCTCCATGGGCGTGCTGGAGCAAATTGCTCAGGCAGCCCCGACTACTGAAGCATTGGATGCACTTTCCAGGTTTTCTGGAGACGGTACAAATCTGACAGATTTTGGAAATGGTCTGTATACCTTGACATCGGCCTTGGCCCGGTATGCTTCTCAAGCCGCAGCCGTACAGGATACGGATAAGGTGGAAGTGTTTAACCAGATCCTTTCAAAACTGACGACACTGAAAACTAGTCTGGAGAAACGCGGAATTCTTGATTTCTTCCTGAACAAAGATAAAAACGGTTTGAGTGATCTCGGCTATGGAATTACTACACTTATCAATCCTCTGGTTGAATTTACAGGCCTTGCAGCTGGCGTAGGCGACATTGAAAAACTGAGCGTATTCACAGACATCATTGACCAGCTTGCCGGAATCAAGACTAAAATGGAAGAAAACCAGACCTTATGGGATTGGATCAGCGACGTAACTGGCCATGATACACTGACAGTATTCGGTACGGGATTAAGTGCCTTCGGTGTAGCGTTTCAAACTTTTGTTGGAGATGTAGACGGTTTGAAATTTGACTCCAAGAGTTTGACGACTGCTGTGGACATTATCGGGAAATTAGCGTTGGCAGAAGCTACACTCGGCCCTGCCTTTGCCGAAACAAATGGACAGGGCATGTACAATCTGATTGCCGGAAACGGCAGCACGATAAAAGGCTTGTCCGCGCTTATTGGCGCATTAATTGAGGCACAAACCGGAGCGGCAGATCTTGATACTGCACTATGGAATGATGTTGCTGGGATTTTAACAAACATCAGCAATCTGACAGCAGAAAGTTTGACAACGGTCGACGATGGAGCCGCACAGTCTTTGGCTTCTTCTTTCGGAACGATGCTGACGCTGGCTGCCGCAGAGCTGACCTCGGAAACCCATAAAACAGAATTCAGCGCCGCTGGAACCCTGCTGGTCACGGAGCTCATGTCCGGTTTCGGTAGTCAATTAACGGTTCTGGAAACTACAGCTGGCAATCTGGCCGTGACGGCAGCAAACGCCATGAGCGGCAAATACCAGAGCTTCCACACGGCTGGCTTTAATGCAGTGATGGGCTTTGCCAACGCCATTGCCGAGTATACATGGTACGCGGAACGGCAGGCTTCCAATATGGCGCAGCTTGCCGCCAACGCCGCCATGCGGGCACTGGACGAGCATTCTCCTTCCCGCGTAACGTATGGGATTGGCCAATACTTCAGTGAGGGCTTTGCCAACGGTATTTCCGCCTATGCCTCCGGCGCGGTACACGCCGCCGACGGAATGGCGGAAGGCGCTGCGGCAGGCCTGAACAACGCCATTGGAAAAATCAGCGCCATGCTGGACGGCAGCATCGACACCACGCCGACCATCCGACCCGTGGTGGACCTGAGCAGCGCCGCCAGCGGAGCAGCCGCCCTGAACAACCTGTTTGCCATGAACCCGAGCATGAGCAGCTTCGGCGGCTCCATCGCCCTGCAGAACGTAGGCGAGCTGCGGCTGGACGACGGACGCATGTCCCGGGGAACAGACAACCAGAACGTGGTGGACGCCATTACCCGGCTGGAAAGCCGGTTCAACAACCTGAGCGAGGCCGTCAGCCACATGCAGATCGTGCTGGACAGCGGGACGCTGGTAGGCGAAACCCGCGCCCAGATGGATCAGCAGCTGGGCTTTACCGCCGCGATGCGAGAACGGGGAAATTGACAAAATAAATCAAAATGGTATAATCAAAGGGAACTTAATCAGGAGGAAAACTACATGAAACGTCTGCTTCTTCTCGTACTGGTACTGACCATGGCCGTAACCCCCGCTCTGGCAGCAGAAATTGACCTGAGCAAAATGACCGATGCCGAACTGGTAGAGCTGCGGGCCCAAATTGATGAAATTCTGAATAATAACGGCAGTAAAATTTACGAGGGTATATATGTTGCTGGAACGGACATCAAACCCGGCCGGTATGAATTGACCTGTTATCAAAGCACATTGCCGCTGATGCATGTGACGTTGTATACAGACGCCACTCAGGATAATATGCTGGAGCTCTATCATTTCGCGATAGGCTCCAGCGTTTATGTGAATCTGACGGAGGGTATGGTCCTCACTCTTGATGCTGGTTCCTGCTATATCAAGACTGCTTCCGCTGATTGGGCTCCGTAATTCTTTCCTATAACCTACAGGCTCCCGCTTTACCGCGGGAGCTTTTTCTTATCCTTTTATGAAAGGGGGAATGAAATGTACCACTCTATTACCTTCGGAACCAAAAACACATGGGACGACTGGCATTTGATTCCCACAACGCGGCCGGTGTTCAACCCACCGACCGTAAAGGCCAGCACCATTGACCTGCCCGGCGGGGACGGCGTGCTGGACCTGACAGAATTCATTGCCGGGCGGCCGCTGTACAACAACCGGACGGGATCCTTCGAATTTATTGCGGACAACGACTTTATGCGGTGGGAAGAGCTGTACAGCGAAATACTCAACTACCTGCATGGCCGCAGCCTGAAGGCGGTGCTGGAGGACGACCCCGGCTACTACTATCAGGGCCGATTTACGGTGAACCAGTGGAACAGCGATAAGCTGTATTCCAAAATTACCATCGACTACGACGTATTCCCCTACAAGAAGGAAACCGGCGCGGCGCTGGACCAGTGGCTGTGGGACCCGTTCAACTTCAAGACGGGCATCATCCGGGTGTACAAAAACATTCAGGTGGACGGCACCAAGGTGGTGCGGGTGGTAGGCTCCACCATGCCGACCAACATCACCATTACCGCGTCGGCCACGGGAATGACCGTAACCTTCCAGGGCGTGACCTACGAGCTGCCCAAGGGGTCGTTCATGGATCAGGACATCGTCATTGTGGACGGGATCAACGAGCTGACCTTTACCGGCAGCGGAATCATCAGCATTGATCTGGCTGGAGGCAAGCTGTAATGTTTTACGTATACGCAGACGGAGAATCGCTCTGGTTTCCGCTGGATGACAAGCGGGTAATTCTGAACCCGCGGCTGACGCTGGAGATGGGAAAGGCGGGATCGTTTCAATTCAGCCTTCCCCCATCCAACAGCCTGTATAACACCCTGACCAAGTTGAAAACCATTATCACCGTAACGCTGGACGATACGGAAATTTTCCGGGGCCGGATCCTGACGATGGACCGGTCCTTTAATAATGTGAAGCAGATTTACTGCGAGGGCGTGCTGGCCTACCTGAACGACAGCGTGCAGCCCTCGGAGAAATTTACGGGAAAGACCCATGACCTTTTCGCCCAGATCATCGAGGGGCACAACAAAATGGTAGAGCCCGCCAAACAATTCAAAATGGGAAAGATTACGGCGGAAAACCGTGACATCATCATTACCGGCACGTCGGACGAGACGGAGGACGGCGACGACGATAGCTTCGACTACAAGCAGATCGCCATCAACACCATGACCGGGGAGTGGAAAAGCAGCTGGGAGTTCATTTCCAGCTATCTGATCGCCTACGCGGGCGGCTACCTGCGGGCCCGGCAGGGTGAGGACGGGCTGTACATCGACTACCTGCAGGACTACGAGAGCAGGGCTCCCCAGAAAATCGAGCTGGGGACCAACCTGCTAGACTTTTCCGAAAGTATTTCTGCCGAAAATCTGTTCACGGTGTTGATCCCCCTGGGGGACGAAAACCTGACCATTGCCGACGTTAACAACGGCAGTGTGGAGCTTCAGGACGAAGCGCTGGTGAACGAGTATGGGCGGATTGTGCGCACCCATGTATTCGACAGTGTCAACCAGCCCGAAACCCTGCTGGAAAACGGAAAGCGCTATCTGGAAAGCTATGCAAACGTGCCGGTCACCATCGAGATCAAGGCGGTGGACCTGCACTTTGCCAATCCGGACATTCAGGAAATTTACGTTGGCGACCAGGTACTGGTACGGTCCGCGCCTCACGGCATCAAGGACTACCTGACCTGCACGAAGATCGAGTACGACTTCAGCAACCTGGGCAACACCACCTACACCTTCGGCGACCCCAGCCAGAGCCTGACCGAGCGCTACCGCAGGGACAAGCAGAAAGAAACCGAACAGGTGAAGCAGGCGGCGTCTTCCGGAGGCGGCGGCGCTGGGAAGAAGAACGAAAAAGAACTGGACAAGGTAAAAAGCTGGGTCAATTACAAACCGGAAGACCCCAAGGTAAGCATCGGCGCTCTGTGGGAGACGGTGAATAACACCAACAAAGTCCTGACCACCGTTGGCATCAATCTGGATGCCGAAGCCGAGAACATCGACATCCAGGCTCTGAAGACCTCGCACGATAAAGACCATAACCTGCTGGAAACACATAGTTCAGAGATCAAATTAAACGCAAACAACATTAAGCTAGCCAGTGAAAAAATCACGGAGGAAGTTGACAATATTCGTGCGGAAATTACCCTCAGTACCGAAGGATTAGAGAGCCGAATTGATGCGCAAGCCGATATAATTAGCGCTACGGCAAAACAACTCGAAGTCAATACAGAAGGCGTTGACGGAGTCAAACAAAACATCGTCACCATCAACAGCCGTATTACCAGCATCAATTCTCAGATTACGCAGGTGAAGAAATTGATCGCTGACGAGGTCAATGCCGTAAAAGGCAATATTGACTGGCTACAAAATAAATTTATCAGATGCCATACTCTGAATGCTGTGAAGATCACCATAGGCAGCAATACGGTTGCAACGCGGGAATGGGTGAAAGGGCAGGGTTACCTGACTGCCCTGCCCAAGCACCGGCACACGGTAGTGATAGCTGGTACCACTTATGTTACCAACTACACCGGAAGTTAAGGAGGAATGCCCATGACGACCCTGCACGAGCTGGGGCAGGCCGTAATTGAAATGCGGGAAGCGGTGAACATGCTGTGGCTGGGCGACCCCAACAGCCTTCAGCACAACTGCGAAATTGTGATTTTCTGCAACAAACGGGCCAACGAGATTATCGAGGCCCTGAACGAAGCATGTAAAACGGCCCCGCCGGGGGAGATCGAGATCATTCCGGAGGAGCCGACCCAACAGGAGGTGAAGGACGATGGCAACCATTGCCGAAAACCTGCAGGCGATTAAGGAAGCCGTATATGGCGAGGAGGTGCGCGGGGCCATCCACGACAGCATCAGCCAGTGCTACGAGGATGTATCCGCCAGCAAGACCCTTGCCGACAGCGCCGCGGCTGCCGCCACGGAAAAAGCCGCGTTAGCGGACCAGAAGGCCACGGCGGCAAACACGGCGGCTCAGACGGCCACCACAGCGGCAAGCGCGGCCAATGACGCCGCGACCGCTGCCAACCAGAAGGCCAGCGCCGCCAACGACGCAGCGACCGCCGCCAATCAGAAAGCAGACGCGGCCAATACGGCGGCGCAGGCGGCCAACACCGCGGCGGACAGCGCGAATGAAAAAGGGGCGCTGGCGGAGAGCAAAGCATCCGCCGCCCAAAGCGCAGCCGAAAGCGCAACCAGCGCCGCCAGCGCGGCCAACACCGCGGCGGACAGTGCCACGACTGCCGCAGAGAGTGCAAACACCAAAGCCGCACTGGCCGACCAGAAAGCAACCGCTGCCAGCACGGCGGCAGAGCTGGCCAGCACCGCCGCCAGCGCCGCCAATACGGCCACGGCTGCCATTACCGGCATGACGGTGGAAGCGGCTACCAAGCTGCCGACCGCTGAAGCGTCGGCGGAGATTACCAATCAAAATGGCGTATATCATATCGCTTTCGGGATCCCCAAGGGCGACACGGGCGCTACGCCCAACCTGACCTTCTCTGCGGAAACCGGCGACCCTGGAACGGAAGTGAGCATTGACGTCAGCGGGACTGCCGAGGACAAGTACATCACCCTGCGGATTCCCAGGGGCATTCCCGGCGCGGGCAGCGTATCCGCAGTGGACAGTCTGTACCCTGACGAAAACGGCAACGTTGTGCTGGGCGCGCTGAAGGCGGCGGACGTCGTCAGCAACCTGACCACCAACACGGCTGGCAAGGTGCTGGCCGCCAGCCAGGGCAAGGCGCTGGAGGACAAGAAGCTGGACAAAACCGGCCTTGCCGCCGCCATGGCCGCAGCCAGCTACACAGCTGAGCAGCAAAGCCAGATCCGCTCCGGACTGGGGGCCATGAAGGACACGCAGGCGGCGGGCTCCTCGGTGAAGCCGGTGTATTTCGCGGGCGGCGTGCCCGTGGCCTGCGACCGGGAGCTGCTGCGGGCGCTGGACTTTACCGTTATGCTACCTGCTTCGGGCTGGAGCAGTACAGCCCCCTACACTCAGACGGTGGCGGTGGAGGGCCTGCCGGAGGTGGACCGGCCTACCGCCGACTGGGACTTTTCCGGAGCGACGCTGGATAACTACGAGGCGCTGGCGGAAGGCTTTGCCTGCATTACCCGGCTGGTTACGGCTGCCGGAAGCCTGACGGCCTACTGCTATGCTGAAAAGCCCGCGGTAGACCTGAGCGTGTTCCTGAAGGCGGTGCTGTAAATGGACAAGGCTATGAACCGGGACGGACTGAAGCGGCTCTGGGCCCGGGCCATTGCAACCTTCGGCACAGCCACGGCCTTCGATGTGACCGTTACCTTTCCGGCCTCCGGCTGGAGCGGCACGGCGCCCTATACCCAAACAGTGTCCGCATCCGGGGTACTGGCCACGGACGAAAACTGCCCGGCGGACGCGGACATGTCCGGTGCGACGGCGGACAATTACGCAGATCTTCTGGCGGGCTGGATTGCCGTAGGGCGGATCCGCACGGGAAACGGTACCCTGATGGCCTACTGCTACAGCGAGAAGCCAACAGTGGACCTGACCGTCCGTGTGAAGATTGTGCGATAGGACAGGCTGCGAGGCCTGAAAACGAAAGGAGCAATCAAAATGGGAGAATGTCTGCTTTTGCGGCGCGGCGGCGAAGTGAAGAAGCTGCCAGTACTGAATGCGGCCCACCCGCAGGACGCGACCGTCTGGGCCGGTGACAGCGTTACCTTTCGGGTGGAAATCGTCACTCCGGGCGTCCCGGCGGACTACACATACCAATGGTATCAGGACGGGCAAGCGCTTTCGGGGAAAAACAACCCTACTTATATTTGCACAGAGCTGCCGACTGCCGGAACCCGGACGGTTTACTGCGTGGTGACCAACAAGGCGGGCAGCGTCACCAGCCGGGTGGCCACGCTGGTGGTGAAAGACCCCAATGTGACCTACACCTATGCGGACGGTATCCACGAGAAGATCGACGATGGAAACGGCAACTGGCGAATCAAGCTGAAAAGCAGCGCGAACCTGATTTTTACGAATCTGGGCAAATGGGACGGCATGATTGATGTATTCTGCGTCGGCGGCGGGGGCGGAGGCGGTAAAATGTACAACACGGCCAAGCCCCTCGACGGCGCTGGCGGCGGGGGTGGGTACACTGTCACCGGCAAAGGTATTGCCGTGGCAGCAGGCACATCATACGCTATCGCCATTGGCGCCGGTGGTGCCGGTGGGGCCGGTGAAGGTTATCTGAATGCCAACATTGGCGCGGAAGGCGGCACGACAACCGCTTTCGAACTGTCGGCAGCCGGAGGCAAAGGCGGAAAGGAAGACAATGGCGGCGCTGGCGGATCCGGCGGCGGCGGCGCTTCCAAATGGCGCAGAGACCAGGACGATAGAGTCAATAAAATGGGTTACGGAGGAGATGGCGGTTCGGACGGCGGCGATGGCAGCAGCGGTCGCGACGGCTACGGTGGCGTTAATGGCGCGCCCGGTAAAGGGCAAGGTACCACCACTCGTGAATTTGGCGAAGCTGACGGCGATTTGTATGCTGGTGGCGGCGGCGGTATTGGATTTCTTGGATGCGGCGCTGGCGGATCCGGCGGCGGCGGCAGTGCAACCTGGAGCGCGGCTGAAGCCGGTACCGATAACACCGGCGGCGGTGGAAGCGGCGGGCGCGGTCTTGGCGGCGACGGCGGCTCCGGCATTGCGGTGATTCGCAACGCCAGAAGCACGGGCTCCATTATGATTACCCGGCAGCCGCAGCACGTGACTGTGGCTGCCGAAACCGGCGTGGCCGTATTTACAGTGGAAGCCGCCGGTACAGAGCTTAGCTATCAATGGCAGTTTCTGCCCACCGGCAGCGGCGCCCAGTGGAGCAATACCTCGGCTGACGGGGCGGCTACGCCGCAGCTGAGCATTCAGGGGCACAGTTACCGCAACGGATACCAGTACCGCTGCGTCATGACGGATGCTTCGGGGAACAAAGCGATCAGTGAACCGGTGTTCCTGACCGTACAATCGTGAAGAGGTGAAACCATGAAATATGCCATCATTGAAAACGGTACGGTTACGAACATTATCGTCCTGTACCCGATCAACGCAGAAGCTTTTCCGGACGCTGTGCCCTGCGGAGACATTCCGGCAGCCATTGGCGACAGCTGGGACGGGACTTATTTTTACCGGAACGGCGAAAGGGTCCTGTCCGCGGCGGAGAAGGCGAGGCAGGAAGCGGAGGACATGCAGGCCGCGTTGGCGGAGCTGGGGGTGACCGTAGATGGGTAAGTATCTGGAAGCAGCAAAGCGGGCGAAGCCCTACCTACAGAAGGCCGTTCAATTTCTGGACGACGCCGACGCACTGCAGATTCAAAGCATGTATCCGGCATGGGAAGAACTGGTGGAGAATGGCAGCGTGACGGCGGCAGCCGGGTACAAGTTTACCTACGGAGGCCTGCTGTACAAGTGCGTGAACGCCAACCCTACATTCCAGTCAGACTGGGTGCCCGGCGTTGGCACAGAAAGCCTTTACGTCCGAATTGACGAGACCCATGCGGGCACGCTGGCCGATCCCATCCCCTACGACGGAAACATGGCGCTGGTGAGCGGGCTCTACTACAGTCAGGACGGCGTCATCTACAAATGTACCCGGGATACCGGGAACCCGGTGTACCATCCGCTGAGCGCGCTGGTAGGCCTCTACGTGGAGGTGGCGGCATGAGAGACGTTCGGCTGATATTTTCCCGCATGGGCCGCTCGGTCATCCCGCTGGGGATGGAAGGGGAGCACGGCGTCACCTCCGTTCATTTCGACCTGTCGGAGGAACTGGAGCATCGCCCCAATGCGTCGGTAACCATCAAAGCCACGTCCGCCGCCGGGGTCACCTACTCCCCGGAAACCCGGCTGGAGGGCACCACGCTGGTCTGGCCCGTGCACGAGTCGGACACTGCCGCCCGGGGCCGGGGCGAGGCGCAGATCATCATCCGGGCTGAGGGAGAAAAAGAAAAATCCGCGGTGGTGACGACGGTGGTCAACCGTTCCATCGTGGACGAGGACGGTGACCCTCCCTAGCCCGGTGCAGGACTGGATTGACCGGGCCGAGGAGCTGCTGAAGGAACTAAAGGAAAGCGGCGGCAGCAGCGGCATCGCCAAAAAGCTGGAGACGGCCCGCGTCATCCGCCTGACTGGTGGGGTCAGCGGTCAGACCCAGTTTGACGGCAGCCGGGACGTGGATATTTCCACGGAGGTAGCCGCCCTGACCAACGAGGAAATTGACGAAATTCTCAAAGAAGCCGAAAAGGCGCAGGGAGGAGCATAATATGAGCCAGACAACTGAAAAAGCCCTGAACCGGGCGGGTTTGAAATACCTGTGGCAGATGGTGTTGAACAAGCTGCCCAAGAACACCAGCCAGCTGACGAACGACAGCGGCTTCATCACTTCCAGCGACATTCCCGAGGGCGCTGCTGCTAGTACCACTACCCCGAAGATGGACGGTACTGCAGAAATCGGCACTGAAATGGCCTTTGCCCGCGGAGATCATCGGCACCCCAGCGACACTGCAAAGGTGGACAAGGTGGTCGGCAAGGGCCTTTCTACCAACGACTATACTACCACCGAAAAGAACAAACTGGAAGGTATTGCAGAGGGGGCCAACAAGTATGTTCACCCCACCCACACCGCCAAGGCCAGCGGCCTATACAAGGTAACGGTGGATGCAGAGGGGCACGTTTCCGCTGCCTCAGCTGTGGAAAAGAGCGACATTACTGCGTTGGGTATTCCCGCCTCCAACACGGAGTATGACCCGGCTACCGCCGCCGCGGATGGTCTGATGTCCTCCGCTGACAAGGCTAAGCTGAACGGCATCGCTGAAAATGCTAACAACTACACCCTGCCCACGGCTGGAAGCGCCCTCGGCGGTGTAAAAACTACCAGCACGGTTTCGAGTGCCAGCGGCTATACGCCGGTGCCGATCATCGGCGGGGTGCCTTACTACAAGGACACCAACACGGAGTACAATCCGGCCACATCGACCGTGGATGGGCTGATGTCCAAAACGGACAAGGCCAAGCTGGACGCCTTCGGCAATGCGTCCGTCTATGCCCTCAAGAGCGACCTGACCAACGTGTACCGCTACAAGGGCAGCGTGGCTGCCTTTGCCGACCTGCCCAGCTCCAACCTGACGGCGGGCGACGTGTACAACGTGGAAGAGGACGACATGAACTACGGCTGGACAGAGGCCGGGACCTGGGACCCGCTGGGTGCTTTATTCAAAATGGAATACCTGACCAACGAGGAGATCGACGCGGCTCTGGCGGAAGTTGAGGCGGGCTGAACGGGGGCGTAAGCAGGGAAGCGTGTGAACAAAGCGCCGTTTACTCCTGCATTACTCGTACATCCGCCGGAAGGGACTGGGTGCAGGCGGAAGGGGCTGCTTTGGTAGAAGAAGCACAGAAGTAATTTCTTCGTGTATTTTTCACAAGAATCACGCCTACAAAGCGCCGTAAATTGTGAAAAATGACGGGTGGTTGTGAATCGCTCGTACATTACTCGTACACTACTCGTACACCTCTACTCGTACACCAAAACGTCAAATCCACCCAAAAAAGATGGCTCCCTCGCGGCTTTCGCTGCGGGGGAGTCTTTTGTATTTCTATGCGTTTTCGTTTATATTTACTCACTGAATCTTGCGGATCTCTTCCGCCAGCCAGGTGGGATCGCGGCGGGTGTAGACCTTCTCGGTGATATCCGTAATCTGGTGGCCCACCATGTACTTGATGGCGTATTCGTCAACATTGTACTTCTTGGCCATGGTGATGAAGTGCATCCGTCCGTCATGAGGGCGGTGCTGAGGATTCAGGTTCAGACTGTCCCTGATTTTGGCAAAGCGGGTCTGATATTTGTCGTAGGTGAAAAGCTTGCTGCTGCAGTGGGTCCGTCCGTCCGGACAGCTGATGAGATAAGGACTGCCCGCGTTTTGTGCCTCCTTGTACCGCCGGGTGACCAGCTCCCGAATGCGCGGATGAATGGGCACCCTCCGTTCCCGTCCGGCGTCGGTTTTCATGCCGCCGGTAAAGGTCCAGTTTTCCAGATCCACGTTCTTCAGCTCAATCAGCCCCAACTCCTGAGGACGCCAGCCCGAGTAGCATTGAATCAGCACCACGTCCACATAGTCCTTCCGATTGTCTGCATGGGCCCAGAGCCGCTCCATCTCCTCGTCTGTAAAGGGAAGATGGCCGCGCCGGGCCTTTTCCTGTTCCTGAAGAATGTTGTCCGAAACGTCAAAGGTGCGGGCGTAGTTCCGATCCACCAGCTCATATTCCAGCGCGTAGTCCAGCATGAGGTTGAACAGAGACTTGATGCGCCCCTGCACGCCTGGGCTGGCGCGGCGGACCTCCCCGTGTACGACGGCGTTTCCGTCCTCCATGCAGCCCTTGATATGCCGGGCCCGCAGGTCCTTGACCCGCATATTGTACAGGGACGAGCAGTATTTCCAGGCGTTCGTAATGGTCCGGCAGCTGGAATCGGACTTCAGATTTTCAAAATAGACGTTGGTCCAGCGCTCGTACAGCTCTGCCACCGTGATGTCCGCCTCCAGATCGTAGGGATTGCGGTTGTATTCCAGCAGGGCGGCGTAGGCCTCGTTATAGGTGGCGAAATAAGTCTCCGGTTTCAAGGGCTTGACGATGTATTTACCGGTTGGAGTTTTGCCCACACAGACCAAAACACGAAAGGGTTTTCGCAAGCCGCGCTTCTTAATCTCACAAATCTGCCCAAACCCGTTTGGAAGGCGTTTTCGTTTCCGTTTGTTGCTCTTAATGGGTTTAAGTGTGCCAGCTATAGGGTTTAGTGGGTAACCGCAATGGGGGCAGTTTGCCGCTTTGTCGCTGACCTGAAGTTCGCATTCCGGGCATTTTAAGAGCATAGACCATTTCCTCCATTGCTTTCTTCCCGTTCATCTTATAGGATGATGTACGAAATGTCAACTCCTATAGAAGCCCTATAGGAAGCGAACCGAAAGGAAGAATTTCATGATCCCCAGCGGCAGTCTGCTATGCCCATGCTGTGCGGGCAGGCTTACCTATTTCGACACGGTGAAGCGAAAGCTTTGGACCAAGCAGCGGAAAAAGCAGATCGTCTATATTCCACGCTACCGCTGTCCGGCATGCCGCACCGTCCACAGAGCGCTGCCGGAAAACGTGGTTCCCTACCAGCGGTACGAGGCGGAGCTGATCCGCGGGGTGCTGGAAGGGCTGATTACCGTGGAAACCCTTGGCTATGAGGACTACCCCTGCGAGGCCACCATGCGGCGCTGGCTTGACCGGTTCGGCTAGGTTTCACTCGCTTTTGCTTCCTTTTGTCGGGCGTTCTATTCTAGAATAGCCTCAGAAAGGAGGTGAGCGGCATGGAGGACCTGGAATTCGCCGCCGGATCGGTGCCGGTGGCCGTGGCCGCCCGGGTGTATGGCAAGGAACCCACGTGGGTGCGGGCCGGAATTATCGCTGGTTGGCTGCCCATCGGCAAGGCCACCCGAAAGGGCGAGCTGATTACCAGCATTGAACAGATGAACAGCCGCTACGGACGCATCAACTTTTATATTTCACCCAAGCTCCTCTGGGAGCAGACGGGTTACATATGGAAGGGGGAACGGGCGTGACGGCCATTCATCCCGAGCTAAGTCCCAGAAGCCGGTACTGGATCGACCGGCACCGATATTACGAGTTGAAGCACTTCTGCCTGCAGTATCCCCTGTGGATCCGGGCACGGGCCAGTCTGGATGGGCTGAGCCGCCGCACCCTGCGCCTGACGCCGCCCTCCCCCACCGGCCTTGTGTCCAGCCCCACGTCCCGCTGCGCTGAGCAGCGCCTGTGGTACACGGAACGCATTGCCATGGTGGAGGAATCCGCTGCCGAGGCGGACCTGCTGCTGATGCCCTATCTGCTGCGGGGCGTGACGGAGGGTCTGTCCTACGACTGCCTGAAGGCCCGGCTGGCACTCCCCTGCTCCCGGGAAACCTACTACGAAAGCTACCGCAAGTTCTTCTGGCTGCTCAGTGAGAAGCGCCAATGAATCCCGCGTATTCTGCAGCCCCTCTTATGGCAGGCCAATAGAAAGGAGCGGCAGGTATGGAACATCAGGAACTGAGTACCAAAGAGGTTGCGGAAATTCTGAATCTGAGCGCGCCGTATGTGACGGCATTGGTAAAGAAGGGCAAGCTGAAGGCTCACCCGCGGCAAAGCGGCGGCTGGTGCGGCAATCCGGGCTACGGATATTTCTATCAGGACGTGATGGAGTATCAGAAGCAGCGGGCCGCAGGCCGAAACATACCAAAGGCGAGACAGGCGGACCCGGCCTTACTGACGGAGCTGAAGGCGGCGCTGGAGGATTTTCAGGCAGCACGGGTACTGCTGGACGAACAGGCCGAGCGGCTGAAGGAACTGGCGGCCAAACTACTAGGGGCGTAATCGCCCCTTTTTTTATTTGTCCAAAAAACCGCACGCACCCGAGCAAAAACCCTGCTACTCTGATAGCGCGAAAAAATCCGCGCCTTTTACGGAAAACCATTCCAAAGGAGGAGAAAGATATGGAAGATCAAACCAGAAAGCTATTGACGGAACAGATCGAAGCCACTCTGAAGGAACTGGACTCCCTTCCCCCGGGTAAGGACCGGGACGCGGCGGTGGACAGCCTTTGCAAGCTGTACCGGCTCAGGATCGACGAGGACAAGAACGAGACCGAGCTTCGCAAGGTTCAGGACGATAATTTCGCCAAGGAACAGATTGCGGAGAAGGAGCTTCGTTCCGCCCGCATCGACCGCTGGGTGGGGTACGGCCTGCAGGCGCTGGGCATTGTGCTGCCTCTCAGCTTTTATGCCGTGTGGATGAAGCGGGGCCTCCAGTTCGAGGAGACGGGTTCGTTCACGTCCAAAACCTTTCAGGGATTGACCAAATTCTTCAAGCCTACGGTGAAAGGGTGAACCGATCGAAGGGGATTGCAAAAAACAATCCCTTTTCGTTTTCAAAATGCGCTATCATTACGAAAAACCGGCCTTTTATGGCACGTTATACGGCGAGACTTACGAGTGTGCCCACCCGGTCTACCGGTGCTGCACCCTGTTTCGGACGGAAGAAAAGGGGCTGGCGGTAATCCAGCAGCGCTGGGACCCGGCCACCCGCCATACCTGGTGGGGCGAAATCGACCCCTGGCTGACGGTGCCGCTGTATACGCACCCGGCTTTTCCCGGATATTTTGCCAAACGGGCGGCTCCGGCGTCGGATGGCCTTTACCCCACCGTGACCGTCCGCCAGATGATGTGGGCGCTGAAGATGAAACCCTTACCCAAGGCCCGCTGGGAAACGGTCTTCGACCGCCGGGAAATCTGAAGCCGCGAGAAAAGCTGGCTATATAATGGAGAGAAACAACTACAGGAGGTATCGACAATGAGCAAGATTCTCTATGTAAACGGATGCAAGGTGGAAACCAAATGGGAAAAGCTGAAACGCAAGACTTCTGAAAAAGCAAAAAGTGCGATGCAATGGATCAACCAGAATAAGGAAATGATCGTCGTGCTGGCCCCTGTGGCGGCAAGCAGCGCGGCGCTTCTCGGCAAATGGGTAATCAAACCGATTTGGAAGGGAACCGTCGTGCGGGCAAACCTGCGCAGGCAAGAACACATCAAGACCGGATTCATATATGATCCATCGTTGGGCGCATACTACGAGCTTTCCAGGAAGCTGAACAATCAGCAGAAGATCGAATTGGACCAACGACGGCAGGCCGGCGAAAGAATCGGAAACATCTTGAGAGAAATGAATGTATTGAAATAACTCCAATCATGGGAACAGTCCAAAAACAAGGGCTGTTTTCTTTTTCCGCGAAATTTGCAGCGAATATTACGGAGAAGCGATCCAAAAATTGAAGGAGGAATTCGAAATGAAAAAACTGCTCAGAGTTCTGGTACTGGTTATGACGAATCTGCTCACGCTGCCCTGGCAGCTGGCATTATTGGCGATTGTGCTGGTAAGCGAGAGAAGCGACGAGGAGAACGAATGTCTGGACGAGTATGTTGGTACGCTATGGCAGTCAGGAAAAAACTGGATTCAAACGGGAAAGCTGTTCCAAACGGAAGAAGAGTCTGAATAAGACTCTTTTCCTTTTTGTCGGGCTGCATTCATCCGCGAAAAAAACCGTTTCCTTTATGAAGGCGAAAACTTGCTGGCATAAAGGAGGAAAAGACAATGGCGTTTTTGGGAACGATCTTTTTCGGCTTTTTGGGAGTGTGCGCAACGGTAGCGTTTTTCCGAAGCGGAAAAGTAGTGATCCGAATCATCAATCATCTATTCGACAAAGTGGACGACAGATTTTCGTAATTCAAAGGGACGGGAGCCGGAAAGCAGGCTCTCTTCTCTTTTCAGCAAAAATTCAGGAGGTCAGTCAAATGAACGTTATCAAGGCATTGCTGGGAAAAATGGATGTGCTGGAGCTGAAATTCCGCAAGAAGAATGAAAAGGCCAACGACTCGATTCTAAGCGCCCTGATGGAGAACCCGGAGGGCTACAAGCTGGAGGCCTATATCGGCCGGGACGAGCAGAACCAGCAGGAAATCGTCATCAAAGTGAAGCAGCGGGAGGCGACCATACAATATGCCCTGGATGAAGAACATTGAACGAACCCTCAGGCGCTGGGCTCCCACAGCCCTGTCCGTGCTGGCGGCGGCAGGCGTGGGCGGCACGGCGGTGCTGGCGGTGAAGGCGTCCCGTCAGGCGGACGAAATCATTCGCCGCGGAGAAGAGGCGGAAAATTCCCAGTGGGATTTTTGGCAAAAAGCTTCCAAAACGGCGGCGGTCTATCTCCCCGCCGGGCTGATGGGGCTGGGAACCGTCGGCTGTATTTTCGGCGCACGGATGCTGGACAAGCGCCAGCAGGCGGCCCTTGCCAGCGCCTATCTGCTTATGGACCGTACCTTTCGGGAGTACCGGGCCAAAACTGCCGCCAAGGTAGGCGCGAAGACGGAACAGGCCATTCGGGCAGAGGTCCGTCCCCCATGGGAGGACCCGCCCGCCTGCGAAACGGAACCCGAATTATTCTACGAAAAGCACTTCGGCTATTTCCGCCGTCCTCTGCTGGAAGTGCTGGACGCGGAATACCGCCTGAATCGGCAGTATGCCCTAACCGGAATCTGCTGCCTGAACGACCTGGCTGAGCTGCTGGGGCTGCCCAAGCCGGAGGGCGGCGACCGGTCCGGCTGGTCCGTGGGCGCTGGCGAGGCCTTCTACGGCTACCAGTGGATTGATTTTTCCCACTTCGTCACTCATACGGACGACGGGCTGGAGTGCTGCTTTATCGAGCTGCCCTTCGGCCCCACGGCGGATTATCTGGATTATTGAAGCCTTAAGGAGAGCGAACCGCGAAATTTACACACGGTATTATGAAAAGGAGGTTACTGCTATGGATAACAAACTGGTCAAATGGCTCGGAATCGGCGCAACCGCAATCGGGATGGGAGCAACGCTGCTCTCCAACTGGGTCAGCGGAAAGCAGGAGGATGACAAAATTGAAAAGAAAGTAGCGGAAGCAGTTGCCAAACTGACGAGCAAAGAGTCCTGACAAGGGCTCTTTTCTTTTTGCCGCACTGGAGGCCGACGATGGATGAAAAAATTCTGGCTCACTGGACGCTGAGCTATGAGGACGCGCTGGAAGCCGCCGGAGAATACATCCGGGAGGCCTGCTCCGGGCCCGAATGGTGGAACCGACCCCGGGAGTTCCGCCGCCGCAGCGACCGGCTCTGGGCCGCAGAGGAAATGTTCCGGGAGCTGATGCTCCACCCCGAAAGTTCGCCTCTGAAAACGGCGATGCTCTTTCGGGAAAAGATGGAGCGTTTCTGCCACGAATCCCGTGGCAAGCGCTCCATTTACATTTTCAAGGAAGCGTACAAGGTGGCAATGGAACTCGAAAATGAGTTGTTTTCCGTTGCCACGGAACGAATTTGACAGGAGGGTAAAACCATGAACTTTTCCCAATGGGGAAAACATCTGAAAGTGGGCCTTGCCAAGCATAGCCCGGAAATTCTGACGGGGCTGGGCATCGGCGGCATGTTCGCCGCTATGGGGCTGGCCGTGTGGAAGACTCCTAAGGCCCTGCGCCTGATGGAGCAGCGAAAGGATGAGCTGGAGGTAGAGAAGCTGCCCCCGCTTGAGACCGTGAAAACGGTATGGAAGTGCTACCTACCCTCGGCGGCGCTGAGCGTTGGCTCCACTGTGTGCCTGATCGCCGCCCATGGGGAGAACCAGCGGCGCAACGCGGCTCTGGCAACAGCCTACGCCCTGTCTGAATCCGCCCTGAAGGACTACCGGGAGAAGGTGACGGAAACGGTGGGGCCGAAGAAGGCTGAAGCCGTGGACGACGCCGTCGCCAGGGATAAGCTGAGCAAAAACCCAGTGGAAAGTCGGGAGGTCATTCTGACGGACAAGGGTTCCACCCTATGCTATGACGTGCTGTCCGGACGGTATTTCAAATCCGACATCGAGAAAATGCGGCAGACGGTCAACGAGTTGAACCGCCGCATGCTCAGCGAAATGTATATTTCCCTCAACGACTTTTACTACGAGCTGGGTCTGCCGTCCATCGGGGTCGGGGACAGTCTGGGCTGGTGTACGGATCGAGGCCTGATCGAGCTATGCTTTGACGCCCAGCTGACGGCGGACGGCACACCATGTTTGGTGCTGGACTACGCTGTGGCCCCCAAGTACGGCTATCAGCGCTGAAAGGAGGACCCCATGCAGCGCTACGATTACGAGGGCCCTGTGATGGCCTTTCACCAGTGCCTGAACCCGAAGTGGAAGGCCTCCACCGTGGCGGTCACCGAGACGAAGGCCAAGGCCAATCTGGCCTACCAGTACAAACGCAGGATGGGCTTAAGCCCCCAAAGCAAAATCACGCTGCCGGGCAAAGTGCTGCCCGTGGCGGAGTAACGGAGGAAACCCATGGAAAATTACCGTTCCAACTCCCATAAAAGCCGGGAGGCGGCCAGGCAGGAAGAAAAGAAAGTGGAAAAGGTCATCAGTGGGTCAGCCAGCGTGCAGAAGAAAAGCGAACTGCGCCGGTTCGCTGATATTTTTGTGTCCGAGGACGCGGGCGATGTAAAGGATTACCTCATCTGGGATATTCTGGTGCCCAGCATCCGCCGGGGGCTGCACGACATGATTACCTCCGTGGCGGACATGGTGTTCGGCAAGGGCCGGACGACAGGCTCTGCGACCAGTGGCGCGTCCCGGGTGAACTACCGGGCCTATTACGAGCCGGAAACCAGAAGCCGCCCGGGTCAGACCGTCGCACGCACGGGCTACGCCTTTGATGACATAGTGGTGGACAGCCGTGGCGAGGCAGAAACTGTGCTCCAGCAGATGGACGATCTGATTGCCAATTATGGGTTGGTCAGCGTGGCCGACCTGTACGATCTGGTGGGGATCAACGGCAGCTATACGGACAACCGCTACGGATGGACTAACATAGCCAGTGCCAAGGTGGTCCGCGTGCCCACCGGCTACATGCTCAAATTGCCCAAGGTTATGCCTTTAGACTGAGAAAAAAAGGAGATACAAAAATGAAGCTTTCCAATATGACGAAAAACGCCGGAATGGCGATAACGAAACTCTTTGCTCCCCTGAAGAAGCATGCTCCGCAGATCCTGATGGCAGGTGGCATCGCCGGGGCCGTTGGCAGCACGGTGCTTGCCTGCCGGGCTACTCTGCGCCTGAATGATACCCTGGAAAGCACCCGAAACGATCTGGCTACGCTGCACCGCTGCCAGGAGGCGGGCAAGAACGTCCACGGCAAGGAATACACCCCGAAGGACGCGGCCCATGACAAGGTGATCCTCTACCTGCAGGCCGGTCTGAAGGTGTGCCGCCTGTACGCCCCCGCCGCGCTGCTGGGCGGGCTGTCCATCGCGGGCATGGTCGGCAGCAATACGCTCCTCCAGAAGCGGGCGGTGGCCCTGACGGCTGCCTATGCGGCGGTGGACAAGGGCTTCCGGGAATACCGGGGCCGGGTGACCGAGCGCTACGGCGCGGACGTGGACAAGGAGCTGCGCTACGGCATCCGCACCGAGAAGGTGGAAAAGACCGTGGTGGATGAAAAGGGCCGCACCAAAAAGGTGAAGGAAACCGTGACCGTCAGCGAGCAGGACTTTCGCAGCGAATACGGACGCCTGTTCCGCCGGGAGGACAGCCGGGCCTGGGACGAGGATCAGGCCATGAACGAGTTCTTTCTGGGCGCCCAGCAGACCTGGGCGAACAATCGACTGAAGGCCCAGGGCCATCTGTTCCTGAACGAGGTGTACGAGAGCCTGGGCTACGACCACACCCCCGCGGGCGCGGTGGTCGGCTGGATCTACGACCCCGACAACCCCATCCACGAAGGCGACAGCATGGTGGATTTCGGCATGACAAAGGTCCTGCGCCGCAACGCCTACGGCGAAATGGAAGAGGTCGTGGCGCTGGACTTCAACGTGGACGGCATTATCTACGACAAAATCTGACAAGGAGAGCGTGATATTTTTATGAAAATCTGGATGAGCCTGGGCGTTTTTGGTCTTGGCGCGGCGGCAGGCGCTTTCGCCGGATGGACCGCCGCCAAGAGCCGGTATCAGCGGGAGAAGGAAGAGGAGATTGCCTCGGCCCGGGAAGCCTTCCGGGCCATGCTGGAGGAGCGGAAGAAGGACGTCCGCACCCTGGCCCAGAACAAGCCGGACCTGAAGGAGTACGCCAAAACGGTGGTCAAGACCGGCTATGCCCAGCACTTTGATCCCCCGGCCCAGGAGCCGGAGGAAGAAACCGCCCCCATGGAGGAAGCTATGAAGAACCACGGTGAAACGCCTTATATTATCACCCCCGAGGAATTCGGCAGCCAGTACGACTATGACCCGGTCAGCCTGACCTACTACGCCGACGGCGTGCTGACGGATGACAACGACGAAGAGGTGGACGACATCGCCGACATCGTGCCCGTGGATTTTGCGGAGCACTTCGGCGAATACGAGGACGACAGCGTCTACGTGCGCAACGACCGCCTGTGCCACGACTATGAAATTCTGCGGGACGAGCGCACCTACGCCTCCGTCCGTGCCCGCAAGCCTCACGAGGTGGACTAAATGAGCGGGAACGAGCTGAAGAAGCGGTATTTCCGCTGGCTGTGCCAGCTCGTTCAGAACGGGAAATTTACGGGGTTTCGATCCTATCAGGAGCTCCTCGGCTGCCTTCAGGAACAGGAGTTTACCTGGACCGTGGAGATGGACGAGAACCGCGCCAAAGACGGGATCGAGCTCCGCTACCGTTTTGGCTGCGAGATGGGCTACGACTACCGCTACGTGGAAACCTTTCTGGACGGCGCGCCCTGCACCGTGCTGGAAATGATGGCGGCCCTCGCCCTGCGGGTGGAGGAGCACCTGATGACCGACCCCCAGTACGGTGACCGCACCGGTCAGTGGTTCTGGGAGATGGTGGTCAATCTGGGCATGGCGGACATGACCGACGAATGCTTCGACCGGCGGAAGGCGGAAAAAACCATCCGCCGGTTTCTGCACCGGCATTATTCCGCCGACGGGCACGGGGGTCTGTTCTGGATCCCCGGCTGCCCGCTGGACCTGAGAAAAATCGAGATCTGGTACCAGCTCTGCCATTACCTTTCCGGGAGATACGAAGGGTGAGCGAAGCGAACCGAGGACGAGGACACCGCGCAGCGGTACCGCAGTCCGAAGCCCGCAATGAAATGCGGGCCGATATGAAGGCTGAAAATAAGGAGGAAATAGCAATGGATGAAATGATGAACTGGGTCTACCGGGCGCTGGAGCGCTCTGAAACCCTGATGCAGGATATGGAAAAGCAGCTCTGCCGCCAGAAAAAGGTGAACCGCCTTTTATGCTTCGGCGTGGGCGTCCTGAGCTGCGCCGTGGTACACCTGCTCAACCAGCGGCAGACGGACGCCACTCAGCCCGAAGGAGAAGGAGGCAAGACGAATTCTAATGAAGGGTAAGCGAAGCGAACTGTCCCGAAGGGAAGCGTGGCCCCAGTGGGGCCTTGGGCGCAGCCCAAAGCGACCCGCAGGGAGGGTGGAAGGCGAGCAGAGCGACTGGCAAGGAAGCTATGCGACACCGGACACCCCGTGGACGAGGACACCGCTATGAAGGGTGAATGTCATGCTCGACTTTGTCACCATTGCGACCCGCCCCACCAAGCGGGGCGTCGTCGAAATCTATCCAAAATTCATCATTAAGAAAAGCGCCGACCTGATGATCCGGGGCGGCGACTTTTACGCCGTCTGGCTGGAGGAACGGGGCCTGTGGTCCACCGACGAGCAGGACGCGCTGCAGCTGATCGACCGGGAGCTGGACCGCTACGCGGACGAGAACCGAGAGCGGCTGGAGGGCCACGTGAAGGTGCTGCACATGTGGGACGCGGAAAGCCGCATGATCTCGATCTGGCACCAGTATTGCCAGAAGGACATGCGGGACAGCTTCCACATGCTGGACGAAAAGCTGATCTTCCAGAACACGGCCACCGTAAAGAAGGACTACGCCTCCAAAAAGCTGCCCTATCCGCTGGAGGAAGGGCCCACCGACGCCTGGGACCGGCTGACGGGCACGTTATATTCTCCCGAGGAGCGGGCGAAGATCGAATGGGCCATCGGCAGCGTGGTCAGCGGCGACAGCCGGAAGCTGCAGAAGTTCGCGGTGCTCTACGGCGCGGCGGGCACGGGTAAATCCACCATCCTGAACGTGATCGGCCAGCTGTTTGAGGGCTACACCTCGGTATTTGACGCCAAGGCGCTGGGTTCCTCCAGCAACAGCTTCGCGCTGGAGGCCTTCAAGTCCAACCCGCTGGTGGCCATTCAGCACGACGGCGACCTGAGCCGGATCGAGGACAATACCCGTCTGAATTCGCTGGTCAGCCACGAGCTGATGACCGTGAACGAAAAGTTCAAGTCCACCTACGCCAACCGCTTCAAGTGCTTCCTGTTCATGGGCACCAACAAGCCCGTGCGCATCACCGACGGCAAGAGCGGCCTCATCCGCCGCCTGATTGATATTTCCCCCTCGGGCGACAAGCTGCCCTCCGCGGAATACAAGCAGGTGATGAAGCAGGTCAGCTTCGAGCTGGGGGCCATCGCCAGCCGGTGTCTGGCCTTCTATCGCAGCGACCCGGGCCGATACGATCATTATATTCCCACGGCCATGATGGGGGCCAGCAACGACTTCTATAACTACGTGCTGGACAGCTACCCCGTGTTTCTCAAGGAGGACGGCACCACCCTGAAGGCCGCATGGGAGATGTATAAGACCTACTGCGACGAGGCCAAGGTGGGCTACCCCATGAGTCAGCGTGTGTTTAAGGAGGAGCTGAAGAACTACTTCCGGGAATACCGGGACCGGTGGCAGCAGGAGGACGGCACCCGGGTGCGCAGCCGGTACGCGGGCTTCCGCACGGATATTTTTGAGGACCCGGAGCCGGAACCGCCGCCTGCCAGCTCTGCGCGCTGGCTTCAGCTGGAGGAGGGCGAGTCCATTCTGGACAGGCTCTGCGCGGACTGCCCGGCCCAGTACGCCAGCGAGCGGGAAACGCCCCAGAAGAAGTGGGCGGACGTAACCACCACCCTCAAGGAGCTGGACACCCACCGCCTGCACTATGTGCGGGTGCCGGAAAACCATATTGTGATTGACTTCGACCTGACAGACGAAAACGGAAACAAAAGCTTTGAGAAAAACCGGCAGGAGGCAGGCAAGTGGCCCCCCACCTATGCGGAGGTCAGCAAGGGCGGGGCGGGCATTCACCTGCATTATTTCTATTCGGGAGACCCTTCCCGGCTCAGCCGGGTGTACGAGGATCATATCGAGGTGAAGGTGTTCACCGGCAGCAGCAGCCTCCGGCGCAGGCTGAGCCGCTGCAACCGGCTGCCCGTCAGCACGATTTCCTCGGGCCTGCCCCTGAAAGGAGAGAAAATGGTCAACTTTGATACTGTCAAAAGTGAAAAAGGGCTTCGGACGCTGATCCTCCGAAACCTGAACAAGGAAATTCACCCCGCCACCAAGCCCAGCGTGGACTTCATCTACAAAATTCTGGAGGACGCCTACGCTGGCGGCCTGCACTACGACGTCACCGACATGCGCAACGGCATTCTGGCCTTCGCTGCCAGCAGCACCCATCAGGCGGACGCCTGCCTGAAGCTGGTGAACAAAATGAAGTTCAAAAGCGACGAAATCTCCGACCCCGCCGCGAACGACGGCAGCGAGCTGGTGTTCTACGACGTGGAGGTCTTTCCCAACCTGTTTCTGGTCAACTGGAAAAAGCAGGGCGAGGGCAAGCCCGTGGTGCGCATGATAAACCCCAAGCCCGCGGAGATCGAGGCTCTGATGAAGTTCCGGCTGGTGGGCTTCAACTGCCGCCGGTACGACAACCACATGCTCTACGCCTGCCTGATGGGCTACGACAACGCCCGGCTGTACACCCTGTCCAACCGCATCGTCACGGGCAGCGCCAACTGCTTCTTCGGGGAGGCGTACAACGTGAGCTATACGGATGTGTACGACTTCAGCAAGAAAAAGCAGAGCCTGAAAAAATGGGAGATCGAGCTGGGCATCCACCATCAGGAGCTGGGCCTGCCCTGGGATCAGCCCGTGCCTGAGGATCAGTGGACCAAGGTAGCAGAGTACTGCGATAACGACGTCATCGCCACTGAAAAGGTCTTCGACCACCTGAAGGCGGACTTCACCGCCCGGCAGATTCTGGCGGATGTGGCGGGCATGACCGTGAACGACACCACCAACAGCCTGACCACCCGCATCGTCTTCGGCAAGAACCGCACGCCCCAGAGCGCCTTCTCCTACCGGGATATGGGCGAGGTGCACGACAACGACGACTGCACCGTGCTGGTGGACGACGTGTTCTTCACCGGCAAGGTGGACGACTACACCCGCTTTGATATTCACAATCGGCCCGTGTTTCCCGGCTACCGGTACGAAAACGGCAAAAGCATCTACCGGGGCGAGGAGGTTGGCGAAGGCGGCTACGTATACGCCGAGCCCGGCATGTATACGGATGTGGCCCTTTTGGATATTGCCAGCATGCACCCCTCCAGCATCGTGGCGGAGGAGCTGTTCGGCCCGGAGTACACCGCCCGGTTCAAGGAAATACTGGACGCGCGCATCGCCATCAAGCACCGGGACTTTGACCGGGCCCGGAAGATGCTGGGCGGCGCGCTGGCCAAGTACCTGACGGACGAAAACGCGGCGGATGATCTGGCGGGCGCGCTGAAGATTGCCATCAACTCGGTGTACGGCCTGACCAGCGCCAAGTTCGACAACCCCTTCCGGGATACCCGCAACAAGGACAACCTCGTGGCCAAGCGGGGCGCGCTGTTCATGATTAACCTAAAGCACGTAGTGCAGGAGCAAGGCTTTACCGTGGCCCACATCAAGACGGACTCCATCAAGATTCCCAACGCGACGCCGGAGATTATCGCCCTTGTGATGGAGTACGGCAAGCGCTACGGCTACAACTTCGAGCATGAGGCCACCTACGGCCGCATGTGTCTGGTGAACGACGCCGTCTACATCGCCAAGTATGCGGACGCAGACTGGTGCCGGAGCGCCTATGGATATTCTCCCAAGGACTGCGCCAAACACGGCGGCCAGTGGACGGCCACGGGAGCCCAATTTGCCGTGCCCTACGTATTCAAGACCCTGTTCAGCCGGGAAGAAATCGCCTTCGAGGACCTGTGCGAAACCAAGGCCGTCACCAGCAGCCTATATCTGGACATGAACGAGGGCCTGCCGGAGGACGAGCACCGCTACCGCTTTGTGGGCAAGGTAGGCCAGTTCTGCCCCATCCTGCCCGGCAAGGGCGGCGGCCTGCTGCTCAGGGAAAAGGATGGCAAGTATTCCGCCGCCACGGGCAGCAAGGGCTACCGCTGGCTGGAATCGGAAATGGTGCGAGGCCTGGGCAAGGAGGCGGACATCGACCGCAGCTACTACCGCAAGCTGGCGGACGACGCCGTGCAGACCATCAGCCAGTACGGCGACTTTGAAGGGTTTACCGCGTAGCAGGCTCCAGCGCGCATTCGAAACCCTGGTAACGAAATCGGAGCCGATCATTCTTAGCGATTGCAAATCCCAGCAATCCGGTGATTGCGATCATGGCACCGGCGGCTAACCAGGGCGTTGACTTACCCACTTGAACATTGGAAAGTTGCGTTTCGTTCATTCTATTTTCCTTTCGTTGCACCTGATTTCAGAAAGTGGCTGCTGAGGACAGTTGCTCTTTGATGAGTGCCCAAGATTCTATCAAAGAAAGGGAAAAAAGTCAACGCCCCGTTTAGCCGCCGAATGCCGCGTGAAAAACCATGCGTTTTACGGAGGAAAGTGATGCTTTCCTACGGAGGGTGCGCAAAGCGCACCGACTTGACAGGGAAAATGGGATTTTCTATACTAAGGAGGGCACGGGAAATGCCTGTGGTATCGGAATTCAATGGGATTGTGATCCTGATGCACTACGAAAAAGGCGAGCGGCATCATACGCCCCATTTTCATGTGCTGTATGGAAGCAACGAGGCAGTGGTCACGCTGAAGGGAGAAATCATGGAAGGATTCCTTCCAAAGAAGCAGACCCGTCTGGTCCGCAAATGGGCGCTGATTCATTACAACGAATTGGCTGCAAACTGGTATTTGACCCTCATCCATCGGGAACTGATTCAGATTGATCCTCTGAAAAAGAGGAAATAAGAAAAACGGGAGGCTGACAGAATGAGAAACGCAATACCGCTGAAGACGCCGAGGGCGGCGGAAGTGCTCAGCGCCAGAGACGGCACCCTGCGGGTACGCTTCCGGAACGGAGAAATCCGGGATTTCGACGCAAGGAAGGAGCTGTTCGGCCTTCCGTGCTATCGGGAGCTGGCCCATGATCCGGCTTTGTTTGAGACGGCCCACGTGGATTACAACACCGTGGTCTGGAACAAACAGCTGGACGTGGACCCGGACTGGCTGTATCATCAGAGTACGCCGGTTCGCAACTGAATACCCATTTCCCCTGTCATGAGGAATCGCTGAAAAGCGGTTCCTCTTTTCTTTATGCAAAAAAATGTGTTTCTGAATAAGAAAGGAGACTGAATCTCATGGAAAAGCGTATTCCCAACATCTCCATCGAAAACGCCCGGATCCTGTTCCGTAACTTTGCGGGCAACGAAACCAAGTACAACCGCAAGGGCTGCCGCAACTTCTGCGTGGTCATCGAGGACCCGGCCATGGCCCAGCAGCTGTCCGAGGACGGCTGGAACATCCGCGTGCTGGCTCCCCAGGACGAGGACGAAGCGCCCCGCCACTACATGCAGGTGGCCGTCAGCTTCGACCATATTCACCCGAAGGTCTACATGGTGACCCGCAAGGCCAAGACCGAGCTGACCGAGGACACCATTTCCACGCTGGACTACGCGGAGCTGCGCAATGTGGACGTGGTCATCCGCCCCTATCAGTGGGAGGTCAACGGTAAGACCGGCGTGAAGGCCTACCTGAAGACCATGTACGCCACCATCGAGGAGGACGAATTCGCGGAGAAGTACGCCGCCATGGAGTACCCCGGAGAGGAGCCCTTCTGATGAGGTGTATCTATTGCATCGTCGGCCCCAGCGGCAGCGGCAAGAGCACGCTGGCCTCCCAGCTGACCCTGAAGCGCCGCATGACCCCCGTGGTCAGCCGCACCACCCGTCCGCCCCGGTATCCCAACGAGCCGGGGCACATTTTTACGGATGAAAAATGGTTTCAGGATCAGCGGCACAATCTGGCAGCCTACACCAAATACGATGGTTACCACTACGGCGTTACCTTTGAGGAGCTTTCTCGCTGTGACCTGTATGTCATCGACCCGGCAGGGCTTCTGACCCTGCGGCAGCGCTGCAAAAAGAAGCTGCGCGTGATCTGGCTGGATATTTCCGAAAGAGCCGCCAAGGGACGGATGCTGGCCCGGGGCGACGACGAGCAGCAGGCCCTGCGCCGCATCCGGGAGGATCAGGAGCGCTTCTCTCCCGCCATGAAGGCGCTGGTGCAGCCGGACCTTGTGCTGCTCAGTGATATTTTCCCGCCGGAGGCCATTTACAACATTGTGCTGAAATTCATCGGAGAAAACGAGTATTGGAGTTGGAAGTATGTCTGAAATCAAATATGCCATCAGCCAGGTATTCAGAGGAATCCGTATTGCAGGCTGCTCTTTTCTGCTGGGCAGCGCGTTCGTCGTGGGGTGCGGGATTTTGAAAGGGGGGCGCTTCCATATGGAGATCAAAAGCCGGAATATGGAGCTGGTGCTGGAACCGGCAGCCATTGAAGCGGAGGCAAAACGTAATGACTGACGGCGATAAACTGGCCCAAACGGAATGGCAAAAATGGTATGACGCTCAGGATAGATATTTCACGGCAGGACAGGAACTGCTCAGAAAGAAAGGAGACAAAACGATTATGAATGCAAACCTCAGTACCCGTGACACGATCCCATCCAATAACCGGAACGCTATTTTCACCTGCCGGTGTGATACGGCCACCATCACCTGTGATCTTCAGCCGAGAAGTCGGGCCTATGGATACATCCCCAAGGAGTACGCTTCTGATAGCGGCGACGGCTTCATCGTAGACAACACCATCATCCCAAAGCACATCGCCCGCCGGGGCCGCACCACCGTGGTGTGGTGGACGGACGGCAGCAAGACCCACGTGGTGCTGGAGGAGGGCAAGCAGGACTGCGGCACCTTTGCGGCCTTCTGCATCGCCTACGCCAAGCGCTGCTTCGGCAGCACCACGGCGCTCTCCCACGCGGTGGATCAGGCGGATGAGATTCAAAAGAACGCCCGCGCCCGGCGGCTTCGGGAGGAAGAAAAAAAGGCAAGGGCCGAGAAGAACCGTGAGAAGCAGGAGATCAAACGTCAGGAGCGGGAACGTTTTGTACGCCTGCACATGGATGAAATGCGGACAAAGCGGGAGGCCCACCGCCGTCTGGACGAGGAAGGGCACTGACCATGGCGGGCGTCTCCCTGTACCCGTACCAGATGGAGGCTGTGCGGAAAATGCGCAACGGGTGCATCCTGTGCGGCGGCGTGGGCAGCGGCAAAAGCCGCACCGCCCTTGGCTACTACTACCTCCAGCAGGGCGGCGTGCTGGGGCCGGAAAACTACGTGCGCATGCAAAGCCCTCGCGACCTGTACATCATCACCACGGCCCGGAAGCGGGACACACTGGAATGGGAGGCGGAGCTGGCCCCCTTCGGCCTGTCCATCAAGCCGGAGGAGAACCCCTACGGCGTCCGGGTGGTGGTGGACAGCTGGAACAATATTCCAAAATACGCAGTCGTTACCGGCGCGTTTTTTCTTTTTGACGAGCAGCGGGTGGTGGGCAGCGGCAGCTGGGTGAAGGCCTTTCTGAAAATCGCCAAATCAAACCAGTGGATCCTGCTGTCCGCCACCCCGGGGGACACGTGGAGCGATTATATTCCCGTGTTTCTGGCCAACGGCTTCTACAAAAACCGCACGGCCTTCCTGCGGGAGCACGTGGTGTACAATCCCCGCACGCCCTTCCCCCAGATCGACCGGTACCTGAACACCGGCAAGCTGCTCCGGCTCCGCAATGAAATTCTGGTCACCATGGACTTCCACCGGGAAACGGTGGCCCACCACGAGGATGTGTACGCGGACTATGATATTCTGCGCTACAAGGGCCTTTTTCGGGACCGGTGGAACCCCTGGACCGGAGAGCCAGTGAAGAATGCCAGTGAGCTGTGCTACAACCTGCGACGGGTGGTCAATGAGGATGAAAGCCGTCAGCTTCATCTGCTTGCTCTGCTGGAGAAACACCCACGAGCCATCGTCTTCTACAACTTTGACTACGAGCTGGATATTTTAAGAAATCTTGCCTACGCTCCAGGCACGGAGGTGGCCCAGTGGAATGGCCACGCCCATCAGCCGGTGCCCAAGGGCAAAAGCTGGGTGTATCTCGTGCAGTATACCGCTGGCTGCGAGGGCTGGAACTGCATCACAACCGATACCACGGTGTTCTATTCACAGAACTACTCCTACAAGGTGATGGCACAGGCTGCCGGACGTATTGACCGGCTGAACACCCCCTATACGGATCTGTATTACTACCACTTCAAAAGCCGGGCGGGCATTGATCTGGCCATTGCCAGGGCCTTGAGCCAGAAGAAACAATTCAATGAAAGGAAGTGGGTCAAATGGCCATAATGAGCCGGACAACCCCGACGGGTGAGCTGCCCCTCTCTTTCCGAACCTGTCAGGGCTGCAGGGAACGAAGTCTCAGCTGTCGGACCGGATGTGCCGGGTGGCAGTATCGGGAGGCGGAAAAGCAGGAGCGTTACCGGCGGGCCCAGGCGGCCCGGGACGGCTGGATGACAAGCCCACTCATCCTGCAGTATTCCCGCAAAAAATGGCGGCGGCAGAAATTGGGAAAGAAGGGATGACCATGCTCAGAGCCCATCTGGCGGAAAAATATGCTAACGGAGACGCCCGCTGGGTCTTCTCCATGCCTGCGTTTCTGTCTCTTGGCGAGCTGCTGAAGCAGCTTCCCATCCGGGAGAAAAAAGCGTGCTTTCTTCTGGAAATCACTGACCCTGATACGCTGGTGATTGAGCTGGATGGCCTGCCAAAGGGAAAGCCTATCGCGGCCCGGTGCCTGAACCGCTTCATTCTGGCACGGCAGGTGGTACGGGCGGAGTACGTGGTTTCCCCCACAGGACCCACAGGATATTTCATCCGTATCGCGTCCGCGAAATCAGCAGTCCCTTTTTCGGAGAAACCTGAAAAAGAAAGGGCTGACAAAACATGACGGAAAAACGGGAAAAGCTTCTGGCGCATCTCTGCTTGATTCTGTTGGCGATGGGATTTCTGGCTGTAGGAGGCCGCAGTGTGAAACAAATCTTTGATATTCATATGCGGGACTATGCAGCCGAACATCCCCATCACGCCATCCGAATGGAAGAGGAAATGCCCGCGGAAGAACGACACCCCAGTATTACCTACTCGTATTACTCGGCGATGAATTTCAGATGAATCCGTGACGAAGAGCTGCTGAAAAACAGTAGCTCTTTTCGTTTACGAAAAAAGTGCAAAAGGAGCCCCGTGAAGCATGAAAACGAGTAAAAGCATTCGAATCATTCTATGGATATTTTCTCTGCTGGTCTGCCTGACTGCCCTCCCCGCTTATGCGGAAACCTACTACTGCACAGCCAAAAGCGGCCTGAACTGCCGGTGGGAGCCGAACCGAAAAGCGAAGGTGGAAACCATTCTTGCCTACGGAGACAGTGTAGAGGTGTTGGCCATTGACGATGGCTGGGCCAACGTCTGGGCCGGAGACAGTCTATGGTGCTGTCTGGACTACCTAAGCCTGACCCCTCCCACGGATGAACCCCAGCAGGGTGTGATTGACGCTGACGGACGGGTAGCCCTTCGGGAAACGCCCGATGGCAAACGGGTGGGATGGCTGAAGCCCGGCGCGGAGGTGGAGATTTTGGGTACGCTGGACGGCTGGGTACGGACGGCTAAGGGGTATATAGCCGCGGAATATGTTGCCCCCTCGGAGGATTTCTGATATACTAAAATTGCAACCGAGGGTGAACGCAGTGAACCGAGGACGAGGACACCGCGAAGCGGTACCGCAGTCCGAAGCCCGCAATGAAATGCGGGCCGAGTGAAAGGAGGGACTTCGTAATGTACACGATTGAAGACCTGAAAACGATCCTGACTCCGATCGCCAGGCGGTACGGAGTGAACAGGTTGTCCGTGTTCGGCAGCGTGGCCCGGGGCGAAGCGACTGAGAAAAGCGACGTGGATTTACTGGTGGACCTGCCCAAGGGCTGGGGGCTTTTGGAGCTGAGCGGGATGTATGCTGACATTGAAGAGGTGCTGAACTGTTCTATTGATCTGGTTACGACCGGGATCGAGGACCGACAGTTTCTGAGCAAGATTCAGCAGGATGAGGTGATTCTTTATGAGCAGTGAACAGCGCGATCGGGCCGTATTGGAAAAAATCATTCAATACTGCAATGAAGCCGGGGAAATGACGGACCTTTCTGAAGGCACGAAGGGAGACTCTAAAGAAAACAAAGCCTGCCGTTATGCCACCGCCATGTGCCTGATGCAGATTGGCGAGCTGGCAGGGCATTTGAGCGACGAAGCCAAAACCAGGATGAGCATGATCGCATGGAACGCCATCCGGGGCATGCGGAACGTGCTGGCGCATGATTACGTCAGCGTAGACTGGGATGTGATCTGGAAGACCGCGACAAAGGATCTGCCCATTCTGAAGCTCGTCTGCGAGGAATATCTGAAGGGCTGATATTTGGAATTCCATTACGAAAATAGAACGAACCGGAAGAGCTCTCGAAAAAAATCGAGGGCTCTTTTTGATTGGCTGAAAATGGGAGGGAATCGTTATGTCCTTACGGGAATGCCCCGACTGCGGGGCGCGCACCTACGTAGCCGAAAGCCGGGAGGACGCCGACGGCAACATTCGCCGGTACCGGGTCTGCCACGAATGCGGACGGAGATGGAAGACCGTTGAGCACTTGATATTGGAGGATAAACAAGATGACACAGAAACAAATGGGGCCCCTGCTGGCGTCCGCCGCGGTGGAAGAGCTGCAGCGCGGGAACAGGTTATTCAATCTCTTCTGCGCCAGCTCTCTGATGCGATATTTCAATAACGATTGGGGCGAGATCAGCCAGGAGGACCGGGAGATGAACGATCAGGCCCTGCAAAGCGGCGGCGAGCGCATCATGGCCAGCTACAATTTTCCGGACGGCACCCACTGGGGCGGCGAGGACTGCCTGTGGATCGTCACGGAGGCGGACGGGAGCAGCACCACTCTGCTGTTTCCGGGAGAGTATTGATATTCTGAAAAAACGAAAAAAAGGAGAGAAACAACATGAGCGGCATATCCAAATGGGCTGACCGGGAAGTACAGCTTGCCTGCCAGCGGGAAAACCCTGATTACCAAGAAGGAGAATTCGATTACGGCTGCGCCTGCTACCAGTCCGCCCTGAAGGCGTTCGAATCCGTCGTTTCGGACGGCCACAGCGGGGCCAGTGTCCAGTATACCCGCTGGATTCTGAACCGGCTGCTGCAGTGCAAGCCCCTGACCCCCATCGAGGATACCCCGGATATTTGGAATAAGTGGGAAAATTGTTACACCCGGGATGGCGCTGAGGTGTATCAGTGCAAGCGGATGTCTTCCCTATGGAAGCACGTGCTCTCGAATGGCACAGTCTATTACGTTGACACCGACGCTTATATCGGCGTGGACGAAAATGATCCGGTCGTCACCTTCCACAGCTATCTGGTTAGCAAGATCGGCCGGGAGATGATGCCGGTCACCCTGCCCTACTGGCCCAACGACAGGCCCCTTTATATTTTCGTCTCTGAGTATCTGTTCGACAAGGCCAACGGAGACTTTGACACGGTGCATATTCACCGGGCGAAGACCAGCGACGGCACCCTCATCCCCATTGACCGATATTTTAAGGAGGGGCCGGACGATTGGGAAGAGATCGACCGGGAGGAGTTCGAATTCCGGAAGAAAAACGACAAGCGGGAAAGAGAGGGTACTGACGATGTCGACCATCAAAATCTGTGACCTGTGCGGAAAGCAGTGCCCCGAGGGCGAGGCCCTTCAGCTGCGCATCCAGCAGACCCCCATCGCCTTCACCTTTCAGACCGTGGATATTTGCAAGGACTGCGACGAATGGCTGAGCGTGCAGATGGACAAGCGGAGAAAGGACAGCACGCCTATTAGAAAGGAAGAAACGCATCATGCTGAAGATTGAAAATCTCGAAATTCATAAGGGAGCTTTACGAAAATGCTGAATAAAGTTTGTCCTCGCAAAGACCTGTACCATTACGGCGAAAAACGTGATGGCTTCTTTATCGACGGCGCTAACTTCGATGACTGTTACAAGCAGCTCATTCAGTACGGCAAAGAGCATCCTGAGAAATGGATCTATTATTATGATCGTGGAGTAAACGTTGGTTACCCCATTCCTGTTGCCACTTATATTCTGGAGGTAACGGTTCTTGATATGGAACCTGGCCGTCTCAAAAGGGCTGTGATAGTTGACGTGAAATGAAATGACCAATAATGAGCGCTTCGAGTTTGAAAAGAAGATTATGAATACTTTTTCTATTTTAGGAGGGTTTGTAGGATGCTGAAAATTGAAAACGTCGAAATTCATGGTTGGGAGCCTGCCGTCCGCGGAATGCGAAACCCCAAGAATAGCTGGGCGAAGAGCGACAGTGGCCCCGGATGCCGTTCGGAGCAGGAGGGGACTTTTTTTTGCCATGAATGCACCTCCGGCTGCTGGAATCCGAGCCATGTTCTGGGCGAAAACGACCTGCATCTGGCGGAAACCCTCGCCAGCGCCGGGACGGATCACCGCAAATTTATGCGGATGATCGTCGTCTATCTGGACATTATCGCCCCCCTATACTGGTGGAAGGAGTACGACACCTACAAGGTGGGCACCGTAGCAAACTCGTGCAGCACCATGCACAAAATTGCGGAGAAGGAATTCACGCTGGAGGATTTCAGCTGTGAGCATTTGTTTGATCTGGAGAGCGCCGGAGTTGAATTCCCAAATATTTACGGTAAAGAACACACACCTACCTTTGCATTAAACATGACGATCAGGATGTTGAATTTTTACAGAGAAAAATATCTTGAAACTAAGAAAGAAGCAAAACGAGCGCAGCTGATTAAGAAATACTGGTGGCAGATGATCCAGCTCCTGCCTGCATCTTATAACCAGAGACGGACAGTTATGCTGAACTATGAAGTCCTTGCAAACATTTATAAATCTCGCCGGAACCATAAGTTGGACGAGTGGCATACCTTCTGTGACTGGATCGAGGGGCTGTCTTATTCGGAGCTGATTACTGGAAAGGAAGAAAAGAATGATTAGTATTGGCGACAAAGTATTAGTGGCTAATCCTGATCGGTATAATTATCAGCAGATAGGAACCGTAACTGATATTCGCATATATGGGTCTGGGTTTTTAACTCCAGGCCTGTATTGCGTTGATTTCCACGATGCTTCGTTTGGTGTATATTCGGAGGATGAACTTGAAATCGTCACAAAGAACTAAAATGTCTAAAAAGTATCCATTTAACGATCAGACATTTCCTGGAAAGAAGCGGAAAAGTGAGGTGAATCCCGATGGAAACCCATGACAAGGAAGTGCGGTATGATCTGTACTGCCGCACGTGCAAGCATAAGGACACCCCTCAGGCGGACGATCCCTGCGACGAATGCCTGTCCACCCCCATGAACGAAGGGTCTGTCAAGCCTGTCAATTACGAGAAAGCGAGGGATTAGTATGTTCGGCTACACCTTTTACCGGGGCCGTATTCTAAAAAAACGCCGTAACCTGAAGCGGGACGCCCGTATGGCCATGGCACTCTGGTTCTATCGTCAAAAGCTGGGCCCCATGGATTCTTCCCCCGGTCAGGGAAAGGCGGGCGGCTGATGGAGCGGGATATTCTGACGACGATTCTCTTCATCATCACCGTTGTGATCGCCCTGCTGGCCCGCAGGCGATTCAAGCAGACCGGCGGCGGCCTGGAAAAGGCGGTATGGCTGTACTGGAGCCTGCTGGCAGTCCGCTATGTCTTTGATATTCTTCAAATGAGGTGACAAGTATGAGTACCCCGAAGTCACAGGAGCGCCCCTCCAAGGAGGAATATTATTTCAACATTGCGCTGGCTGTGTCCATGCGCAGCACCTGCCTTCGACGCCAATACGGCGCGGTGATCGTGAAGGACGACCGCATCATCTCCACCGGCTACAACGGCGCGGCCCGGGGCGAACAGAATTGTACGGACGTGGGTCTGTGCCTGCGGGAGGAACAGAACATCCCCCACGGCGAGCGGTACGAGCTGTGCCAGGCCGTCCACGCGGAGGCGAACGCTATCCTGAACGCCAACCCGGCGGACATGATCGGCGCAACTTTATATCTGGCGGGCTGGGAAAATGGAAAGGTCATTCAGCGGCCCGTCCCCTGCGCCATGTGCACGCGGCTGATTCGAAACGCGCGCATCGGCAAGGTGGTCACCTGCCGCTATAAAGAGGAGCACTATCTGCACTAAAGCTCATTGATATTCTATCTGTAGCTCAGTAAAAAGGAGGAATTCCCATGTATTTCAGTCTTCGCAATGGTTCCCTGATGGACGGCCGGGAGGTGCGCAAGGTGGCGCTGGCGCTTGGCATGCGCCTGAAGGACGACGCGGCGGTGCGCGCCTTCGCGCTGGGCCTGCCCGGCGTGGCCTACTGCGTGGAGCGTCCCAGCGTCAAGTATCTGGCCACCCACGACCACCTGTACGACGCCGTGCGTCTGTACTACGACAGCCATAAGGCTCAGGGCGTCACTATGAAGGAAGCCCGGGAACGGGTGCTGGCCCTGAAGGAGGTGTGGGCTCAGTCCGGCGTACAGCTGACGGCCCGTGGCTTCGAGGCCCTGCCGGACGAGGAGCGCGCCGAGCTGATCTCCGCCATGCACCGGCTGTTCTGCGAGGAGGGCAAGTCGCTGGAGGAAGCGGCGGAGCTTCTGCATGTGACGGAGGGCCTGTCCCGGCACCTGCTGCAGCTGTGGGACGACGCCCACCTGTCCGCGTAAAAAACACCCGCTATTATGAACCCGAAAAGGGTCACATTTTGAAGGAGGATATTTATCATGGAAGCCAATGAAATGAAGGAAACCAAAACCACCATCAAGGAAAAATGGGAAAATCTGAAGGAGAAAAAATGGTTCCGCAGGACGATCATCGGCCTGGGCATCGGCGCTGGAATCGGCGGCGCGGTGTTCGGTCTGAAGAAGCTCTGCGGCTCCAGCACCCCAGAGGCGCTCCCGGAATTGACGGAGAATGCGGCGAATCTGACGGAGGAAACCGTGGAACATCTGGACTGAAAAGAGACGGATTTTCGGTAGTAAAGAGGAGGCTGGTATGTTACCAGTCCTCTTCTTTTTCGGCCCACTTTTAGAATGAAAAAGTGGCCGCGCGCCCACTTTTTTGTGGGTTTGGGCAAATGGAGGCGCTGGCTGAAACGGCTTCGGACGAAAAAAGCCCGGAAAAAGTGGGTTTTCGCCCACTTTTATTTCAAAAGTGGGCAGCCGCAAACCGTTGAGCCATAATGGTTTGCGGGCTTCTGCCCACTTTGCCCACTTTTTTTCTTTATTTATGCGTGGAAAAAAATTTTATAAATATAGAGAAATAGCGTCACCAAAGTGGGCTTTTGGCCACGGGCCCTTTTACCCCCGAAAATCACAGCAAAGGAGAGAAAAAAAGATGGGCTGGATATTCTCATTGGCGGCCTTCATCGTGGCCATCGTTCACCAGAACATGACCCTGATGATCGCGTCCGGACTGTTCGCCATTGCGGGCAGCATTTCCTTCGGGGCCGTCACCCTGCGGGGGCAGCGGGAGAAGGAGTGTAAGGACCGGCGGGAGCTTTGGAAAAACATTCTGACCTCGCTGGCGAAACAGAAGCCCTCGAATTAGGCTGGAGCCGCCGTCCTGTCTTGCGGAACGAATGAAACGGTGCTATGATAAAGACCCAAGCATTCGAAATCCATCAAAACAGGAGGACGCCCCATGAGCTGGTATGACGACGATGATTACAGTGAACTTTACGATCCCGACGACGATACGGACTACGAAGCCGAAGAGGCCGACGAGAAGCACATGGCGGAATTCGCCAAAACCTTCGTGAAGGGCGACTGCCCCCGCTGCGGCGGCAAGGACACTGTCACCGACTCCGACGGCGTGTGCTACTTCTGTCACCAGTGCCATTTCGTCTTCGGCCCCACCGAGTATCTGAGCTGGGCTTCCGGCATTTCATCCTACAAAAATACCGGCTCCGTCTGGGGCGACGATTACGACGACGTGTATTAACCGAACTGGCGACAGGGCTTGACAAAATCAGGCCCTGTTTTTTCATCCGCGAAAAAAACAGCCCCTTTTATGAAGAGAACAGACCTTTATGTGCTGTTTCTCTTTTTTATTTGGTCTGAAAGGAGGCGCTGCGAATGCTGGAAAACCGCTTCAAGACCCGGCTGTGCCGGAAGCTGCGGGACCTGTTTCCGGGCTGCGTGATTCTGCATCCCAACCCCAACGAAACCCAGGGCATTCCCGATCTGGTGGTTCTGTATGGGAACCGCTGGGCCGCACTGGAGGGCAAGCAGTCCCTCACCAGTCCGCACCGCCCCAATCAGCAGTATTACGTGGAGAAAATGGACCAGATGTCCTTCGCCGCATTCATCTATCCGGAAAACGAGGAGGAGGTACTCCATGGACTTCAACAGACATTTGGACCTTGAGGGGCAGCACGCCTTTCTGGGGGCCAGCAAATACCACTGGATCAACTACACCGACGACAAGCTGGCGGAAAGCTATCAGAACTTTCTGGCGGTGCAGCGGGGCACGGAGCTTCACGCCTTCGCCGCCCAGGCCATCCGCCACGGCATCAAGCTGCAGAAGAGCGCCAAGACGCTGAACATGTACGTCAACGACGCCATCGGCTTCAAAATGACGCCGGAGCAGGTGCTGTACTATTCCGAAAACTGCTTCGGCACTGCGGACGCCATCAGCTTCCGCAATGATTTTCTTCGCATCCACGACCTGAAAACCGGCGCGGTTCCGGCCCACATGGAGCAGCTGCGCATCTATGCCGCGCTCTTCTGTCTGGAGTACCGGCGCAAGCCCGCGGATATTCCCATGGAGCTGCGCATCTACCAGAACGACGAGGTGCTTTACGACAAGCCGGACCCGGCTGATATTTCCGCCATCATGGAGCGGATCGTCCGGGCGGACGAGATCATCCGGGCCATGAAGCGAAGGGAGGCTGCCTGAGATGGGCCGCGTGAACGATGATATTCTGATGCACTACGGCATCAAGCGGCGTTCCGGCCGCTATCCCTGGGGTTCGGGCGACAAGCCCTTCCAGCGCAGCGGCGACTTCCTCAGCCGGGTGGAGAGCCTGCGCGGCAATGGATATTCCGAAAAGGACGTGGCCCGGGAGATGAACATTTCCACCACCGAGCTTCGCCGCTACGTCACCGCCGCCAAGCACGAGCGGCGCAATCTGGAGATCGACCGCATCAAAAGCCTGCGGGCCGACGGCCTGACCACCGCGGAAATCGCCCGGCAGATGGGTAAAAACGAGTCCTCCATCCGGGCGCTGGAGAACAGCGCGGTAGCTGAGCGGAAGAATCAGGCCCAGGCCACGGCGGATATTCTCCGCCGCCAGCTGGAAGTAAAGAGCATGATCGACGTGGGCGCGGGCGTGGAGACGGAGCTGGGCATTTCCAAGTCCAAGCTGCGGGAAGCGCTGATGATCCTGGAAAACGAGGGCTACAACGTCTACGGCGGCGGCATTCCGCAGGTGACCAACCCGGGCAAGCAGTCCAACACCATTATCCTCACCCGGCCCGAGATCCCGGAGAAGGATATTTACCAGAAGGTGGGTGAGATTCAGTCCGTCATGGACTACCACTCCGACGACGGCGGCTTCACCTACCGGGAGCGTCAGTACCCGGCCAGCATCGACTCCAGCCGGGTGGACATCCGCTACGGCGATCAGGGCGGCGTCAGCAAGGACGGCGTTATTGAGATTCGCCGGGGCGTGGCCGATCTGGACCTGGGCAACGCCCACTACGCGCAGGTGCGTATTCTGGTGGACGGCGACCACTACCTCAAGGGCATGGCCATGTATTCCGACAGCATTCCCGAGGGCAAGGACATCGTCTTCAACACCAACAAGAAGTCCGGCACCGACAAGATGGACGTGCTCAAGGAGATCAAGCACGACGATCCCACCAATCCCTTCGGCGCGTACATCAAGGCCGAGGGGCAGAGCTATTACACCGACAAGGACGGCACGCAGAAGCTCTCGGCCATCAACAAGCTGAAGGAGGAGGGCGACTGGGACACCATGAGCCGCACCCTGTCCTCCCAGTTTCTGGGCAAGCAGCCGCTGAAGCTCATCAAGAGCCAGCTGGACCTGACCTATGACGACGCGGCGGCGCAGTTCGACGAGATCTGCTCCTACACCAACCCCACCATCAAGAAAAAGATGCTGCTGGACTTTGCCAACCAGTGCGACGGAGCCACCGTCCACCTGAAGGCGGCGGCGCTGCCCCGGCAGTCCACGCAGGTCATTCTGCCGCTGGACGGCATCAGCGACACGGAGATCTACGCCCCCAACTACCGCAACGGCGAGCAGGTGGCGCTGGTCCGCTATCCTCATGGCGGCACCTTCGAGATCCCCGTGCTGACCGTCAACAACAAGAACCCCTCGGGCAAGAGTCTGCTGGGCAACGTGGCCGACGCGGTGGGCATCAACGCCAAGGTGGCCGAACGCCTGAGCGGCGCGGACTTCGACGGCGATACCGTCACCGTCATCCCCTTAAGCGACCGGGTGCAGATCAAGTCCACCCGTCCCCTGAAGGGGCTGGAGGGCTTCGACCCCAAGACCCAGTACGCCGAGCACCCGGGCATGAAGGTCATGACCAAGGCCATGACCCAGAAGCAGATGGGCATGGTGTCCAACCTCATCACCGACATGACCCTGCAGGGCGCGACCGAGGACGACATCGCCCGGGCCGTGCGCCACTCCATGGTGGTCATCGACGCGGCCAAGCACCATCTGGACTACAAGCAGTCCGAGAAGGACAACGGCATTCAGGAGCTGCGCAGCCGCTACCAGCGCCGCGTGGACCCGGAGACCGGCGAGATCCGGGAGGGCGGAGCCTCCACCCTTTTAAGCCGCAAGAAGCAAACCGTGGAGGTGGCCGAGCGGCAGGGCAGCGGGCGCATCGACCCCGTCACCGGCGAGATGGTGTACAAGACCTCCGGCCGCAAGTACAAGGACGACAAGACCGGCGAGTGGGTGCCCGCCATGGACAAGGTCTCCCTCATGTCCGTCACCAAAGACGTGCGCAGCCTGTCCTCCGGCACCCCGCAGGAGGAGCTGTACGCCGACTACGCCAACCGCATGAAGGCGCTGGCCAACCGGGCGCGGCAGGAGTACCTGGCCACCAAGGAGCCCCCCGCCCTTTCCAGCGCCAGGGAGGCCTACCGGGCGGAGGTGGACACGCTGGAGGCCAAGCTGCAGATCGCCATGAAGAACGCGCCCCGGGAGCGCCGGGCCCAGGCCATCGCCAACTCCCGCATCAAGGCCCAGCAGGACGACAACCCCGGCATGGACAAGAAGGCCCTGCGCAAGCTGCGGGATCAGGCCATCTACGACGCCCGGGCGCAGGTAGGGACCAACGGCAAGGAGACCCGCATCACCATCACCGACCGGGAATGGGAGGCCATTCAGGCCCGCGCCATCAGCCCCACCAAGCTGACCGCCATCCTGCGCTACTGCAAGGACAACGAGGTCACCCAGCGCGCCATGCCCCAGACACGGGCCAAGGTCACGCCCGCCAAGCAGGCCCGCATCGACTCCATGCTCGCCTCGGGCTACACCTATTCGCAGATCGCCGACGCGCTGAATCTTTCAACCTCGACCGTTTCCAACTACGCCCGCGGCGCAGACTGAAGGTGGTGAATGTATGGCAAAATGCGCGCTTTCTACCCGGGACAATCCCTTTGATCCCTTTCTTCAATTCAATTCGTGGTGGGCGTTCGATCAGGAGCATCACTATTTCTCCTGCGAGCGCCTCGACCGCTTCGCTCACACCTCTGATTCCCTGACCGATCAGGAAAACGAGGCTGAAATCGAGCGGGCCATTGACGACATCATCGCCCACGATCCCACTGGCCTGTATGTCAAGGTCCAGCGTGATCTCCCTGACGACTGATGCTCGCCTTTCCGGCTTCCTTCCGCGCTGCATCGCCGCAAGGCTGCGTGTTTTCCGGCCCTGCAGCGCGGGTTTCTTCTGCATGCACGGCGCTTTCCCCTTCCCATATAGGAGGG
>ERZ1026884.97-NODE-97-length-60115-cov-9.324742_pt1 | contig 60115 bp, 48 predicted proteins | sample MGYA00380172_ERZ1026884 | MGnify/ENA primary metagenome ERZ1026884 (study PRJEB33269, sample SAMEA4719808) | human gut metagenome | biome: human-associated habitat; feature: organic feature; material: feces | place: Cameroon | collected 2013-10 ... | reverse complement strand
AATATGGTTCATTTATTTTGGGAAGTATGCTTGGCGCATTGATTAATATAGTAATTGATGGCATATTTGGAAAATATATATTTAATCCATTGTGTTGGCAACTCTGGGTGGCGGTGGCAATGCGGATTGCAATAGTATCTATAGTGTTCTTTGCAAAAAAGTATATAGTCAGTAAAGATAATTAACTGGAATAGGAAGTGATAAATTTGATAACAAAAGAACATATCGCAAAAATAATAAGAATATTATCGGTTCCACCGATTATGGTATCGATATTTATTCTTATCTTAGCTATTCATAAAAATAATATTTTCAGAAATTCAACAGAAATAACAATTATGATTGTATTATTAGGTCTTGTTCCTGCTTTGGCATATGTATTAAGCGGTCTTGTACCGAAAGTTAAGAAACAGGGGAGAGAAGATCAGAGAAAACTTGCATTCATAACAAATCTTACGGGATATAGTATCGCATTGTTATGGGCGATTTTTACAAATGTTGATAAGAATCTGCTGCTTATTTGCTTAACGTATTTTCTTTCGGTTGTACTTTTGACAATTTGTAATAAAGGATTTCATTTCCGGGCAAGTGGGCATGCAGCCAGTTTTACAGGACCATTAATTTTGCTGGTTTACTTCTTGGGATGGAAAGTCATTATTCCAGCGTTAATAATTGCTGTACTTATCGTATGGGCTTCAGTTTATTTAAAGCGACACACTATAAAGGAATTGGCTGGAGGAATCTTGGTAAATATTCTTGCATTTATATTTTCAGTAATAATAATTATAGTGCTTTAAGGAATAATATTATCATAGACACGTAGGCTATTATGGTTACTGCTAACGATAATTGTGGTGTTGGCTGAATCGGGTTCGGAGATGTGATGTTGCTGGATAAGAAGTGGTACATATGAAAAATGTCAACCATTGGTTGCACATCTTGTGAATATTGCAAAAGCTGATTGGTAGAATAACTGGATGTTATCTGATAATATAGTATTTGCAACGTGGGGCAAAAATAAAAAAGGAGAACCAATCGTATGAGTTTAGGTAAAAATCTTCAATATTTACGCCGCCTGAGAAAAAATATGACACAAGAGGATCTGGCAGAAAAACTAAGTGTGAGCCGTCAGACGGTATCAAAGTGGGAAATGGATTCGGCTTTGCCCGAGATGGAGAAGGCAATAGAACTTTGCAGAATTTTTAACTGTTCGTTAGATAATCTTTTTAGGGAAGAAATGGATAAACGAATGGATGCTATTTCTGTTGAGCAGATAAATGTATATCATATGCATGGTTACACGGCTGCCTGGGTTCTTCCGGTGGGAATACAACCGGAAGGGCTGGAAATAAAAGTACAGCCAAAACACAGATATGCGGCAGTTCATGTGGAGAACCCTTTTGAGAATCCGTTTGTTACAATACCGTCTGCATACCAGGCACTTGATTCTTTTATGAGAGTGAATGGGCTGGTTCACACCGAAAGTGGAGTGATTCCATGTTATGAGACGAATGGGGAAAGCATGGACATCTATATTGCGTGTGAGTAAAACGGTATGGGGTATCGGGACTCGGCAATATAATTGTTTTTTTAAGAGTAATCCGTTATACTAGATGCATAGTATAGCGGATTATTTTTTGGAGGTACTTATGGGAAGATTTTTGAATCCGGATAACGGGGCTTTTTCAGAGGCAGTCAATTCAGAAATTTATATTGATAAAACCCGTTTGCTGGAATACACCAACCGGGTGATAAATACCACATCAAAATTTATCTGTAACAGCCGTCCGAGACGTTTTGGAAAGTCCATGACTGCAGACATGCTTTCCGCTTATTACAGCAGGGGTTGTGATTCCAAAGAGCTCTTTAAAAATTATGAGATAAGTACAGTTTCATCATATGAAAAGAATCTTAATAAATATGATGTGATCCATTTTGATGTACAGTGGTGCATGATGGATGCCGAAGATGCAGATCATGTTGTAGATTATATCAATGAGGGAATTTTACAGGAACTGAGGGAAGCATACGGACAGATCATTCCGGATTCGGTCAGGACTGCTTATGGGGCAATGTCATATATCAAAGCGGCTACCGGCAATAAATTTGTTGTCATCATTGATGAGTGGGATGTTTTGATTCGTGATGAGGCACAAAATCATACATTGCAGGAGGCATATATTGATTTCCTCAGAGGAATGTTCAAAGGAACAGAACCTTCCAGATACATTGCGTTAGCATATTTGACGGGAATTTTACCGATAAAGAAATTAAAAACCCAGTCAGCACTTAATAATTTTGAAGAATTTACCATGCTCGATGCAGGACGGATGGCTCCTTACGTCGGGTTTACAGAAGAAGAAGTCCACGGACTGTGTGAACAATATGGATGCAGTTATGAACAGGTGAAATCCTGGTATGATGGTTATTTATTAGAGGATTATCAGGTATATAATCCGAAGGCTGTTGTCAGTGTCATGTTAAATGGAAAGTATAAAAGTTATTGGTCAAATACCGGAAGTTATGAGGCGATTGTGCCACTGATCAACATGGATTTTGATGGCTTGAAATCTGCAATTATTGAGATGCTGTCAGGTGCATCCGTAGAAGTGGATGTGACATCCTTTCAGAATGACACGGTAAGTTTTGCAAATCGGGATGATGTGCTTACGTATCTGATTCATTTGGGATATCTGGCTTATGATCAGGACAGCCGGCATGTTTTTATTCCGAATGAAGAAATCCGGCACGAGTTAAATCATGCAGTGAAACGTACCAGTTGGAATGAGATGATAACATTTCAAAAAGAATCGTTAGCGTTATTAGATGCAACGCTGGAAAAAGATGGCAGGGAGGTCGCAAAGGAGATTGAGAAAATTCATACCGGGTATTCTTCAACGATTATGTACCATGATGAAAATTCGCTCAGCAGTGTACTTACGATCGCATACTTAAGTTCCATGCAGTATTATTTTAAACCTGTCCGGGAATTGCCGACCGGCCGTGGTTTTGCGGACTTTGTTTATATTCCAAAACCGGAATATAAAGCTGATTATCCGGCGCTGGTTGTGGAACTGAAATGGAATAAAACTGCGGATACCGCCTTACAACAGATAAAAGACAGAAGGTATCCGCAATCGTTAGAGCCGTATACAGGAAATATTCTGCTCGTAGGAATCAATTATGATAAGAAGACGAAAGAACATTCCTGTGTGATTGAAGGCTACAAAAAAGAATGAGAGTTATTTAGATATGGTTATTTTCGAAAAATGGAGGATGCCAGATGGATTTAAGTACATTACAATCTGTTCTTGAAATTGGTGAGACAATAGGCGTTGAGTTCAAACGCTGTGGAAATGGGATAGAATCAGATGTATATGAGTCTGTATGTTCGTTTCTGAATCGCTTTGGAGGCGACATATACATGGGCGTTTTAGATGATGGAACTGTAATTGGTGTACCGGAAAAAGCTGCACCGGATATGGTGAAAAACTTTATAAAGGTAGTAAGTAACCCTATGCAGTTTTCACCGACTGTGTATCTTGTGCCAGAAATTATCAAATACGATGAGACACACACAATCATTCATGTACATGTTCCTTCAAGTGCAGAGGTTCATAGCTTTAAGAAGATTATCTATGACAGAGTGGATGATTCTGATGTAAAAGTGACTGCAACTGGTGCAATTGCACAGATGTATATTCGTAAGCAGGGGATTTTTACAGAAAAGAAGATTTTTCCTTATGCAAAACCTGAGGACTTGAGGCTGGATTTATTACCTAAAATCAGACTTATGGCACAGAATCATGCGGGTGGAAATCATCCTTGGACTACAATGGATGATATGGAATTATTTAAGAGTGCTGGACTGTATGGACGAGATATTGCTACAGGAGATGAAGGCTTTAATCTGGCAGCTATTATGCTGCTTGGTAAAGATGATGTGATTTTAAATGTAGCCCCGGCATATGTGACGGATGCACTGGTTCGTAAGGTGAATTTGGATCGTTATGATGATAGGGAAGTTATTAAAACTAATTTGGTAGAGAGCTATGAAAGACTTTTGGATTTTGGAAAGAAACATCTTCCGGATAAATTCTTTTTGGAAGATACTATAAATAAGAGTTTAAGAAATATTATTTTGCGTGAGATGGTTAGCAATATATTGATGCACAGAGAGTTTTCAAGCAGCTACACAGCAAAATTTATTATTGAAAAAGAACAGATGTATATTGAAAATGCATGCAGAGCAACAGGTGAGGGAAATATCACTGTCAATAATCTGGAGCCTGATCCTAAAAATCCTGTTATTGCATCGTTTTTCAGAAATATAGGATATGCGGACCAGCTTGGTTCCGGTGTGAGAAATTTATTTAAATACAGCAAGTATTATTCAGGGAAAGAGCCTGAATTTATAGAAGGCGACGTATTTAAAATAATTGTACCGTTGGATGATGGTTATTCATATGATTTAGAGATAACTGGAGTCGAATCCTATAAGAAAAATAATGCCGATAAAGTCCCTAAAAGTGCCGATAAAGTCCCTAAAAGTGCCGATAAAGTCCCTAAAAGTGCCGATAAATCACAAGTGAATGCCGATAATTTATCAATACAATGCAAATTGGTTCTGGAGTTTGTTAAGAAGAAAGGAAAAATAACTTCACATCAAGCAGAGAAATTATTAAATGTGAAACAGAGAAGAGCACGAGAAATACTAAGTAAGATGGCAGATAAAGGAATTTTGATCAAACAGGGGGCATATAGATCGACCGTTTATGTATTAAATAAAGGAAGGTAAATCAGTATGTTGGAATAAAACTGCATTAAGCTTCGTCTTTTTGCAGGAACGAAACAAATCCCACATGCCGATCCATCCAGTTTCCGATGATCGCAATTCCTTTTCCCATAGATTTTGTGTACATTGCACACGGTTGCGATTATAGTCCTTTTTTCACAGATTTTCAAGTGGGGGGTAAATAGTAATCGTATTAAGAAAAAGGCTGACAGTCCGTGCGCTCTGTTATATACTGTTGAAAGAACAAAAATCGCAACATGAACAGAACAGGAAGAAACCAATGGAAGAAAAAATCATGCATCTTCTGATCACGGAAGACGATATGGCACTCGCACAGGGACTGCAGCGCGCATTACAGGAGAAAAACCGGCAGGTGCTATGTTGTAAAAACATACAGGAGACCAGACAGCATCTGCACCAGAACAAGACAGATCTGCTGATTCTCGATGTGAATCTGCCGGACGGAAGCGGTTTTGATCTGCTGCAGGAGATCCGCAGAACCTCGGATCTTCCGGTGATCTTACTTACGGCAAACGATCTGGAAATGGATATTGTAAGCGGACTGGAGCAGGGAGCAAATGATTACATCACAAAGCCGTTCAGTCTGGCGGTACTCCGGGCGCGGGTAAACACCCAGCTTCGGAACCGGACGGTGCAGATGCAGAAAGAAAGCACACAAAACACACAGATCTGGGAGGGCAGTATCTGGAAGTTTGATTTTACAAATATGCGTTTTACCGTAAGCGGACAGGAAGTGGAGTTAAGTAAAACCGAGCAGAAACTTCTGGCACTTCTTGTGCAGCATGCGGGGATGACCGTGCCGCGGGAAACTTTGATGGATCGCATCTGGACCGATGGCGCGGTGTACGTGGATGAAAACGCGCTTTCGGTTGCCATCAAGCGGCTGCGGGATAAATTACAGGCAAAGGAGCAGATCCGGACCGTGTATGGGATCGGATATGTATGGGAAGTATGATCGGATATTTTGTAATTATATTGCTTGCGATGGGGAGTGTGCTTGCTATAGCGCTTTTCTTCAGACACCGGCAGAAACAGGTGATGGACGGACTTTCCGATATGCTCGAGGCGGCGATAAACGGCACTTTTTCCGAGACCACATTTGATGAGTCGCGGCAGTCGTCGCTGGAAAACCGTCTGGCGCAGTATCTGGCGGCATCGGAACTTTCAGTGCGGAGTATTGACGGGGAGCGGGAAAAAATAAAGGAACTGATCGCGGATATTTCCCATCAGACGCGGACACCGCTTTCGAATATTTTATTGTATACGGAACTGCTGGAGGAAGAACCGCTGGGGGAAGCAGCGCAGGATTCCGTAAAAAAGCTGCGTCAGCAGAGTGAAAAATTGCAGTTTTTAATCGATGCGCTTGTCAAACTTTCAAGGCTTGAGACAGGCGTTTTTGTGTTGCATCCAAAGCGGCAGCCGCTGACAGAACTGGTCATAGACTGTATGGAAAGTTACCGGGAAAAAGCAGCCGCCCAAGGACTTTCGATTGCGTTTGCCGGGACGAAAAAAGCAGAGGAAGATGCACCGGTTTATGCGTACTTTGATAAGAAATGGTCCATGGAAGCAATGGGAAATATTCTCGATAATGCAATCAAATATACGAACACAGGAGGGATTACCATAAAACTCTGTTCCTATGAACTGTTTGCCTGCGTGGAAGTGACGGATACGGGAATCGGCATCGGTGAGGAGGAGCATGCGGCGGTATTTGGGCGTTTTTACAGGGGAAACGCGGTTGCCGAAAAGAGCGGTGTGGGGATCGGACTGTATCTGGCACGTTCTATCATGCAGCAGCAGGGCGGATATATCCGGCTTTCGTCCGTGCCTGGGGCAGGCTCAACGTTTGGGCTGTATTTTCCAACGGCAATTGTGTCAAAACTGTAAGAATCTTTTGTCTCCGGGACAGATTCTCGAAAGAATTCTGTGCGACAATCTTAAAAGAAGGCAGGAAATGCCAAATCAGGAGCAAAAGGAGATTACAGGATGGTCATTTTGGAAACCAGAGATTTGAAAAAACAGTATGGCACGGGGGAGACCGCCGTGCACGCGCTGGCGGGGGTAAACCTGTCGGTGGAAAACGGAGAATTTGTCGCGGTGGTAGGAACCTCCGGATCGGGAAAATCGACGCTTTTACATATGCTTGGCGGACTCGACAGGGCAACATCCGGTAAAGTCTATGTGGACGGCAAGGACATTTTTGCATTAAAGGATGAAGAACTGACGATTTTCCGCAGAAGAAAAATCGGATTTGTCTTTCAGTCCTTTAATTTAGTTCCGGTGCTGTCTGTCTATGAAAACATTGTGCTGCCATTGCAGCTTGACGGAAAAACCGTGGACAATGCATTTATCGGGGAGATCGCAGAGGCACTCGGATTAAAAGAAAAATTAAACGTGCTGCCAAACCAGCTTTCGGGAGGACAGCAGCAGCGTGTGGCGATCGCGCGGGCACTCGCAGCCAAACCGGCGATTCTATTAGCAGATGAACCGACCGGAAATCTCGACAGCTGTACCTCACAGGATGTGATGGGGCTGCTCAAAACGACCAGCACCAAATTTTCGCAGACCATTGTGATGATCACACACAACGAGGAGATTGCACAGCTTGCAGACCGGATCATCCGTATCGAGGATGGACGGATTGTGACAGGGAAAGCAGGTGAGGCATTATGATACAGGTAAAAAACCGTGCCTGTGTGCGCACCATTGCCGTGCGCAGTCTGCGGGCTTCCAAAATGAGAAACCGGATTGCCGTGATTGCAATTATGCTGACCACGATGCTGTTTACCGCGCTGTTTACGATTGCAATTTCCATCAACGATTCGTTCCAGCAGTCCAACTTTCTTATGGTCGGAGGTGATGCGCACGGGGCTTTTAAGAAATTGACGGAAGAACAGATGGAAACTTTAAAAAAAGATCCGCTCATTCGGGAGACAGGTGCGCGGTTGTTTTTAGGAATGGGAACCGGGGATGCGTTTCGCAAGACACAGGTGGAAGTCAGCTATATGGATGCGCATGGGGGAAAACATTATTTTTGCACACCAACGCACGGACACCGTCCAAAAGAGGGAAGCAATGAGGCCATGACGGATACCCGGGTGTTAAAACTGTTAGGAGTACAGCCAAAAATCGGCACCAAATTTACCGTGACGTATCAGATCGGAGGAGGTCAGTCAGAACCGAAAACGGTGACGCAGGAGTTTGTTCTCTCCGGCTGGTGGGATTACAACGGAGTTTCCCAGGCAAGCAATGTGATCGTGCCAGAAAGTTATGTGAAAAAGACATTGCAGAATGTGGAGATCGGGGAGGATGAAGAGAGTGGAAAATGGTCACTTGACGTTATGTTTGGGAATGCACTTCATATCGAAAAAGATATGCGGCAGGTGATCAGAGACTGTGGATTTCAGTCAAAAGATGCTTCCAAACCGGGCTATATTGCATTTGGTGTAAACTGGGGCTATACCGGTGCGCAGTCGAGCAGCAATCTGAATGCGGAAAGCATTGCAGCTATTGTGGCATTACTTGTGCTTATTGTATTTACCGGATATCTGGTCATTTACAATGTGTTTCAGATTTCCGTCACCAACGATATCCGTTTCTACGGACTGTTAAAAACGATCGGCATGACCGGGCGGCAGCTTAAGCGGATCATCCGGCTGCAGGCAGTCCTTTTATCAGTTATTGGAATCCCGGCGGGACTTCTTCTGGGATTTGGAATCGGCGTGGGACTGGCACCGGCTGTCATGGCACAGATGAGTTACACGACAGCGGTTATAAAATTGCATGCGTGGGTATTTGTGGGAGCAGCACTTTTTTCACTGGTCACCGTATTTTTATCCTGCAATAAGCCGGGGCGGATCGCTGCAAAGGTATCCCCGGTCGAAGCGGTGCGCTATACGGAGGCAGACTGTGGCAGAAAAAAAGCAAAAGCGGCAAAAAAGCCGGCATCTTTGGGGCGTATGGCATGGGCAAATGTGGGACGGAACCGGAAGAAAACGGTTCTTGTTGTCATTTCCCTCTCCCTTGCGGTTGTTCTTTTAAATCTGACCGTTATGTTTGCAAACGGATTTGATATGGATCTGTATTTGAAACAGTTCTGTGTGAGCGATTTTGTGTTTGCCAATGCGGATTATTTTAACGTGCAGAAAGGATTTCATTTTTCCGATGAAGCGGTGGAAGATTCTGCAATGCAGACCGTGCTCGCGCAAAATGGCATCAAAGAGAGTGGGTGTGTCTACGGGCAGACAACACGGATTCAGGAAAAAATAAAGAAAAAAGATATGCTGGCGTATGCCGGCTCCATGGGGGATTCAATGACAAAAGAGGAGGAAGAGAATTATTTTTACGGAATGGAACAGGCAGATGATGGAAGCTATTATGATGATATCCAGTTGTATGGAATGGATGCATTCCCGCTTCAGAAGGTAAAGGTGCTCAAAGGCGATGTCGCGTCACTGGATCAGGAGAATGCCATTGCAGCAGTCTATATGCAGGATGATTATGACAAAAAAGTTGATCACAGTAACTGGGCCGGGGTGGGCGATCAGGTGACACTCAGGTATGTAAACAGTTGGAAATACTTTGACGCAAAGAGTGGAAAAGAGATCCCGGAGGATGAGGTTGACGATTATGAAGATGCCTATGTCATGAAAGCAGATGATTATACACAAAAAACCTATACGGTGGAGGCAGAGATTCTGGTGCCTTCCGCGATGAGCTGCCGGTATTATGGATCACCGCAGTTTGTGCTTGGAAGCGATACGTTTATCAAAGATACCGGGACAAAAGATGTCATGCATATGATGTTTGATATGAAAAACAATCAGAGTGCAAGAGCAATGGAAAGTTTTTTGAAAAATTATACGGAACAGGTCGAGCCGCTGTACAGCTATGAATCGAAATTTTCCTACGAAAAAGAGTTTGATTCGTTCCGTGGGATGTTTCTGCTGCTTGGAGGTGTTCTCTCCGGTGTGATTGCCGTGGTCGGAACATTAAATTTCCTGAATGCCATCCTCACGGGGATGATTGCAAGGCGCAGGGAGTTTGCTGTGCTGCAGTCGGTTGGCATGACCAGACGCCAGTTGAAGCGGATGCTTGTGTATGAGGGACTGTTGTATACGTTTGCGGCGATTGTCATTTCGCTTATTCTTGTTGTGGCATCTGAACCGTTTATGGGAAAGATGATTGAAAAAATGTTCTGGTTTTTCCGGTTTCAGTATACCATCGGTCCGGTCGTGCTTGCGGCACTGATCTTTACCGTGATCGGCGCGGGGGTTCCGCTTGTGGTCTATCGTGTGGTTGGAAAGCAGACAATTGTGGAGCGGTTGAGGGAGACGGAGTAAAAAGAATAACTGATAATCCAACAATATTATCACATAAGCCATCTGGACTAACCATCCGGATGGCTATTTTTGAGTTGAAAAAGTTTAGTTTAAAGTTTGGTTTTGGCAAGGAATAAGTTTGCTTGAACAAGCCCGGATGTTATAATAAAATTTAATTATGAAAAGGTGCATTGATCAGGGGTGGAAACATGGCAGGAAAGACAAAATCGATTTATCCGAGGACAAGAAAAGACATGCTGCGGATCATAAAGGCAGCAGAAAAAGAGGGACACCTGACGGAAACGCTCATAGAGGAGTTCTTAGGACATGCATTTGCGATGCCGGTGTTGTGGGACTGCCGTAGCTGGTTTTATAAACTGGACAGCCAGACGATAGAGGCTCATCCTATGCTGGTATGTCACCTTGCACTTTTATCGGCACTGGCGGGCAGGCTGGATGAGGCAAAAGCGTATGTTGATATCTTGGGAGAGACACCAGTACACTTTAAGGCAGAAAACCTTGGAGACAGGGACTTTTACCGCATGACGACGGAGTTGGTTATGCCATATGTGGATGATACGATGTTCCTTAGAATCGTATATTCCCTCGTAAAAGTGGGAGCAGTACCGGTGCGGAGCCTTGTGTTGTCTGCGTGCCGCCCGAGCCTGCTAAATGGCTTTCGGGATTTTACGAGATTCGGACCATATCTTTCCAGATACAAGGACACGATTTCCGAAACCGTTCATAAGCTGTATGGAAGCGGTGGAAATGGTGTATATGAGATTGCCCTTGCCGAGTGGCAGTACCAGAATAACGAATGTTTTCAGGCACTGATCCTTGTAACAGGCACGATCCCTCTCATGGAGCAGGAAGAAGATATGCGATGTCTTTTCGTGGCACTTGCGCTTCAAATGCGGATACTTCTGGTAAACGGTCAGACGAAGGCTGCGAAGCCGCTTGCGGAAAAGATCAGGGAAAGAATCGCAAAAACAGGCTGGGAGGAGCTGACGAGCAGTTTAGATGCTTTGGAATGTCTTGCCGCATGTTATGACGGCAGGATGGATGAGGTTGTGGATTGGCTTGAAAAGACGGCACCGGATGAGAACAAAGATATTTATATGATGGATATGTATGCTTACCTCATCAAGGTACGCTGCTATATACAGACAGGAAAATACATGGCGGCACATGTGCTGGTAAAGCAGCTTATTACATTGTTAATACCGGGAAAGCGCCATATGGATCTGTGCGAGTGTTATATGCTTTCAGCCATCGTTTATCACAAGGCAAAGGATGAAAAACACTCATTGGAGGAGATGAAAAAAGCTCTCGGGCTGGCGAAAAAGTATAAATACATCCGCCTGCTGGCAGATGAGGGAAACTGCATAGTACAGATTTTAAAGATTTATCAAAAGGAAAATGGAACTGATGACTTTACAGAACAGGTAATGCAACTGGCTGCAGAGGTCGGAGGTCATTTCCCGGATTATCTGAAATCACCGGAAGATTATTATGAGCATCTGACAAATATGGAGAAAAAAGTATTGTGCCTTATGGCGCAGGGACTCAGCAATGATGAGATTGCAGACAGGCTTGGAAAAAAGACAGGAACAGTGAAGTTTCATTCAAACAATATTTTCCGAAAGCTTGAAGTACAGAACAGGCATCAGGCAGTCAGCCGGGGAAGGGAGGTTGGTCTGTTATCTTCTGATTATAGGGGGGAAAAACATAAAGGTAATAAAAATAGCTTTAGATAGATGATAGTTGATCAAGGAAAGGAGAAGTTTATGAAAGAAACCAGAATTAAGAGGAAAATTGCATTGGCTCTTGCTGCATTGATGCTTATATCAACTGTTGCTGTGCCGGAGGCAGAAGTCGTAAAAGCAGAGGAAACCAGCGGAAATACGGAAAACAGTGGAAGTACGGAAACAACTGTAACAGAAAGCATGCCTCAAACGCTGACCGTTACGGAGAGCAGTGGTGACGATAAAGCAATCATCACAGAGGGTAAGTTACAGGATGATGGAATTGACAATAACGAAGCTGCAATATATCAAGGTGAAAACTGGTATTATGACAGTATAACAAATCAGCTTGTAATGAACAATGCATCCATTAAGAAGATTAAGAGTGAGAATGGTGATCTTACAGTTTTGCTATATGGTGAAAATACAATAAGCGAAAACTTTTATTTTTACATAGATGCAGAAAAGGAAAATACACTGAAAATAATGGGCTGCGATAATAAGGGAAGTCTGACAGTTACCGGTGATATTAGGGATGGAAGTGATCGTGCGGGTATATATTCGGGAATAGCGAACCTGAATATTACAGATGCAAAGATGAAGTTTTCCAGGATTCTTTTTGAAGGCAGTTTAGTCATAGAGAACAGTGAAGTTATCGGAATTAGTGATGACGACACAATTAATGTCGAGGGGGTGACTATAACAAACAGTTATATTGAGGCAATATCTAATTCTTTTATTCCATTTGGCAGTTCGGAAATGGTATGTGCATCAGGTAGTCAGATTGTGATGGAAAGCGGAAAAGATTATTATGATTATAGCATTTTATATAATAATAAAACTTATAATTCTATTATCACACTGAAATGGAAAGAATCAGGTGCTACAGTTTCGAAAACAAATGTATATGGCATAGCATCATTAAAGAAAGATTTTACACTGGAAAGCACATACAGTATCAATTTTTATGATGAGAATGCAAGAATTGACAATATGGAGATGCTCAGTGTCAAAGATGGAGCTGGTGTTTTTGTACATGATTCAGAGCATAAGCATAATACCGATGGCGGCATCAGATATACATGGAAAAATGACAGTGAACATACGAAAGGATTAGTATGCAGAAACTGTCCGATTGCTTACGTTGCAGAAGTAACAGAAGCACATAGTCCTGATGAGAGTGGTATCTGTGTATGCAGCAAAGCATATCAGCCGGCAGTGCTTACAACAGACAAGTATGATATGGATAATGATGGTGTATATGATAAAGTTTATGAAATCAGCAATGCAGCTCAGCTATACTGGTTTGCGGATAAGATAAATAATGAGAATTATACATCCGGCAACATAAATGCTGTCCTTACAGCGAACATTGTTGTGAATGAAAATGTTCTGAAGTCTGACGGAACATTGAATGATGGAACATTTACAGATTGGACACCGATTGGAATGTGGGCTGGTGATGATGAGTATTATTCTTACTCGGGCATCTTTGATGGACAAAACCATACGATCAGTGGATTGTATTTGAATCAAATGGGAATGGCAGGTTGTGTAGGATTATTTGGTCATGTAGGAAGTGGGGGTAAGGTTTCCAATGTAAGAGTGCTGGATTCTTATTTTAGTGTAAATGGTGGTGTTGGAGGTGTATGCGGATATAATGATGGAACAATAACAAACTGTTATAATGCAGGTATGATCAATAAATTAACAGATGATTATACGAATGACTTCGGAGGTGTGTGCGGATATAATACCGGAACAATCATAGACTGCTATAATACAGGCAATGTAAGTGGTGTTAATTATAATGGAGGTGTATGCGGAGATAATGATGGAACAATCATAAACTGTTATAATACAGGTGGTGTTAGTGGCGATTATCATGTTGGTGATATATGTGGAGATAATTATGGTGCTACAGTAACAAACTGTTACTACCTGTCTGATACCGAAATTGATCATAAGGATGGAACAGTTGGAAAAACAAAGGAACAGTTTGCAAATGGCGAAGTTGCTTATCTCTTACAGGCTGACCGGACAGAAGAGGTCTGGGGACAGAACATCGGAACAGACCGCTATCCGACATTAGGCGGGAAGAAAGTATATCAGAACAAGGAATATGATAGTTGTGACGAAAACGGAAATGTTCTGACGATAACTTATGCAAATGAACAGGAAAATAAGTTTACGCATACTGTGGATAAAGTGGATGCTGTTGGATATTGTACAAAAGAAGGAACAGATATCTATTGGAAATGCAGTAAATGTGGCAAAATGTTCCGTGACGAAAATGCCAAGAACGAAATCAAGGATGTTCCGGTACTGGCTCCGTTAGGTCATGACTACGGACTTAGTGTAGAGACATCAGAAGATAAAACAAAGAGTTCTTTGGTATTCACTTGTAAAAGAAAAGGATGCGCAGAAAATGAGAGCGGTCATCAGGAGAAAATCACGATTACGGCTCCAGGTGACGCAGTATTAACTTATGATGGAAACAGTAAGGAAGCATCGGTTTCACAGACTTTTTCAGATGGAACAGGCACGCTTCCGGAAGTTTCTTATTCCGGCAGCAATCTTGTCGGTGGCAAACCGGTGAAAGCCGGAACCTATACTGCATCAATTACGGCAGGAGAGGGGAATGATAAAGTTACTGCAACCGTAAAGTATACAATCGCGCAGGCACAACTTACCGTAACCAAAGCGACAGTCGAAAGTCGGAGATATGACGGTACTTCCAAAGTGAATGTGACCGGAGTAACATTAGCCGGAATTATAGGTAACGATACGGTATCGGTTGATACAACCGGATTACAGGGCACACTTAAAGGTGCCAATGCAGGAAGTTACAAGGAAATCACATTGCCACAGCTTATGCTTACAGGAAGTGATGCAGCTAACTATAAGCTTGTTCAGCCGGATTCGGCGGTCGCACTTACCAGTGATGTTGTAATCAGTAAGGCTGCCGTTGCACCAAATATGCCGGGCGATACGATCAGCGCTGCAAACAGTAAGGAAAAAGTCAAAGATGTAACGTTACCGGAGAACTGGAACTGGAAAGAATCGGATCTTGAAAAAGAACTGGCAGTAGGTGTTGCTGTTACGGCAACCGCAGAGTATAACGGTGCAGACAAAGGCAATTATGAGACCGAATCCATCGACATAGTGATTACGCGTTCCACCTGTGAACATAAAGCCGGAGAAATCCTGTATAGCGGAGAAGGGGAAAAAGCACCAACCTGTACAGAGGATGGATTGGGACACCGTGAGTGTACAATCTGCCATGAGGTAATCGAGTCGGGAATCAAGGTAGCAGCAGCGCACCGTTTCAGCAGCGAATGGACGATCGATAAGCCGGCAACAACGACCGAAGAAGGCAGCAAGAGTCATCACTGTACAGTTTGTGATGCAAGAACGGATATTACTGCAATTCCAAAACTGAGTAGTGGCGGATCGGCATCTGGCGGTGGAACTTCTTCCGGTGGAGGAGCTTCCTCTGGCAGCGATGTTTCTTCTGGCACAACAGATTCCAAGCAGGATGACACGACAACCGGCGATAACACAGACGCACAAAATCCGGCAGATGACAACAAGCCATCCGATAACAATAAGCCATCCGAAAATAAACCGGAAGCCGTAGGCACGAAGCTGACGAAATCCGGCATAACCTACAAAGTAACTTCCGTAAAAGGAAAGACACCGACGGTTACCTATATGAAGGCTTCCAAGAATGCGAAGGGAACGGTCACCATCCCGAAAACGGTTACGATCGACGGTGTGAAGTATCAGGTGACTGCGATCGCGGACAAGGCTTTTGCCGGTAATAAGAAAGTGACAAAGATTGTGATCCCGGATACGATCAAAAAGATCGGAAAGAAAGCTTTTTCTGATTGTAAGAATCTGAAAGTAATCGTGATCAAATCGACGAAGCTGACAAGCAAAAATACCGATGCGAAAGCATTTGCGGGAATCAAAAAAGATGTTGTGATTCAGGTTCCGAAGAAGAAACTTGCGGCATACAGAAAGCTTTTCGCTAAGAAGGGGCTACATAAGAAAGTAAAAGTAATTAAAATAAAGTAAAATCATGCGGCATGGGAATCCTGTGCCGCAATTATATTAAGGCCAGAGTGTAAAGCAAAATGAGAAATGGAGGCGGGATTACATGACATTGCAAATGGAGTATAACGAGAAATACCGGCAAGGACTGGAAAAGGGAATTGAGCAGGGCATCTAGCAAGGCGAAGCAACTGCAAAAGAAGCAGCGGCGAGACGGATGCTTGCGGATGGAACGTTATCAATGGAACAGATCACAGATTTTACAGGATTGAATTTAAAGCAGATTGAAGAATTAAAAGTGTGGGGACATATGCTAAACTTCCTGAAACTTCAGCTAAAAAGCGCGGTCGGAAGAAAAAAGCAAAGTATTAAACTTGATCTGCAGACTGGATAATTACAAGGAGTCAGTCTGCCTGTTTTTAAAGAATCTCTGTGTACCCTTTGATAACAATCAGGCGGAACGTGATCTGAGAATGGTAAAAGTAAAAACCAAGGTTTCTGGATGCTTCCGGAGTGAAAAAGGTGCACAGGAATATCTTACAATCATGAGCTATATCGGATCAGCTCGTAAGCATGGAATAAATGCTTTCACAGCTATCTGCGAAGCACGGAACGGAACCCCAGATATCATTTTCAACTAACGGAGGTTCTGAACAGATATAATATTTTTTTAATTTTGAAACCATACTATTTACATAAATGAAACCGTAAGGTAATCTTAAAAAATATGTAAAATATGTGGATCATAAGAAAGAGGTTTATGGATGAGAAAGAAACGGATCACAGTTATAATTGGCAGGATGTTTTGTGGCGGAGCGTTTAATCTATGGAACAGGCAGAATAAAACCAAAACGGCAATGAAATTATCAGCTGTTGTTATGCTCCTGTGCCTGATGCTGGGGGCATGTGCACAGAAACAGAAGATACCGGCTGCAACTTATATGGGAGGAAACCATACCATTACAGAAATTTGCAAAGAACTGGATACCGCAGGAGCTTCCCATGTAGATACATTCCGGGAATGGGTAACTGATTTTGCGGATTCGGCCGGGAAGAATGCAAAGCTTGAGGATGTCTGGTCTGATCCGGAAAACATGAAAGCAGATATCGGCAAATGTATGGATGGCTGGGAACAGAATCATGATTACTCCGACACGGACTGCAGAATGACAGCCTTTCTCTTACTGGATGGCCTGCTTCACGCAGAATCAACGGAAGACAATTATGAAGGTACTTATCTAATGTTTGATACAGAAGCAATAGATAATGTGGAAAGGTATGAAACCATAAAAGAGAACCGGGATATGTTTACCACGCTCTATGGAGAAAAGAGTGTTACGGATAAAAAACATCCGGAAAAAGCATTTTCGGATAGCTGGGAACATTATGGATTTCAAATAGACAGTGACAGGATATCGCTCCTTAGTATCGTGATATATGACCCGTATTCGGATGTTACTTTCGTGGGTCATACAGGTATCCTGATAAAGTACAGGGACGATTATTTATTTGTAGAAAAGATTGCATTTGAACAGCCATATCAGGCAACAAAGGTGAAGACGGTGGATGAATTGCTCAGTATTCTGTCATTGAGACCGGAATATTTTGGAGAAGAGGGAGAAGCCGGACCGTTTGTATATAATAATGGGGAATATATTGGAACATTAAAGGCGAAGGCATATTAGAAAAAACAATTGACATACCGGAAATATTTCTTTATAATCGTTCCAAAAAGAACGATAAGGAGGAAAGAGAAGATGTACTTCTGGGATAAGCATAAAACAATTACAAGTTATTATGAATTGCTTTCCGGAGAGGTATGTGACCGGTATGGATTGACACAGATGGAATACGATATACTAATGTTCCTTCATAATAATCCGCACCACAATACCGCAGCAGAAATAGTAAAGGTTAGAAAATCAACGAAATCCCATGTTTCAACTTCGTTGAAAAAATTGGAAAATAAAGGACTGGTTGAAAGAATACAAAGTAAGGATAATAAAAAGCATATAGAGATTATTCTGCTGGATCGGGCAGAACTTATAGTGGCGGCAGGAATTAACGCACAGAAACAGTTTGCAGGAAATGTTTTAAGCGGATTGACAGAAGAAGAAAAGCACATGTGTATCCAGATATTTGACCGGATCTGCAATAATGCGGAAGAACAATTAAGGGAATACAAGGAGAAAACGAATGAAAACGAATCCCTGGAAATGAAGAGTACCGGGAATCATTTGTTTTACAGTCAATTGATGGAAAAGGAGCAGGATTAAAAGGATGGAAGAGAACAATTACAAACCACAGATTCCGGATGTGATGGAAGCAATCTTTGATGCTGCGTATCTGATTTTCGATTTAGTTGCCGCAATTTTATTTTTTACATTTTCAAAAGGAAATATCTTATTTGTACTTTATGGAATATTAACATTGACACTTTGCGGAGGGGATGCTTTTCATCTGGTGCCAAGAATTATAAGGGCAGTGCGTGGAAGCGATGAGAAGATAAAGAGGAAGCTGGGAATTGGATTGCAGGTATCGTCTGTTACAATGACGGTGTTTTATATTATTTTAATGTATGTCTGGAAATTTACATTTCCGGAAATGATAATACCGACAATAGTGGAAGCGGTCGTGTGGATATCAGCGGTTGTCAGAATTGTGATATGCATGTTTCCACAGAACAATTGGTGTACAGATGAAGGAAATATGAAATTATCAATTGCCAGAAATGCTGTCTTTGCGGTGACGGGGATCGGAGTGATTATTCTGTATATCATTTCCGGGAATGCAAATGGGTATGGTATGACAAGAATGGTTGCAGCGATCATTCTTTCTTTTGGCTGTTATCTGCCGGTTACTTTATTCAGTAAAACGAAACCAAAGGTGGGATTATTAATGATTCCAAAAACCTGTGCATATATGTGGATGATTGCAATGGGACTACAACTGTTATTTTAAAAACAAAAATATTATAGAGGCAGGGTATTATAATGAAAATAGAAAAATTTGTAAAGCTTATGACGGGACATTTTGATAACAGAGAACAATTTACAGAAATGAAATCTGCAGGAAAATTATTTCCGTATGCCAGACATGTGAATACAGTCTGTAATGATAAGATAAATAATATTCCGGAAAATTTTACCGGAATATTTATTGTAGAAGAAAGTTATTATGAGACGGATGGAAAATGCCATGCATCACCGCATTTATTTCTTGTTACGGATTGTGACGGTGGAATTATGCTTTCTTCCTACGAAATTCCGGCAGGAGAAGACAAAAATACGTTTTCTTATGCTTCCATGAAGAACGTAGAATATAGTGACCTGAAAAGATCTGAGAAGTTTACCCCGGCATTGTATCAGGAAAAGGATGGTGTCTGGGAAGGGGGAAGTGTGAGTCAGTTTACCCCTGTGATGACATTCCGGTTATGGGAGAGATTCTCGGAGACATGTCTGGAGGTGTCCGAAAGTATGGAAGTGAATGGAAAGAAAACTTTCGGATATGATGTGCCGGTCATTTATAAAAGAATATGATTGTGAACCGGCTGTGGGAGACGGAGTAAAAAGAATAACTGATATAAAAGCCGCCTAAACCGGTAAAAATATGGAAATAAAAAGAAAAGAGGACAGCAAATGTGCACAGCAGCAACTTATAAGACAGCAGATTTTTATTTTGGACGTACCCTGGATTATGAATTTTCCTATGGGGATGAAGTGGCAGTCCTGCCACGGAATTATGCACTTGCCTTCCGGCATATGGGCACATTAAAAGAGCATTATGCCATAATCGGAATGGCATATGTGGTGGGAGATTATCCCCTGTATTATGATGGCATCAACGAAAAAGGACTGGGCATGGCAGGACTTAATTTTGTGGGAAATGCCGTGTATCAGGAAGTCAGCGAAGGAAGAGAAAATATCGCGCAGTTTGAATTTATTCCATGGATTCTGGCACAGTGTGCATCGGTTGAGGAGGCAAGGGAAAAACTTGACAAAATGAATCTTGTGGGGACGCAGTTTGGCGAGCAGCTTCCGGCAGCGCAGCTGCACTGGATCATTGCGGATGAAAAGGAGTGTATCGTTGTGGAATGTATGGCGGACGGGCTGCATGTATATGACAATCCGGTGGGGGTACTGACCAACAATCCGCCATTTCCGCAGCAGATGTTTTTATTGAACCAGTATATGCATCTTTCCCCGAAGCAGCCGGTCAATACGTTTTGCGGGCAGATTCCGTTGGAGCAGTACAGCCGCGGTATGGGAGCGTTGGGACTGCCGGGAGATCTTTCTTCCACATCGCGTTTTGCCCGCGTGGCGTTTACCAGACTGCATGCTATGTCCGGAGAGTCCGAGGCGGAAAGTATCAGTCAGTTTTTCCACATTTTAGGTTCGGTTGACCAGCAGCGCGGATGTTGCGAGGTGGCAGATGGCAAATTTGAAATTACGTTGTATACTTCCTGCTGCAATGCAACAAAAGGAATCTATTACTACACGACGTATGAAAATCATCAGATCACGGCGGTGGATATGCACAGGGAAAATCTTGACGGGGAGACGCTTGTGCATTACCCGGTTGTGAAAGGGGAACATATTTTGTGGCAGAATTAAAAGTGTGGGGACATATGGAAAAAAGTTATGGATTAAGTCCCGGAGAAATATGGTAATGGGACATATAGAAAAAAGTTATGAATTAAGTCCCGGAGAAATGTGGTAATGGGACATATAGAAAATTTCTTTGCGTTTATGTCTTGTTTAATAGAACAAATGGGACATAAGAAGGAAGTTTTACGCCATATGTCCCGAAGTCAAAAGAAAGAGGGACGTAAGAAGAAAGTTTTACGCCATATGTCCCGGAGTCAAAAGAAAGAGGGACATGAGAAGGAAGATTTAAGTTATATGTCCTGAAGTCAAAGAGAAGAGGGACATAAGAATGGAGCTTTAAACTATATGTCCCAGAGCCAAAGAGAAGAGGGACATAACACAATATGTCCACACAAAAGAGGAGAAGGAAATTTTAATATGAAATATATTCCATTAATCATCGTGTTACTTCTGATTCTGGCAATTCTGGTTTTGATCTTTTACGGGGTGTCCCGTGTGAAACGATTTTCAAGACAGTTATTTGGCACGGATGATATTATACAGGGGGTAAAAAAGGCACAGGAAGATGTCGCATCAACCCCGCGTTCAGTATCCGCAATGACAAGGATTGCCCTGCCGCAGATAGTTTCTGATTTTCCGGATTTTCAATACGATGAGATGAAGCAGCGTGCGGAAAATGCCCTGACACAGTATCTGCAGGCAGTGACGGCACAGGATGTGGAAATTCTGCAGGAAGGAAACGGGGACTTAAAGGAGCAGCTCCGCTCACAGATCAGTTCGGCTGTTTCACAGGGAAAATGTGAGCATTTTGCACAGGTGAAGATTCATCAGACGGAGATTGCCCGATACCGGAAGGAGGCCGGACGCTGTATTGTCACGTTTCAGTCAGCGGTGGAAAGTTATCATTATGTGACAGATGCATCCTCTGTGGTACATGGATCGGACCGGACGTTAGAGCAGAGTCGTTATAATATTGATCTTGTTTATATTCAAAACCGTGATCTTGCAAAAGGAAGCACGGATGGAGCACTTGGCATTACCTGTCCGAACTGTGGTGCACCGATCACAAATCTCGGCGCAAAATTCTGTGAGTATTGCGGAGCAGGGGTTGTGGAGTTGAATGTACATGCATGGTCATTTGAAAATATTGAGGAAGCATAACCGTTTTGTATTTATTTGCAAGCATAGGTGAAATTGTTTTTTACATGCTTGCGTTTGCTGTGATATTGTGTTAAAGTACATATTGTTCTGAATATGAGAACCAGAGAGTGATGACAGAGGTCACACGAAGGGGTACACCACCGTGGGTGTAGCTTTCTTCGTGTGGCTTTTTTGTTGCAATAATAAGTGATTGCGAAACTTTTTCCAGGTTCTTTCGCAATCGCCTAAATAATTTCAAAATAAAAAGGAGGTCTTACATGGTACATATCAATGGAAAAGACATAGATGTGGCAGGGCAGTCCCTGATGGATTTCTTAAATGCAAATGATTATGAGATGGGTACGTTTGTTGTGGAATGCAATGAAGAGATTATTCATAAAGAGGATTATAAAACATATATCCTCAGGGATGGTGATGTTATAGAAATTGTCCAGTTTATGGGGGGTGGAATGTATTACCTTTCGAAGAAAGGTAATATGTAGCGTCGGCCCATTTGCGAAGCAAATTGTTCATGGGCCGATGTTCCCGTTGGTACATCTCTGATGTATCGCTAAGAAATATAGCGTCGGCCCATTTGCGAAGCAAATTGTTCATGGGCCGATGTTCCCGTTGGTACATCTCTGATGTATCGCTAAGAAATATAGCATCGGCCCATTTGCAAAGCAAATTTTTCAGAAGAAAAATACCAGAGAGAATACTAGAAAGAAGGAAGAAAAAATGAAGAATGACACATTTACATTAGGAGGAAAAGAATTCTCCTCGCGTTTTATTTTAGGATCAGGAAAATATTCCATGGAGCTGATCAAGGCTGCCGTTGAGAACGCCGGAGCACAGATCATTACGCTGGCAGTACGCCGCACCAACACAAAGAAAAAAGAAAACATTCTGGACTTTATCCCGGATAACGTAACATTGCTTCCAAACACTTCAGGTGCAAGAGATGCAAAAGAAGCAGTCCGCATTGCGCGCATGGCAAGAGAACTCGGATGCGGAGATTTCGTAAAGGTTGAGATCATGAAAGACAGTAAATATCTGCTGCCGGATAATGTGGAAACCGTAAAGGCAACCGAAATGCTGGCAAAAGAAGGATTTGTGGTGCTTCCATATATGTATCCGGATCTGTACACCGCACGTGATCTGGTCAATGCCGGAGCCGCAGCTGTTATGCCATTGGCGTCTCCGATCGGTTCTAATAAAGGTCTGGCAACGAAAGAATTTATCCAGATTCTGATTGATGAGATTGATCTGCCGGTGATTGTGGATGCCGGAATCGGAAGACCTTCCCAGGCATGCGAGGCAATGGAGATGGGAGCTGCCGCAGTTATGGCAAATACCGCAATTGCAACAGCAGGAGATGTCCCGGCCATGGCGGGTGCATTCAAGGCAGCCATTGAAGCTGGAAGAAGTGCATATCTGTCGGGACTGGGCCGTGTACTTGAGCGTGGTGCTTCCGCAAGTGATCCGCTGACCGGATTTTTAAGAGACTAGGGGGCATAATCATGGCAGAAAATCAATTTTTTATCGACTCCGATAAGTTAAGCGAAGCTGCACTGGAGCGCAAACATAAACTGGAAACCGATCCGTCGAGCAGAACGAATCATATGGAATATATGCCGGGGATGGAACAGATCGATCCAACCATAAGAAATAAAGTCCTTTCCGAGATGGACAGTTACGATTACAACAAGTATACAGCAAGAGATGTGCAGAATGCTTTAGAGCATGAAACCTGTACGGTCGAGGATTTTAAAGCACTGCTTTCTCCTGCGGCGGAACCATTCTTAGAGCGCATGGCACAGCGTGCAAAGATTGAGACAGGCAAGCATTTCGGAAATACGGTGTATCTGTTCACACCGCTTTATATTGCAAATTACTGCGAGAATTACTGTGTGTACTGCGGATTTAACTGCTACAACGACATTCATCGTAAGAAACTGACTTTTGAGGAAATCGAGCATGAGATGAAAGTTATTGCAGACTCCGGCATTGAGGAAATCCTGATGCTGACCGGAGAGAGCCGTGCGCAGAGTGATGTCGAGTATATCGGGGAAGCCTGCAAGCTGGCAAAGAAATATTTCCGCAATATCGGTCTGGAAATTTATCCGGTCAACAGCGATGAATACCGGTATCTGCACGAATGCGGCGCTGATTACGTGACGGTATTCCAGGAAACCTATGACAATGTCAAATACGAAACCCTGCATCTGATGGGGCATAAGCGTGTATTCCCATACCGTTTTGAGGCACAGGAGCGTGCGCTGATGGGAGGCATGCGCGGTGTCGGATTTTCCGCATTGCTTGGACTTTCTGATTTCCACAAAGATGCATTGGCTTCGGCACTGCACATTTATTATCTGCAGCGTAAGTATCCGTATGCGGAGTATTCCCTGTCCTGTCCGCGTCTGCGCCCGATCATCAACAACGACAAGATCAATCCGCTTGACGTGCACGAAAAGCAGTTGTGCCAGATTCTGTGTGCGTACCGTATTTTCCTGCCGTATGTCGGTATCACCGTTTCTTCCCGCGAGCAGAAACATTTCCGTGACGGCATCGTAAAGATTGCAGCGACAAAGGTATCTGCGGGAGTGTCTACCGGAATCGGAGATCATGAGAGCAAGTATACCGGAAAGGATACCGGAGAATCCGGAGATGAGCAGTTTGAAATCTCGGATGGAAGAAGCTTTGACCAGATGTATAACGATATGGAAAGCGAAGGTCTGCAGCCGGTATTAAATGACTATGTCTATGTATAGAAAAATCTGCGTGACCAACCGTGCGCTGGCAGAGCGTCCTTTTTTAGAACAGTTAGCGTGCGTGTTTGCCACAAAACCGTATGCGATGATCCTGCGGGAAAAAGACCTCACGGAAGAGGCATACGAAGAACTTGCGGGAAAAGTAAAAAAGTTGTGTGAAAACACGGACACCAGGCTGATTCTGCACAGTTTCCCGGATGCTGCAATGCATCTGGGGTGTACGACCATTCATATGCCGCTGCATCGGTTTACAGAGATGCCGGAAGAACAAAAGCAAAAATTTCTGGTGCGCGGTGTCTCCGTACATTCGGTGGAGGATGCGCGCCTTGCAGAACAATGCGGGGCAACCTATCTGACGGCAGGGCATGTGTTTGTGACCGATTGTAAAAAAGGACTGGCACCGAGAGGACTTGATTTTTTGCATGAGGTGTGCAGCTCTGTGAAAATTCCGGTATACGCAATTGGTGGGATTCATGAAGAAAATATGGAAAGCTGCATCCAGTCTGGTGCAGCAGGCGTGTGTATGATGTCTGAATATATGAAAATCTGACATCGAAAAAGCGGATGATAAAAACGGTGAAAAACTAATTTTTGTTATCCGTTTTTCATTACTAAAAAAGTGTAAAATTTACGATGAAAAAACCATCGTAACGTGTTATACTGGCAGAAGCATGAGGATAAATGTCAGGAAACATGAAAGAAGAGGTTACCAGTCAATAAAAATGAGTAACATAATGGAAAAACAGTTTTTAAAACAAAGAAATAATTTTGAAAAATCCTGTGTGGAGAGGGAGAAAAAATACCACTTTCCGCAAGGAGTGATTTTTGAAGCAGATCTCGCATATGCAAAGGATAAAAACAAAGCGCACCGCCTGGACAGATATCGTCCAAAAGGGAAAGAAGCGCAGATACTTCCGGTGATTATCAATGTCCATGGGGGAGGGCTGCTTCTCGGAAATAAGGAATTTAACAAGTATTTTTGTGCGCTGCTCAGTAAGAAGGGATTTCTGGTGTACAGTATGGAGTACCGGCTCATCCCGGACTGTACATTTTTTGATCAGCTGCGTGACATCTTTCTTGCAATGGATTTTGTAAAGGAACATGCTGCAGCAGACGGAGGAGATCTGTCGCATGTCTATCTTGTCGGGGACAGTGGCGGAGCCTGTCTGGCCACTTATGCAAATGCAATACAGAACAGCAAAAAAATAGCAAAGGCAGCGGGCGTAAAGCCGTCTGGGCTTAAGGTGCATGCACTGGGGCTCATCAGCGGGATGTTTTACACGGCAAAGTTTGATAAGGTCGGTCTGTTTCTTCCGAAATATCTGTATGGAAAACAGTACAAAAAAGCACCATTTGCGGTCTATGTAAACCCGGAAAATCCGGAACTGCTTTATGCGCTTGCACCGGCATGGCTGGTGACAAGCCATAACGATCATCTGAGAAATTACACGATCCGTTTTGAGAAGGCTTTGACGGCAGCAAAGAAAGAGCATGAGATTGTCGATTTTCCGAAAAATAAAAAACTGACGCATGCATTTTCTGTGTTTGAACCGTTTCTTCCGGAGAGTCATGCCGTTATTGATATGCTTACGGAATATCTCAGGAAATTTTGATATCGGAGTGGAAAAAAGCAGAATCTGATTTAGATAACAGAACAGGGAGATTGCAGCGAATGCTGCAATCTCCCTGTTTTTAGCCGATCATATCCAAAAACATCTGATGGATCTTCCGGTCGCGGTCGAGTTCCGGATGGAAAGCAATTGCGACCTGATTTCCATAGCGTACACCTACGATATGGTCATCGACCACCGAGAGAATCTCCACACCGTCCGATACGCTCTCTACATAAGGGGCGCGGATAAACGACATTGGAACCAGTCCGAGATCTTTAAATTCTGCCTCAGTATGGAAACTGCCGAGCTGGCGGCCGTAGGCATTTCTTTTTACCTGCATCGGGATTGTGCCAAAATGTTCCGGGGAGCCCAGAAGAATCAACCCGGCGCAGGTGCCAAGCACCGGCAGTCCATCAGCGATCTGTTTTTTCAGGGGATCAAACATTTTAAGTTCCCGGAGAAGTTTTCCCTGTACAGTGCTTTCCCCGCCCGGCAGGATCAGTCCGTCATACGGCTGGTCTAAGTCTGCCGCCTGACGCAGTTCCACGGTCTTTACCCCAAGTTCTTCCAATACATGTTCATGTTCGATAAATGCACCCTGCAGGGCAAGTACTGCAACAGTCATGTTTATTTCCCTCTTTCTGCCATCAGTAAGGCGATTTCCTGTTCGTTGATTCCGACCATGGCTTCTCCAAGCCCGGCAGATAATTCTGCGATCAGTTTTGCATCGGTATAGTTTGTGACGGCTTTTACGATAGCAGCTGCACGCTTGGCAGGATTGCCGGATTTAAAGATTCCGGAACCGACAAAGACACCTTCTGCTCCGAGCTGCATCATTAAAGCAGCATCTGCAGGGGTAGCGACACCGCCGGCAGCAAAGTTAACCACCGGAAGTTTTCCGTTATTATGGACATAGACAACCAGATCATACGGTACCTGTAATTCCTTTGCTGCTTCGAAAAGTTCATCTTCCCGCAGGCTGACAACTTTTGCAATCTGGCTGTTGATCTTTCGCATATGGCGGACAGCCTGTACGACATCACCGGTACCTGGTTCCCCTTTGGTACGGATCATGGATGCACCTTCACTGATACGACGGAGTGCTTCACCGAGATCTTTGGCACCGCAGACAAACGGAACCTTGAACTGGTGCTTATCGATATGGTAGACGTCATCGGCAGGAGAGAGCACTTCACTCTCGTCGATATAGTCGATCTCGATAGCCTCTAAAAGCTGTGCCTCTACAAAATGACCGATCCGGCACTTGGCCATAACCGGGATGGATACGGCTTCCTGAATGCCGCGGATCATCTGAGGATCGCTCATGCGGGAAACACCGCCGGCTGCACGGATGTCGGCAGGAATCCGTTCGAGTGCCATGACGGCGCAGGCACCGGCTTCTTCTGCAATTTTTGCCTGTTCTGGTGTGGTGACGTCCATAATTACGCCACCTTTTAACATCTGTGCAAGGTTTTTATTTAATTCATACTGTTCTGCTGTGCTCATCGGTATTCTTCTCCTTTTTTGTTAAAATTTGTTTTATGCCGGTCATTATAGAACTTGATTGGATATATGAAAATAGCCAAAATAAATATTTATTATAAGACCAGAACGACAAAACAACGTTAAATGATATAAAATCACATGATGTAGTAATAAAAACCACATAATATAGTGGACATGCGATGACAAATGGTGTAATATGATGTGTGACATAAAAGGAGTAGAAAACGGAGGCGGGATGAAGCTGAAACAGCGCACGATTTATTATCAGGATGAACTGCATGACGAGTTTGCCGGAGATCATATTAAAGCAAAACATATTGGACAGGATTACCGGTATATCCGGGTGCGTCCGTTGGAACGTATGCTGCACGGATTCTGGTATGGCATAGTTGCAATTCCGCTTGCACGTCTTTACATGAAACTGCATTTTTCACATAAAATAATAAACAAAGAAGTGTTAAAGCAGGCCGGAAACAGTGGATTTTATCTGTATGGGAATCATACACATTTTCTGGCGGATGCGCTGATACCAACGCTGGTAAATTATCCGCGGGAAACGGCGGTGATCGTGCATCCGAACAATGTTTCCATGCCGGTGCTGGGGCGGATTACACCATATCTTGGGGCACTTCCGCTGCCGGATGACAGAGGTGCCATGAAACATTTTCTGGAGGCATTGACCTGGCATACCGATCATGGAGATTGTATTATGATCTATCCGGAAGCACATATCTGGCCGTTTTATACCGGAATACGGCCGTTTCCGGATACGTCATTCCGTTATCCGGTGCAGCAGAAACTTCCGGTTTTCTGTCTGACCAATACGTATCAGCGCAGGGGAAAGTCTCACATTCCGCAGATCGTAACGTATCTGGATGGACCGTTTTATCCGGATGCAGAATTGCCTGCAAAACTGCAAAAAACGCAGCTGAGGGATCAGGTGTATGAAGCCATGGGAAAAAGGGCGCAAAACAGCAATATGGAAATGATCCGTTATATAAAAAAAGACACTGACAGGGAGAAATCATTCATATGAGAAATATTCTTTTTTGTGGAAACAGTAAAGTATTTGATGGTGTGCTTACATGCATGTTGTCTGTTTTAAAAAGAACACATGCAACAGATCCGTTCTGTTTTTATATTTTCACAATGGACATGACGCGGATCAAACCGGAATATACGCCAATCAGCGAAGATATGACAGATTTTCTGGAGCGCGTTGCAAAAAAATTTCATCCGCAGAACCGGGTGATTTCGGTGGATGTAACAGTATTATATGAGCGTTATTTCGGAGGATGTCCGAATGAAAGTGCTTATTGTTCGCCGTATACACTTTTGCGCCTGCTGGCAGATCTGGTGCCGGGAATGCCGGATAAACTGCTGTATCTGGATGCGGATATTCTGTTTCAGAGAGATATCCGGCTGCTGTATGACAAGGATGTGTCACACGTGGAATATGCCGCGGCAAGGGATCATTATGGCAAGTATCTGATCTCTCCGGATTATATTAATGCGGGGGTATTGCTGCTTAATATGAAAAATATCAGAAGAACCGGTCTGTTTATGAAAGCACGAAAGCTGCTTCAGACAAAAAAACTTATTTTTGCGGATCAAAGTGCGATTATTCGCAGTACGCGTGCGAAAATGCTGCTCCCGCAGAAATTTAATGATCAGAAATTTTTACATAAACATACCGTTGTGAGACATTTTTCCAGGCGGCTGTTTTATCTGCCGTATCCGCATACGGACAACATCAAACAATGGGAGGTAGAGCGGGTGCATACGGTATTTCATTACCATGCATTTGATGACATTTTAAAAGAGTATCTGTACTTAAAACATATTTATGAAAAAAGGAAACACATATAAATTGCTGCATCCGGATGAAACGGATGCAGGAGAGGAGAAGGAGAATGAAAGAGAAAATGAATAAAATACCGGTGTTTTACGCATGTGATGATAATTTTGTGAAATACACGATGGTTTCACTGCAGTCGATGATGGATCATGCATCCAAAGAGGCACAGTATGAAATTCATGTACTTCATACCAATATTTCGGAAGAAATGCAAAAGAAGATGCATGCTATGGAGAATGCGAATTTTTCTGTGCAGTTTGATCATGTGACGGAATATTTACATTCCATACAGGAGAAACTTCCACTTCGGGATTATTATTCCAAAACAACATATTTTCGTCTGTTTATCGCAGAAATGTTTCCGGAAATAGACAAAGCCATCTATATCGACAGCGATACGGTCGTGCTGGGGGATATTGCACAACTGTATGCTTATGATCTTGGAGATGCTTATGTGGGAGCGTGCAGGGAGCAGGTGATGATCCAGGAAGATGTATATGGCACTTATGTGGAGAAGGTGCTTGGGGTGGAACGCGACAATTATTTCAATGCGGGGATGCTGGTCATCAATTGTGAACAGTTTCGTAAAAATCACGTGTTAGAGCAGTTTATGGAACTTCTCCCGATGTACAATTTTGTGGTCACACAGGATGAAGATTATCTGAATCTGATCTGTCACAACAAGGTGTGCTGGCTGCCCCAGAAGTGGAATGTGGAAGTGTTCGGCCAGATCCCGTGCAGGGAAGAAGAAATCTGTGTGCTGCATTATATTATGGTCTCAAAGCCATGGCATTACAGTGACTGCCGCCTGCAGGAATATTTCTGGAAGAGCGCACAAAAGACCAGTGTGTATGCCGAGATCCGTCAGGTGCTTGAGAGTTATACGGATGAAGAAAGAAAGCGGGATGCGGAGTCCTGTGACCGTCTGATGCAGACCGCAAAGGATGAGATCGCTAAGGAAAATAATTACCTGAATCTGGTGAAAGCAGGAAAATTAAAGTCCAAAGACCGTCTGGAAGTTCTGGAAAAAATTGCTTTGTACGAAAGAGAAGGCCGTTTTGGGGAAGATGTGGAGGAAGATCCACCGACGCGGCAGCTTCAGCCGTCAGAGATTGATTATCTGCGTAAGAAACTGAAAAGCCGCATCAAGACCAATCTGACCTACAAGGTGGCACGGTCATTTTTGAATAAGATTATTGAGAATAAACAGCTGATCATAAAGGATGTCGTTGGAATTGAATATATGGATGCGCTGACTTCCGGTGCGGTGATCACCTGTAATCATTTTAATGCATTTGACAGCTTTGCCATGCAGATTGCCTATGAAAAATCAAAACAGTGCAAAAAACGCCGGCTTTACCGTGTGATCCGGGAAGGAAATTATACGAATTTTCCGGGCTTTTACGGAATGCTCATGCGAAACTGTTATACGTTTCCGCTGAGCTCGAACCGCGATACGATGAAGAAATTTTTAAGTTCCATGGATACTGTGCTGCAGCACGGAGATTTCATGCTGGTCTATCCGGAGCAGAGTATGTGGTGGAATTACCGCAAACCGAAGCCGTTAAAGAAGGGTGCCTATACATTTGCCGCCAAAAACCATGTGCCGGTGCTGCCTTGCTTTATCACCATGGAAGACAGCGACATCCTCGGCGATGATGGCTTTTATGTGCAGGAATACACGATACACATTGCAGAGCCGATTTATCCGGATCCGCAGAAAACGCAGGCAGAAAATGTGGATGCGATGCGCCAAAAAAATGCTGCTGTGTGGAAACAGATTTACGAAGAGTTTTACGGAATTCCCCTGGTATATGATACTGCGGAAGCAGTGCAGTATGTGGAAAAACCGACCAATATCGCATAAGAACAGATACCAGACCGCTGGAGGATGCTTCCGGCGGTTTTTTCATAAAGGGATTGGCGGTCATCTGTATGGTTGCACTGGTTTTCCTTTTACGAAAGAGGAAAAAATAAGGAGAGGAATATTAAGAAATAATGGAACATATAAAGAAAAAACTAGCGGTAATTGTTGTGTTTTTCGCTGTTTTTATTGGAATTGTTACAATCTGGACAGTCCGAAAACAAAGCCAGCCAAAATTGACAGCGGTCACATGGAAATTGGAGGAAGAAGCGGATTTAGACGGCAACGAGCTTTCATCCTACGCAAAAGATCCTTCCAAAAGCAAGGTCGTTCTGACATTTAAAAAAGATCAGACCTATCGGTGCAAAAATCTTGAAAACAAAAAAATCTGGAAGGGAACATACACACTGTCGCGTACAAAATCGAAAGATACCTACATGCTGCATCTCGTTCCGGATCAGGGAACGGCATCGTACTATGGCGTGTACGGGACACGCGAGTATGAAGATGGTACCGGGCACATGTCGGTTATACTGACCACAAAAGACAAAATTTTATCATTCCTTGCAGAATAAGACAAAGACAGCAATTCCGGCTGTTCCTTTTACTGTCTGCGGAACTGTGTGGGTGTCATGCCGGTAAGTTTTTTAAACATCACGATAAAATGGCTGGAATCTGTATAACCGACATCGTGTGAGATCTCCTGGATTTTGCGGTCACGGCGCATAAGCAGCAGTTCTTTTGCCTTGGTGATCCGGTAGTTTGTTAAATATTCGTAGACGGAGCAGCCCAGGTAGCGCACAAACAGGCGGGACAGGTATTGCGGGGATACATAGACCTGCCGGCATAACTTTTCGGCGGTCAGGTCTTCCATATAGTGTGTTTCGATCAGCCGCAATACGGGCTCAACATATTTTTCCCACAGGGGATCGCTGGTATTTGCGTGGAAAAATCCATTGGAAAACTGCAGCAACAGTGCATAACAGTCACAGGAGAGCTGGCGGAGATTGTTCGGTTCGGTTTCAAAATGTGTCACAGCTTTATCAATCTGATCTCTGATTTCCAGTGCCGTTTCTTTTTCGGTGAAGAGGATGCGCTCGTTGCCAAATATTTGTGAAAGCTGCGCTTCTAATGTACCTCCGAAGGTGGCAAAACAGGTCATCCAGGCTCCCTGATCCGCAGTCCGGTAAGCATGTGGGACATGCGGTGTGATCAGAATTCCGTGACCTTCAGGAAGGAGTAGTTCGTTTCCGTCAATGGTTAAGATCCCGCAGCCCTGTTCGGTCTGCAGATAATGGTACTGTGGATAGCCCTGCGGGCGGTGGAGGGATTCCTGCATCCAGTGGTTTCCGACCGAATCAAACTGGAACGGTTCCCGGTTTAAGGTATTGCTGAAATAGATAGGCATGGTTTTCCCCTTTTTAACGATAGTGCATCAGGCAATTGTCTGATATTTTTATTGGTATCATAGCATAAAACAATGCAAAAGAAAATAGTTTCAAAATGTTATAAAAACTGGTTTATCCTGTTATACAATTTTTTTCTGTGATGATATATGATTGAGAAAAATAAGGATGGGACAAAAAAGTTATAAGATATTCAGAATCTTTTATTTTGTCCGTTCATTTTACAGACTGTGCAAGTATGAAAAAACAGGAGGAAAACTATGAGCACGCATTTTAAGAGAATCCTCTACGGAGGAGATTACAACCCGAATCAGTGGACGAAGGATATCTGGCAGGAAGATATGCGCATTTTTAAGGATGCACACATCAATACCGCGACAATCAATGTATTTTCATGGGCAAAGATCCAGCCATCGGAGCATGAATATAATTTTGATGAGCTTGACGAGATCGTGGATATGCTTTCAAAAGAAAATTACGATATCGTATTTGCCACGTCCACGGCAGCCCTTCCGGGATGGATGGTGCGCAAATATCCGGAAGTGATGTTTACCGATTATGAAGGAAGACAGCACAAATTTGGCGGCCGCCACAATGCCTGCCCGAATTCTTTTGTGTTTAAACATTATGCGCGTGAACTGGCATATAAACTGGCAGAACGCTATGCAGATAATCCGCATGTGACCTGCTGGCATGTCAGCAACGAATATGGAAACGAGTGTTTCTGTGAGAACTGTCAGAAGGCATTCCGTGTGTGGCTGAAAGATAAGTATAAGACAATTGATGCATTAAACAGGGCCTGGAATATGGAATTCTGGGGACATACCGTTTACGACTGGGATGATGTGGTACCGCCAAATGCGTTAAGTGACGGAATCGGAAGTGAAAAGACCGCTTTCGCAGGTATTTCCATTGATTATCGCAGATTTTATTCGGACAGCCAGTTAGCGTGCTTCAAGATGGAGCGCGATGCTATAAAGAGTGTGAAACCGGATGCATTTGTTACCACAAATCTGATGGGAACGTTTAAAGGACTTGATTATTTCAAATGGGCAAAGGAGATGGATGTTGTATCCTGGGATAATTATCCTTCCTATGATACGCCGTGGAGCAGTATTGCCATGACACACGATCTGATGCGCGGTTTAAAAGATGAGCCGTTTATGCTGATGGAGCAGACGCCAAGCCAGCAGAACTGGCAGAAATACAATTCCCTGAAACGTCCGGGGCAGATGCGGGCACAAAGTTATCAGACACTGGCACATGGGGCAGACACGATCCAGTTCTTCCAGCTTCGCAGAAGTGTGGGTGGATGTGAGAAATTCCATGGTGCAGTGATCGCTCATGTGGGAAATGAAAATACCCGTGTATTCCGTGAAGTGACCCAACTTGGCGCAGAACTGGAAAGATTTGGAGACTATACGTTAGGATCACGCAATGAAGCAGAAGTCGGACTGATTTTCGACTGGGATAATTACTGGGCACTGGAGTACACCAGCGGTCCGTCCGAGGATTTAAAATATGTGGATCAGATTCATCAGTACTATCAGTATTTTTACAAAAAGAATATCGGTGTGGATATGATTCCTGTGGATGCGGATTTTTCAAAATACAAGATTGTTGTGGCACCGGTGCTTTATATGGTGAAGGATGGAATGAAAGAAGCGCTGGAGAATTTTGTGAAAAATGGCGGTATTCTGATTACTACGTTTATGAGCGGAATTGTCGGACAGTCGGATAATGTATATCTGGGCGGTTATCCGGGACCGCTCCGCGAGATGGCGGGGGTATGGGTTGAGGAGATTGATGCCCTTGCACCGGAACAGAAAAATAAGGCAAAGTTTGCAGACGGCAGTACAGCAGCATGCGGTCTTCTGTGTGATCTGATGCATTTAGAGGGTGCGAAAGCACTTGCCTCTTATGAGGAAGATTTCTATGCGGGAATGCCGGCAGCATCGAAGAATACATACGGAAAAGGTACCACATATTATATTGCAACCCAGTTTGAGGAAGAAGGGCTTGCAAAGATTTTGGATCAGGCAGTCCAGGAGGCCAGAGTTTCATCCGTTATCCCGGAAGAAACCGGACTTGAAGTTGTCACACGTGTCAGTGATACCACGCGATTTTATTTTGTCATGAACTTTACGGATGAGGAGCAGATTCTGCCGGAGAGTCTGACCGGAAAGAAAGACATGATCAGCGGAAAGATGACAGAACACGGAATGAAATTGAAAAAATGGGATGTCCTTTTACTGGAAGAACATCTGTAAACAAAAGACAGCGCCGGAATCCGGGAAAGTGGATCCGGTGCTGTTTTTATTCCCGTTTAAAGTACAGGTTTGCATGTTATATCTCCCCTCCTGGTAATCTTTTCATTATTTTCTTGATTTTATCACAGAACAGTTCATACAACATCGATCTATCCTGCAAATTGTTATGCATTCTTTTGATTTTGCAAAATCCTTAAAGTTTTCTTAACCAGGCATGAACAGTGGAAGGGACAGTGGAAATTTTATTCGGGATTGTGTATACTGAAACTATCCTGACAATTGCAGATTTTCAGAAAAGAGGGAAATACTATGAAGAAAAGATTATACAAGAGCAGTACAGATAAAAAGGTTTGTGGAGTATGTGGCGGAATCGCAAACTATTTTGACGTAGATCCGACCGTGATTCGTCTGATCTGGGTGATCTTTACACTTGCGGGTGGCAGTGGACTGATTGCATACATCATTGCGGCCATTATCATGCCGGATGAAATGTAACATAAAATGATAGAAAGCCGAAAGGAGAATTAATAAATATATGTGGGCTTACGAAAGTGTTTTTTATCAGATTTATCCGCTTGGGTTCTGCGGAGCACCATTTGAAAATGACGGTGTGCTGGAACATAGAATTGAAAAAGTAAATGACTGGATTCCTCATATTAAAAAATTAGGAGCCGATGCCATTTATTTTTCTCCGGTATTTGAGTCGGACACACATGGATACAATACCAGAGATTATACAAAGATTGATACCCGCCTGGGTACAAATGAGGATTTCGCAAATGTATGCAACAATCTGCACAAAGAAGGAATCCGCGTGGTACTTGACGGTGTATTCAACCATGTGGGAAGAGGGTTCTGGGCATTTGAGGATGTCTTGAAAAACCGGGAGCAGTCCCCTTATGTGAACTGGTTCGGACGCATTGCCTTTGACGGAAATTCCAACTACAATGACGGCTTATGGTATGAGGGCTGGGAAGGAAACTATGATCTGGTCAAACTGAACCTGCGCAATGAAGAGGTGATCCAGCATATCTTTTCTGCCATCAAAGGATGGGCAGACGAATTTGATATTGACGGACTGCGGCTGGACGTGGCATATTGTCTGGATCATGATTTTGTGCGCAGACTGCGCAGTTTTTGTAATGAATTAAAACCGGACTTTTTCCTTGTCGGAGAGACACTGCATGGGGATTATAACCAGCTGATGAACGATGAAATGCTGCATTCGGTGACGAACTATGAGTGTTACAAGGGATTGTATTCCAGCTTTAACTGCATGAACATGTTTGAGATCAATCATTCACTGCTTCGTCAGTTCGGACCGGAAAACTGGACGTTATATAAGGGAAAACACCTGTTGTCTTTCGTGGATAATCATGATGTGACCCGTGTGGCCTCCATTCTGACCAATAAAAATCATCTGCCGCTGATTTACGCGCTTGCTTTTGGGATGCCGGGAATCCCATGCGTATATTACGGAAGTGAGTGGGGCGCAGAAGGACGCAAAGAAGATGGAGATCCGGCACTTCGTCCAGCGTTTGAGAAACCGGAGTGGAATGATCTGACAGAGTGGATTTCCAAACTGGCAGAGGCAAAGAAACAGTCCAAAGCACTGCAGTATGGAAACTTTATATCTAAAGTTCTGACCAATGGACAGTGCGTGTTTGAAAGAGAATGGGAAGGGGAACGCGTCTACGTTGCGGTCAATGCGGCAGACAGTCCGTTTTATGCAGGATTTGATGCCGGAGCAGCGGAAGCCACCGACCTGATCACCGGAGAAAAAATTGCATTGAATGGTGGATTTGAGATTCCGGGATATCGTGCGTTTTTCCTGCGGGTGTAATATGGTAGCGGATTTTGAATTAAAGAAGCTGGTAAAGCCATTGCAGGACTGGTTTGATGGGCATGCCCGCGTACTCCCATGGAGAGATGATCCGAAGGCATATAAAGTATGGATTTCTGAGATCATGTTACAGCAGACAAGGGTAGAAGCCGTTAAACCTTACTTTGCACGGTTTATGGAGGCGCTTCCCGATGTGGAGGCGCTTGCCGCGTGTCCGGAGGATCGTTATCTGAAACTGTGGGAAGGACTTGGTTACTACAACCGTGTCCGGAATCTGCATGCCGCAGCGGAACAGATTATGGAGCAGTATGGCGGGACAATTCCGGATACGGTGGAAGAACTGCTTCGCCTGAAAGGCATCGGAAGCTATACGGCAGGAGCGATAGCTTCGATTGCCTATAACCGGCCGGTTCCGGCGGTGGACGGGAATGTGCTGCGGGTGATTTCCCGTGTGTGCGCAGATGATTCGGATATCATGAAGCAGTCGGTCCGCAGTGCGATGGAGCGCAGCCTGCAGGCGATGATGGAAACGGAAGTAACGAATGGTCTGATTCCGCGCAAATTTAACCAGGCACTGATGGAGTTAGGCGCAATGGTGTGTGTGCCGAATGGGGCACCGCATTGTCCGGGATGTCCATGGTATGGATTCTGTGAGGCACGTCTGCAGGATAAAATTGACACGATTCCTGTGAAAACCAGGGCAAAAGCGCGCAGAATCGAGGAGCGCACGGTGTTTGTTATCCGGGACGGAGAACATGTGGCATTGCGCAAGCGGCCGGCGAAGGGGCTTTTAGCAGGCTTGTATGAACTTCCGAATGTTTCGGGTATCTTAGAGCAGCAGGAGGCTTTGGAATATGTGAAAAACCAGGGGTTTTCACCGATACGGATACATGCACTTGCACCGGCCAGACACATTTTTTCCCATGTGGAGTGGCATATGCATGCCTATGTGGTTCTCGTAGAAGAAACTACGGCACCAAAAGAAAATATTTTATTTACTGAGGCACAGAAAGCAGTGGAAAACTATGCAGTTCCCAGTGCTTTTTCCGCGTATTGGAATGCCATTAAGATGGAAATCAAAGAGTAAGCAAAAGAGCTGTCCGGACAGGACAGCTCTTTTTATGTGTTATGAGAAAAAATTAATCTCTAAAAAAGGGAGGACCTCGCGCCTTGCGGTGCGAGGATTATGAAAAAGAAAAAGTTTATTTCTTAGGTATGACTAAAGTATAGTTTGCAATTATGACGCCGGTGTGTGGAGTTTATGAGAGATTTGTAAATAAATTATGAACAAAAATAACAATGGAAAAAGATTAAGCAAATGTTAAGATAATATCTCTCGACTGTTTATAAATTCTCATTTATAATAGGTCTATCAATTATTTTTTCAGCAGGTTTGTACGAAGGGAAAACATATGAAATTATTAACATTTACAATACCGTGTTACAATTCACAGGATTATATGCGTCACTGCATTGAATCGATTCTTCCGGGAGGGGAAGATGTGGAGATTCTGATTGTGGATGACGGATCAAAGGATGATACCGCTGCGATTGCAGATGAATATGCCGAAAAATATCCAACGATTGTAAAAGCAATTCATCAGGAGAACGGGGGACATGGAGAAGCTGTGAATGCGGGAATCCGCAATGCAACCGGTTTATATTTTAAGGTAGTGGACAGTGATGACTGGGTAGACTGGAACGCTTATCAGGCGATTCTTGCAAAGCTTAGGGAGATTGCAGGGGGAAGTGTGGCACTTGATATGCTTCTGGCAAATTATGTATATGAGAAGGAAGGGGCAAAACACAAGCGGGTCATGCGTCAGACCGGTTTTCCGAAAGATCAGATCTTTACCTGGAGTGATGTGCGGCATTTTTATAAAGGACATTACATACTGATGCATTCCGTGATCTATCGTACAAAACTTCTCCGGGAATGTGGACTTGAACTGCCGAAACATACTTTTTATGTGGATAACATTTATGTATATAAGCCATTGCCGCATGTGCGGACGATGTATTATATGGATGTGGATTTTTACCGTTATTTTATCGGAAGAGAGGATCAGTCCGTCAATGAGAAGGTGATGATCAGCCGGATTGACCAGCAGATCCGTGTGAATAAGATCATGATTGACGATGTGGATCTGAATAAAGTGTCCAATTATAAATGCCGGCATTATATGATAAACTATCTGGAAATTATCACGGTTGTCACGACGGTTATGCTGCTGCGTTCCGGCACAGAAGAAAACCTTGAGAAAAAGCGTGAATTGTGGCGGTATATCAAAAACAAGGATATCGGGCTGTTTCACCGCCTGCGCAACGGCATTATGGGACAGACCATGAATCTGCCGGGAAGAAGCGGAAGAAAAATTTCAGTTGCGGCATACCGTCTGTCGCAAAAAGTGGTTGGATTTAATTAAAAAGGTTCACTGTCTTGTCACCTGTAAAGATATGTGCTATACTGCATGTCAAACACTATTGAAATATTCATACAGAAGGTGGCAAAAATGAAAACAGATATTCTGATCGTGGGAAGCGGATGTTCCGGTTTATACTGTGCATTAAATCTTCCGCGGGAGAAACAGATTACAATTATTACAAAGTCAGATGTTAAGAGCAGTGATTCTTATCTTGCACAGGGAGGAATCTGTATGCTTAAGGATGACAGTGATTATGACAGTTATTTTGAGGATACGATGAAAGCGGGACATTATGAAAATGACCGGGAATCCGTATCGATTATGATCCGTTCGTCACAGGATGTGATTCATGACCTGATCGGATTTGGCGTGGATTTTGCCCGTGACGAGAATGGCAATCTTGCATTTACCAGAGAGGGAGCACATTCGGACAAGCGTATCCTTTTTCATGAGGATATTACAGGAGAAGAAATTACAAGCAAGCTGCTTGCAGTTGCCCGCAAGTGTCCGAATATTACCATATTGGAAAATACCAGGATGGTAGATATTGTGACGAAGGATAACTGCTGTTACGGAGCCGTAATCCGCAGGGAGGACGGTACAATTGAAACGGTGGAAGCGGAGCATACCGTCTGGGCATGTGGAGGAATCGGAGGATTATATCGTCATTCGACCAATTTCCGTCATCTGACCGGAGATGCCCTTGCACTTTCCATCAAACATGGAATCCGTTTGAAAGATGTGAATTATGTACAGATTCATCCGACCACATTCTATTCGCCGGACGAAGAGGAACGCAGTTTTCTGATTTCGGAATCTGTCCGCGGAGAAGGGGCAAAGCTTTATGACAAGAATATGAAACGGTTTGTCAATGAGCTGCTGCCACGTGATCTGCTGGCAGAAGAAATTTATAAGCAGATGGCAAAAGATGGAACAGATCATGTATGGGAAGATCTGCGTACCATTCCAAGAGAAGAATTGATGGAACATTTCCCGAATATTGTGGAACATTGCCGTGAAATGGGGTATGATGTAACCAAAGAATGCATTCCTGTGGTACCGGCACAGCATTATTTCATGGGTGGGGTATGGGTAGATCACGAAAGCCATACGTCCATGGAACGTCTGTATGCTGTGGGAGAGACGGCATGTAACGGAGTACACGGAAAAAACCGTCTGGCAAGTAATTCTTTGCTGGAAAGCCTTGTATTTGCAAAACGGGCGGCAAAGCAGATGAGTGAGCAGAAGGAAACGATTTCCACAGCACCGGAACTGTTTGCGGCAATTGACTGGAGTATCTATGCGGATGCCAAAGCACTGTCGAGCCAGTATCATGAATATGTACGGGAAGCGATTATCGCGGCAGATGCAAAGATGCAGCAGGTACAGGATGCAAGGACAAAAGCAACGGTTGCATTTCGCAAGCAGTGTGCACAGGTCGGATAAAATAAAATAAGAAAATCAGGAGAGAGAGATGTACGATCAGGTAACTTTAAAATTAAATGTAGATCCATGGATTCTCAGTGCTTTAAAAGAAGATATCACAAGTGAGGATGTCTCCACAAACAGTGTCATGCCTCATCCACAGGCAGGAGAAGTGGATCTTATCTGCAAAGAAGATGGCATTATATGCGGGCTACAGGTATTCGAGAGAGTGTTTACACTTCTCGATGAAAAGACAACAGTTGAATTTTTGGTGCAGGATGGAGCAGAAGTTCATAAGGGACAGCTTATGGCAAAAGTGCATGGCGATATCCGGACCCTTTTATGCGGAGAGCGTACCGCACTGAATTATCTGCAGCGTATGAGCGGAATTGCAACCTACACACATTCCGTGGCAGAATTATTAAAAGGAACCGGAATCAAACTTCTGGATACCAGAAAGACAACACCAAACAATCGTATTTTTGAAAAATATGCAGTAAGAATCGGTGGTGGAAATAACCACAGATATAATCTTTCCGACGGGGTATTGCTGAAAGATAATCATATCGGAGCTGCAGGCGGAGTAAAAGAAGCGATTGCTGCTGCAAAGGAGTATGCACCGTTTGTCCGTAAGATTGAGGTAGAAGTAGAAAATCTGGATATGGTAAAGGAAGCTGTGGAGGCAGGTGCGGATATTATCATGCTGGATAATATGGACACCGATGCGCTGAAAGAAGCCATCGCCTATATTGACGGACGGGCAGAGATTGAAGTTTCCGGAAATGTGACGAAAGAAAATATTGCAAGACTGACCGGGCTTGGCGTAGATTATGTTTCCAGCGGAGCACTGACACATTCGGCTCCGATTCTGGATATTTCTTTGAAAAATCTGCATCCGGTAGAAAATTAAAGAAGGTGGGATTCCAGAAATGAGCGGGGAAGAAAGGCGTGGAAAAATTATACAGGCACTAAAAAACAGTGACAAAGCAGTTTCTGCCACGACACTGGCAAAAGAATTTGATGTGAGCAGACAGGTCATTGTGCAGGATGTTGCACTTCTTCGGGCAAATGGAAAAAATATATTTTCGACCAACCGGGGGTATCTGATACAGGAAGATGAGGAGACAACCCGTGTATTTAAGGTACAGCATGAAGATGATGAGGTTGAAAAAGAGTTGACAACGATTGTGGATCTCGGAGGAACCGTTGAGGATGTATTTGTATATCATAAGGTATACGGAGTGCTTCGGGCAGAGATGAATATCAAATCCCGTATGGATATCCGCAATTATATGGAGGAGATCCGTTCCGGGAAATCCAGTCTGCTGAAAAATGTTACTTCCGGATATCATTATCATACGGTCCGGGCGGAACGCGTGGAAATTCTGGATATGATTCAGGAGGAATTGCAGAAGAAGGGGCTCCTTGCAAAACTACAGGACTATGAACCTGTTGATTTTTGGGGACAGAATAATTATAATGAGTAAATGACTACTATTGTGATTATTGATAAGAAGTCAAAGAAAGAATAAAAAGGAGAAGGATGGAATGAGCGACGAGTTTACAACAAACGAAAACGGTTCTGGAACACCGGAGGAAACAAACTTTCAGGATTATACGGCACCGGAAAATGAGATCGTACAGAATGAAACATCACAGATGACGCAGGAACAGCCGGAGACTTCTTATGGAGCAACATCGGCAGAGGAAAATCCGCAGCCGGACAATACGGCATATGCGTATGGACAGACTGCGTACCAGCAGGCATATCAGAGTGAACAGTCACAGCCGAATGCATATCAGCAGGCATATTACGGACAGACACAGGCAAAGGGAACAGGAACCGGATTTGGAATTGCCTCACTGGTTCTTGGAATTTTATCTGTTTTTACATTTGCATGCTGCATTAATTATATTCTGGCAGTGCTTGCGATTATTTTCGGTATTGTGCAGATGGTAAAGAACGAGAAAAAGGGGCTGGCGATCGGTGGAATTATTACAGCAGTGATTTCAATTGTTCTTGGGATTGCCGTTTCGCTTTATGCTGTGAATATTGCGGAAAAAATGCAGGACCCGGACAGTCCGTTTTATCAGTATTTTGAAGAGTATGAGCAGAAACTGGAAGAAGGAAAGAGTTCTTTCTAGCCGGGAGTTATAAAAAAGGAGAACCTGTTTTACAGGTTCTCCTTTATTCGTATATCGATGTCTGTGTAGTGAAATTCTTCGCAGGAGATGCCCTCAATCAGATAACGGGAGAGCAATTCTACCGGAAGGTATCCCTGCTTGTATGGCTGCTGGCAGATGGTAGCAGTGATAATGCCATCATCGAGCAGTTTTTTTGTGGAAGGAACACAGTCGTAAGTAAAGATACGCATGGCATCGATCCGGCCGCTTTCGACTGCGGCACGGCATCCGCCTGCTACACCGCCGGCTGCAAAATACAGCACATTGATTTCGGGGTGTGAAGCCAGCATTTCTTTGACTTTTTCATAACTTTCATTATCATCATCATGATTTTCTATTGTTTCCACGATATGAATACGTTCGCCCTTTTCGGAAAGCGTTGAAGTGAAACCCTCGATACGATCGGAGTGACAGAGTACATGTGACGAACCGGTTACAATACCAATATGAATTTCCCCGAATGTCATCAGAGAAACCAGTCCGGCAGCAGTCTGTCCGGACAGGCGGTAATTACTTCCGACATATGCGATCCTGCGGGACAGAATATCGGTGTTTACGGTAATGACCGGAATGTTCATTTCTGTGAGGCGGTCGATTTCCGCGGCAATATATAAAGAATTGAATGGTGCGATAACTAATCCGTTGATGCCTTCCGCAAGCAGTGCTTCCATGGTATTAAATTGTTCGGTCTCATCAAATGGAACCTGACGGATAAGAACGGTGAAATTATAGGCAGATAATTCTTTTGCCTTGGCATTTACGCCTTCAAGGACTTCACTGAAAAAAGGATTGGAATCGGGAAATAAAATAACACCGATTTTCAGATTCTTTTTCTGTGCAGCAAGCATCAGTCCTGCTTTGTTGGGTTTATAGTTTAATTTTTCTGCAATTTCACGTACACGGGCTGCAGTATTGGCATTGACGGAACCGCGGTTGTTCAGTACACGGTCAACCGTACCGCGTGAAACACCTGCCAGTTCAGCAATCTGTTTTATAGTGGCCATGTCGTTCCCCCTTGTTGAATTTTTCCTGAATAACTCTTACAAGGGTAGCATTGATAAGGTAAAATGTCAATTGAAATACAGAAAATGTGTGCGTGCACGACGAGAGTGGGGAAAGTTACTGTACGCTTTCCACAAAATAAGTGCAACCTGTTTGGAAGAAATCACGAAAAAGAGAAAAAATTTCGGAAAACAGTTGAAAATATCAGCGCATCGTTGTAGGATATGAGTAGAACGTGCACGAGCACAAAATTAACATTTCAGAATTGAGGGTTATCATGAATTACATAGGAATTGATCTGGGAACTTCTGCTGTTAAACTTCTTTTGATGGAGGGCAGTGGAAAAATTTTAAAGATCGTCAGTCGTGAATATCCAATCTGTTTTCCAAAACCGGGATGGTCGGAGCAGAATCCGTATGACTGGTTTACACAGTCAATGGATGGACTGAAGGAATTGCTGGATGGTACAGACAGGAGTCTGGTAGCCGGCATCAGCTTTGGCGGACAGATGCATGGACTTGTAGCACTGGACGATAAGGATGAAGTGATTCGTCCGGCAATTCTCTGGAACGACGGAAGGACGACAAAAGAGTGCGATTATTTAAATCAGGTAATTGGGAAGGAACGTCTTTCTGCATACACAGCCAATATTTCATTTACCGGATTTACTGCGCCGAAAGTACTCTGGATGAAAAACAATGAACCGGAGAATTTTGCAAAGATTCATAAAATTATGCTGCCAAAGGATTATCTGGCATTTCGCCTGAGCGGCAATTACAGTACGGATGTATCGGATGCGTCCGGAACACTGTTCTTTGATGTAAAGAATCGTTGCTGGTCAGAAGAAATGTGTGAGATCTGCAGTATTAAAACAAGCTGGCTTCCAAAAGTATACGAAAGTTATGAGGAAGTTGGAACGCTGCTTCCGGAACTGGCGAAGGAACTCGGCGTATCGGATCAGGTAAAAATTGTAGCCGGAGCCGGAGACAATGCGGCAGCAGCTGTGGGAACCGGAACCGTTGGAGATGGTGCATGTAACATTTCTCTGGGAACGAGCGGAACCGTATTTATTTCTTCCGATAAATTCGGAGTGGACGAAAATAATGCACTGCATTCGTTCGACCATGCGGATGGAAGTTATCATCTGATGGGCTGCATGCTTTCCGCAGCATCCTGTAATAAATGGTGGATGGATGATATTATCGGCACAAAGGATTATGGCGCAGAACAGGAAAATATTACGAAGCTTGGAGAAAACCATGTATTTTTCCTTCCATATCTGATGGGGGAGCGGTCTCCGCACAATGATCCGAATGCAAGAGGTACTTTTATCGGTCTGACCATGGATACTACCAGAGCGGATATGACACAGGCGGTACTCGAAGGTGTGGCATTTGCCTTAAGAGATTCTTTTGAGGTGGCACGTTCACTCGGCATTCATATTGCCCGTACCCGTATTTGCGGTGGAGGAGCAAAGAGTCCGCTGTGGAAAAAGATTGTGGCAAATGTGCTCAATATTCCGGTAGATATTCCGGAAAATGAACAGGGACCGTCAATGGGTGGCGCAATGCTTGCAGCAGTAGCTTGTGGAGAATACCCGACCGTCCGCGATGCAGCAGAGGCAATTGTAAAACTGACCGATACGGTAGAACCGGAACCGGAGCTTGCAGCAAAATATGAAGAGCGTTATCAGAAGTTCCGTAAGATTTATCCGGCATGCAGGGATCTGTTTTTGGAACTTGCAAAATAAAATTATATCATCGTATCTAACAAAAAATTAAAATGATTACATACAACAAGGAGGCAAAATCATGATTAATATTCCAGAAGTAAAAGTAGGTATCGTTGCAGTCAGCCGTGACTGTTTCCCGGAGTCTCTTTCCGTAAACCGCAGAAAGGCGCTGATCAAAGCATATACAGACAAGTATGATGCAAAGGATATTTATGAGTGTCCGGTCTGCATCGTAGAGAGTGAAATTCATATGGAGCAGGCGCTGGCAGATATTAAAGCAGCAGGATGCAATGCGCTGTGTGTATACCTTGGAAACTTCGGACCGGAAATTTCCGAGACCATGCTTGCAAAATATTTTGATGGACCAAAGATGTTTGTTGCAGCAGCAGAGGAGTCCCAGAACAATCTGGTTCAGGGACGTGGAGATGCATACTGCGGTATGTTAAATGCAAGTTACAACTTAAAACTTCGCAATGTCGGTGCTTACATTCCGGAATATCCGGTTGGAGATGCAGAGGATTGCGCAGATATGATTCACGACTTTTTACCGATTGCAAGAGCAGTGGAAGGACTTGCAAACTTAAAAATCATTTCCTTTGGACCAAGACCAATGAATTTCCTTGCATGCAATGCTCCAATCCAGCAGCTTTATAATCTGGGTGTGGAAATTGAGGAAAATTCAGAGCTGGATCTGTTTGAGGCATTCAACAACCACGCAGGAGATCAGCGTATTCCGGAGGTTGTTGCAGATATGAAAGCAGAACTCGGTGAGGGAAACAAAAAGCCGGAGATTTTAGAGAAACTTGCACAGTATGAACTGACACTGCTTGACTGGATTGAGGCGCACAAAGGTTCCCGCAAATATGTTGCAATTGCAGGAAAATGCTGGCCGGCATTCCAGACACAGTTTGGATTTGTTCCGTGCTATGTCAACAGCCGTCTGACCGGAAGAGGTATTCCGGTATCCTGCGAGGTAGATATTTACGGCGCACTGAGTGAGTTTATCGGCACCTGCGTGAGCGAGGATGCTGTCACACTGCTCGACATCAATAACTCCGTTCCGAAGGATATGTACAAAGAGTCGATCGAGGGCAAGTTTGACTATACACATAAAGATACATTTATGGGATTCCATTGTGGCAATACCTGTTCAAAGAAGCTGGCATCCTGTGAGATGAAAAACCAGATGATCATGGCAAGAAGCCTTCCTGTCGAAGTAACAAACGGTACCCTTGAGGGAGATATTGCACCGGGCGATATCACATTCTACCGCCTGCAGTCCACTTCCGACAATAAGCTGCGCGCGTATGTGGCACAGGGAGAAGTCCTTCCGGTTGCAACCCGTTCGTTCGGAAGCATTGGCGTATTTGCCATTCATGAGATGGGACGTTTCTACCGTCACGTTCTGATCGAGAAGAATTATCCGCATCACGGAGCGGTTGCATTCGGACATTACGGAAAGGCTCTGTTTGAGGTATTTAAGTATATTGGGGTTCCGATGGAGGACATCAATTACAACCAGCCGGCATCTCTGCCTTATCCGACGGAGAATCCGTTCGCATAAAGAAAAATAATATGGAAATAAGCACCAGCTTGGGCCTGTAGATGTCTGCAGGTTAAGCTGGTGCTTTTTAAAAGGGAGTTTCATCCCAAAGATACCCAGTGAAACAGGAAAACTAAAATCATTTGGTAGGTAATTCATCCGGCAGCAATACAGAAAATGACAACAGTACAAAGTAAAAATTCAGATTTTCAAAAAAAGAAAAAGTATGGTATTATAAAACCGGCATCACGGATGCCGGTTCTATAATAAAAATCTGAGGTGATTGTACAATGAAACAGGAAAATTATATACGTGGCATGATAATGATCATTTTGTCGGCATTCTTTTTTGCGTGTATGAATGTGAGTGTGCGGCTGGCGGGAGATCTGCCGTCCGTACAGAAAAGTTTTTTTCGGAATCTGGTAGCTGCATTTTTTGCGGCAATTATTCTTATCAAAAATCATACAGCACCTAAGGTGGAAAAAACACAGTGGGGTTCACTGTTTTTACGCTGTGCATTTGGGACACTTGGAATTCTTTGTAATTTCTACGCGATTGATCACCTGCTGGTGGCAGATGCTTCTATTTTAAATAAATTATCTCCCTTTTTTGCAATTATTTTTTCCTTCCTGTTATTAAAAGAAAAGATAAAACCAGCTCAGGCAATGTGCGTTATACTGGCATTTGTCGGCTGTTTGTTTGTGGTAAAACCGGGGTTTGAAAATGCACATCTGATCCCTGCGCTTATTGGCGTATGCGGAGGACTGGGTGCAGGAATCGCATATACAATGGTGCGGAAGATGGGTACACACGGAGTAAAGGGACCGGTCATTGTGTTTTATTTTTCCTGCTTTTCCTGTATTATTGTGATACCGTGGATTGTATTTCATTATCAGCCGATGTCACTGCGGCAGTTGTTGACGCTGCTTCTTGCGGGACTTTTTGCAGCGGGAGGACAGTTTACGATCACCGCAGCATATACCTATGCACCCGCCGGAAAAATTTCTATTTTTGATTATTCACAGATTATTTTTGCAACATTACTTGGATTTCTTTTATTCGCGGAGATTCCGGATCGATACAGTCTGATAGGATATGGATTGATCATTCTGGCTTCACTGGGAAATTTTCTGTATAACTGGAAACACAAAGATTAAAGGAGTATTCACATGTCGATTATTTCATTTCGGTGTCATACAACCATTCATCTGGCACCATTGGTAAATCAGGAAACGATTCATCAGGATATGGATAGGGGACAGCAGCTTATGTCAAGGATCAATCAGGGAATCCTTAGGGAGATAAAGCCAAAAAATCCACTGGTTGAATGGTATTACTGGAAGGACAAACACACAGTTTCGGATGTCACAGAGCATAGTTTGTTTAAGATGGCGCAGGGGATGCTGTCCCCCGTGGAAAATGATAATTACCGGTTGGAAGAGATCGAAGAATTAAATAATGCATGGGCCGTTTATGATAAAAAACTGAACACATTTTTTGCGTTTGACCCGGCAATTACGACATTGCAAAAAGATGAGAAGCGAAACCGTGTGCTGGTAGTCTGTGAAGACAAGGAACTTGGGCTGATTGATGTCATTGAAGCAGGAGCCCTGCTGCTTGAGTGTCTGCGTGCATTTACAGGGATAGAAGAACTTTGCTTTCTTCCGCTCAACCCGGATTACTATATATGGACAGGAACGGTGACTGGGATTGACGGATTGAAGATGCGCAGTAATGGATATGCCGGTACCTGGCTGCTTCTGCAAAGTGAAAGCCAGGTGAAGAAATTGCGGATGCTTGCAACAATTTACAGTATGGATTATCCGAATCTGGTAGATTCGGATGAACTGGCACGCAGACTGGCAAAGGAGGAAGCCGCAGGGCAGTGCATCCGAAGCAGGCATGGGATCGTGCTGTTTACGGAAGAGGGACTTGTGTATATGGATGGAACAAATCCGGACAATGACTGGGAACTGAAGTATCCGATTTATGAGAATGACTGTTATTATGAGATGCTGAGATTTGCTTACCGGAAACAGGTATCCGGGGAACTGGAAAATTACTGTGCATGGAAAGCCTGGCTGAACAAGGATTTTACTTGACATCTGAAAGAATCATTACTATACTTAAAACCAAAGGTGAAAAACGAAGACGAAGACAGTAACTGTGATAGGAAAGTCAAAGAGAGTTGGAACAGGTGAGAGCCAATACGAGTAATATGACAGTGAAAATCACTTCCGAGTTGCGGATCGAAATCCCAGGAGAGTAGAGTTCGACGTATTTCCAGCGTTATGGGAACGAAGTATGCAAATCCTTTTTGAATAAGGGATTTAAGTACATGGTAATCAGGTGGTATAACGTGACCCCGCGTCCTAATTACTGGACGTGGGGATTTTTTATTTCAGAATCATAAATGCAGGAGGAAAATATGTACAACAAAGTAGATACCAATATGAACTTTGTCGATCGCGAAAAAGAAACGGAAAAATTCTGGCGCGAAAATGATATCTTCAAAAAATCCATGGAGAACCGTAAGGAAGGCGAGACTTACACATTTTATGATGGACCGCCTACGGCAAACGGAAAACCACATATCGGACATGTAGAGACACGTACCATCAAGGATATGATTCCGAGATTCCAGACCATGAAAGGAAAGTACGTTCCACGGAAAGCCGGATGGGATACCCACGGTCTTCCGGTAGAAATCGAAGTGGAGAAACTTCTTGGACTGGATGGAAAGGATCAGATTGAAGCATATGGTCTTGAGCCATTCATCAAAAAGTGTAAAGAATCCGTCTGGAAATACAAGGGTATGTGGGAAGATTTCTCAAATACGGTAGGTTTCTGGGCTGATATGGACAATCCATACGTTACCTATGATGACAATTTCATTGAATCCGAGTGGTGGGCATTAAAAGAGATCTGGAACAAAGGACTTCTCTACAAGGGATTCAAGATCGTGCCTTACTGTCCTCGGTGTGGGACTCCGCTTTCTGCACAGGAAGTTGCACAGGGATATAAATTAGTAAAAGAAAAATCTGCAGTTGTCCGTTTTAAGGTTGCCGGAGAGGATGCGTATTTTCTGGCATGGACCACAACTCCGTGGACACTGCCAAGTAACGTGGCACTCTGTGTAAACCCGAATGATACTTATATTAAGGTAAAAGCTGTGGACGGCTACACATATTATCTGGCAGAGGCACTGGCAGACAAGGTACTTTCTCCACTGTTATCCAAAGAGGACAAAGAGGCAGGAAAGAAAGCTTACGAAGTGCTGGAAACCTGCAAAGGAAAGGATCTTGAGTACAAAGAATATGAGCCGCTTTATGCCTGTGCAAAGGAACTGGCCGATAAGCAGGGAAAGAAAGGATTCTTTGTCACCTGTGATACTTATGTCACCATGTCCGATGGTACCGGAATCGTTCATATCGCACCGGCATTTGGTGAGGATGATGCCAATGTCGGAAGAAACTATGACCTTCCGTTCGTACAGTTTGTAAATGGAAAAGGAGAGCTGACCGAGGAGACACCGTTTGCCGGTATGTGGGTAAAAGATGCCGATCCGGAAGTATTAAAGGATTTGAGTGCAAGAAAGCAGCTTTTTGATGCACCGAAGTTTGAACATGAGTATCCACACTGCTGGAGATGTGACAAGCCTCTGATCTACTATGCAAGAGAGTCCTGGTACATCAAGGAGACCGCGGTAAAGGATGATCTGATCCGAAATAATAATACGGTCAACTGGATTCCGGAATCTATCGGTTCCGGCCGTTTCGGAAACTGGCTGGAGAACATTCAGGACTGGGCAATTTCCCGTAACCGTTACTGGGGTACTCCACTTAATATCTGGGAGTGCGCGTGCGGACACAGGGAGTGCATCGGAAGCCGTGCCGAACTGGCAGAAAAGGCTGGTGATCCAAAGGCGGCAGAGGTAGAACTTCACAGACCATACATTGATGCCGTTACGATCAAGTGTCCGGAGTGTGGTAAGGATATGCATCGTGTACCGGAAGTATTAGACTGCTGGTTTGATTCCGGAGCGATGCCGTTTGCACAGCATCATTATCCATTTGAAAACAAAGAAGTGTTTGAGCAGCAGTTCCCTGCAAAGTTTATCTCCGAGGCTGTGGATCAGACCAGAGGATGGTTCCATTCCCTGATGGCAGAGTCTACACTGCTTTTCAACAAAGCACCATATGAGAATGTTATCGTACTTGGACATGTACAGGATGAGAATGGACAGAAGATGTCCAAGTCCAAGGGAAATGCGGTGGATCCGTTTGATGCACTGCAGACATACGGTGCTGATGCTATCCGCTGGTATTTCTATACGGCATCTGCACCATGGATTCCAAAGAGATTCTCCGGTAAGCTTGTGCTCGAAGGTCAGCGTAAATTTATGGGAACGCTCTGGAACACCTATGCATTCTTCGTGCTTTACGCAAATATTGATAAATTTGATGCCACAAAATACAAACTGGAATATGATAAATTATCGGTTATGGATAGATGGCTTCTTTCCAAGCTTAATTCCGCAGTAGCCGGTGTGGATGACTGTCTGTCCAATTATAAGATTCCGGAAGCAGCAAAATATCTTCAGGAATTTGTGGATGATATGAGTAACTGGTATGTCCGTCGTTCTCGTGAGCGTTTCTGGGCAAAGGGTATGGAACAGGATAAAATCAATGCCTATATGACATTGTATACAGCACTCGTTACCATCAGCAAGGCAGCAGCACCGATGATTCCGTTTATGACAGAGGATATTTACCGTAATCTGGTATGTTCCATTGATCCGTCTGCACCGGAAAGTATTCACCTGTGTGACTTCCCGACGGTGGATGAGAAGATGATCGACAAGGATCTGGAAACTGCAATGGATGAGGTATTAAAGATCGTTGTTATGGGACGTGCGTGCCGGAACAGTGCCAATATCAAAAACCGTCAGCCGATTGGTCAGATGTATGTCAAGGCACCGGAAGCACTGGGTGATTTTTATAAGGATATCATTGCGGATGAGCTGAATGTGAAGAATGTGACGTTTACGGATGATGTTTCTTCTTATACCGATTATCAGTTTAAACCACAGCTTCGTACCGTGGGTCCGAAATATGGAAAATATTTAAAACAGATTCAGGCTGTCCTGTCAGAACTTGACGGAAATGCTGCAATGAAAGAATTAAAAGAGAACGGATGTCTGAAACTTGACAGTGTAAGTTCCGAGGTTGTATTATTGGAAGAGGATCTGCTGATTACCATGACGCAGGCAGAAGGCTTTGTGACTGAGGGGGACAACAATGTGACAGTTGTTATGGATACAAGACTGACTCCGGAACTGATTGAAGAAGGTTTTGTGCGTGAACTGATCAGTAAGATTCAGACGATGCGTAAAGAAGCAGGTTTTGAAGTTATGGATCATATTGCTGTTTCTTATACAGCAGATGAGAAGGTAACTGGTATTTTTAATAAATATGGAGAAAAGATCCAGACAGAGGTACTTGCAAATGCTATCACTGCAGGCACACTTGCCGGATATCAGAAAGAATGGAGCATTAACGGTGAGAAGGTTACGCTGGCAGTGGAAAAACAATAGTGTCACGCAAACCAGGCACAGAGGAGGACTTTTGATGCGAGACAAAGTGTTTAGTAAAAAGGAGTTTATTGCTTCCGTGACAGAAAATGTCAAGACGATGTATCGTAAGACATTAAAAGAAGCGACACAGAAGGAGATTTATCAGGCCGTTTCGCTGGCTGTCAAGGATGTTGTCATGGATGAATGGATGGCAACACAGCAGGTCATCGAGAAAGATGATCCGAAGACCGTGTACTACATGTCCATGGAGTTTTTGATGGGCAGAGCACTCGGAAATAATCTGATTAACCTGGGGGCTTATGGGGAAGTAAAAGAAGCACTTGAAGAGATTGGACTGGATTTGAGTGTCATTGAAGACCAGGAGCCGGACCCGGCTCTTGGAAATGGTGGACTTGGCCGTCTGGCAGCATGTTTTATGGATTCTCTTGCTACTCTGGGCTATGCCGCATATGGATGTGGAATCCGTTACCGCTACGGTATGTTCAAGCAGCAGATTATTGATGGATTTCAGGTCGAAGTACCGGATAACTGGTTAAAGGATGGATATCCGTTTGAACTTCGCAGACCGGAATACTGCTACGAGATCAAGTTTGGTGGTCATGTGGAAGAAACCGCAGGGGAGGACGGAAATCTGCACTTTGAGCAGGTAGGGTATCAGTCTGTTCTTGCAATTCCTTATGATATGCCGATCGTTGGCTACGGCAACCATGTGGTAGATTCCCTGATGATCTGGGATGCACAGCCGAAGGAAGAGTTTTCACTGGATTCCTTTGACCGTGGAGATTACGATCAGGCAGTGGAGCAGGAAAATCTTGCCCGCAACCTGGTAGAGGTGCTGTATCCGAACGACAATCACGTAAAAGGAAAGGAACTGCGCTTAAAACAGCAGTATTTCTTTGTTTCCGCAAGTATCCAGCGTGCGCTGGAGCGTTTTAAGAAACATCACAATGATCTGCATGATCTGCCAAAGAAGGTAACGTTCCAGATGAATGATACCCATCCGACGGTTGCTGTTGCAGAACTGATGCGAATCCTTCTGGATGAGGAAGGCATGTCATGGGATGAGGCATGGGAGATCACAACACACTGTGTAGCTTATACCAACCATACCATCATGGCAGAGGCACTTGAAAAGTGGCCGATCGACATCTTCCAGAGACTGCTTCCGCGAGTATATCAGATCGTGGATGAGATCAACCGCCGTTTTGTAGAAGAGATCCGTGCAAAATATCCGGATAATGAGGAGAAAGTGCGCAAGATGGCAATTCTCTACGATGGACAGGTGAAGATGGCAAATCTTGCAATTGTTGCCGGATATTCTGTCAACGGTGTGGCAAGACTGCATACAGAGATTCTTGAGAAGCAGGAACTTCGTGATTTCTATGAACTGTTTCCGGAGAAATTTAACAATAAAACCAACGGTATCACACAGAGACGTTTCCTTGCACATGGAAATCCACTGCTTGCAGACTGGGTAACAAAGAATGTCGGAAAAGACTGGATCACAAGTCTTGCGAAGGTCGAGGATCTGACAAAATATGCAACCGATCCGAAAGCACAGCAGGAATTTCTGGAGATCAAAAAGCAGAATAAGATCCGTCTGGCAAAATATATCAAGGAGCACAATGGTATCGAAGTCGATCCGAATTCTATCTTTGATGTACAGGTTAAGAGACTGCATGAGTATAAGAGACAGCTTATGAATATCCTGCATGTGATGTATCTGTACAACCAGATCAAGGCAAATCCGGGCATGGATTTCTATCCGAGAACCTTTATCTTCGGAGCAAAGGCTGCAGCCGGATATCGTACGGCAAAGAAGACCATCAAGCTGATTAACACTGTTGCGGATGTAATCAATAATGATCCATCCATCAACGGAAAGATCAAGGTTGTGTTCATTGAGGACTACCGTGTATCCATTGCAGAGTGGATTTTTGCGGCAGCAGATGTCAGCGAACAGATTTCCACAGCAAGTAAAGAGGCATCCGGAACCGGAAACATGAAGTTTATGTTAAATGGTGCGATTACACTTGGAACCATGGACGGAGCGAATGTTGAGATGTACGAGGAAGTTGGCGCAGACAATATCTTTATCTTTGGTATGAGCGCAGACGAGGTTATCGCACATGAGCAGCATCATGATTACAACCCATATGATATCTACAACAACGATGAGGATATCAGGAAAGTTGTCAACCAGCTGGTAGACGGAACATACTCCCACAATGACCGTGAACTGTTCCGTGAACTGTACAACTCACTGTTAAATCCACAGCAGGGACAGGTAGCAGACCGCTACTTTATCCTTGCAGATTTCCGTGCATATGCAAATGCACAGAAGAAGATCGGTGTTTATTACACCAACAAGAGTGCGTGGGCAAAGTCTGCAATTTTAAATATTGCGCACAGTGGTAAATTCTCTTCTGACAGAACCATTCAGGAATATGTCGATGATATCTGGAAACTGGATAAGATTGAAGTGAATACGGAAGGCTGTTAATCGCTTGGATGGCAGTGGCAGAAAAGGCGGGAAACCCGATGGGGATCCCGCCTTTTTTAGTCTGCGAATCTTCTATATGGAAGATTTTTTAGAACGTGTCAATATTTTCTGCATTTTTACTCATACAAAAACAATACAAATGTATTGAAATACAAATGATTTGACATTATAATAGAGAAAATAAATGGAAGCGAGGTAGTGAATATGGCTAGTACAATTCAGGTCAGAGTAGAAGACGAGTTAAAGCGTAAATCAGATGCTCTATTTAAGGATTTGGGTACAGATACAACAACAGCAATCAGAATGTTTTTAACACAGGCTGTTGCCACAAATGGATTTCCTTTTGAAATAAAAAGACAGATAGAATCAAATCCATATGCACCGATGTTGGAGAAAGAGATGCTTGCAAAATTGAAAAAGTCCAGGGAAGAGGGATTGTTCAGGGATGCAGATCATGTGATTTCTGATATGAGGTCAAAGTATGGATTATAAGATCGTTTTGATGAAGCATGCGGAGGAAGATCTTGATAGATTTATTGCGTATCTTTTGTTTGAAAAGAAAAGTGAGCAGGCTGCAAGAAATTTATTAAATGACTTTGAAGCAACAAAAACAAGTCTGTCAAATGTTGCCGGGAGTCTGAAACTTTGTGATAATCTAAAACTAAAAGAATTAGGATATCGAAGAATCAATTTTTTATCCCATCGATATTTTATGCTTTATCGTATTGAAAACGATACGGTTTATGTGGATAATATTTTTCATGAATTGCAAGACTGCGAAAATAAAATGAATTAAATACAATATCCGGTGGGCTTTGTCTTCTTTCAGGAAAGAAATGTATGCAGTTCCTTCAGACGTGCATTAAAATCAGAAATCCCCAGATCATACAATTCCTGTTCCAACTTTTCATCGCGTGCGTAAGTACTCATTTTTAACTCTTTCGAAGGCGCAAAGACGAGGGCTTCCCCGGCGGTTTCGTGTTTTTTAACATCGGCAATATTCTGGCGGTACATCAGATGCCGGTTGTCGAGGGCTTTTATGGTCTGTGGATATTTGCGCAGGGCATGCCGGTAAATGTGCCGGAAGCCTTCCGGCTGCTTTACAAAACTGCGGGGTTTGCTTAAGATTACAACCACACGGTCACATCCCTTGGCAAACGCGCGCTCGATCGGAACGGAATCCGATAATCCACCATCAAAATACGTCTCGTTATGGAAAGAAATCGGACGGCACATAACGGGCAGGGCACAGCTTGCCATGATGGCACGGTAGTCATCCTGTTTCATATCATCTTTGGTAAAATACACCGGTTTTCCGGTTGCAGCATCGGTTGCAACAAGCTCGAACTCGGCCGGATTTTCCACGATGGCAGGATAATCGATCGGGTCGGCTCCGTCAGAATTGGTCAATGTCTGATAAATATATTGAAGACCGAAAAACTGTCCGGTGCGCAGCAGATTTTTGACACCCATATAACCGGGCTCATGCAGATGGTCTACGTAAAATCGAAGGTTTCGTCCGCGCTGTCCGGCAAGATAGCTTGCCACATTTGCAGATCCGGCCGATACGCCGATGCAGTAATCGAATGTAATGTGTTCATCTAAAAAACGGTCGAGAATGCCTGCGCTGTAGGCGCATTTCATGCCGCCGCCTTCTACTACAAGTCCTGTCTTCATGTCTGGGATACTCCTTTTGCCTGAAATTAGCATTATTGTAGCACTTTTTTTCTTTTTGTCAAATTTTTAACAATATGTGTTTGTTTTTCTGCAACAGTTTAAGTGGTGCCGGGACATTTGAAAAAAGTGATTGGCTGACAATTCCTTAGAATGGGACAGTCCGGAAGGCAGAGATATTGGATTTTTTGATATGAGATATGATTTGACGAATGGGGAGATTGAGGAAGGTATGGGATAATATTTAAAAATAATAATATCCTTTCGTGAAGAAAGTTTCATAAAAGCTAAGAAAGTTTTCAATAAAGTTGTGGAATTTGTTTCTCATGGAAGTTCATCTCCTTTCTGTTTACGCTGTCATTATAAAACACGAAAGGGGATATTACTTGCCAAAATAAAAAAATAACTGGACAAAAATTGCAAAAAGCAGAGATACCGCTTCTCTACTTTTTGCATTTTTCTTATATGTTTTTACGATATTCAGAAGGTGACAGTCCTTTTGCCTTTTGAAAAATGCGGCTGAAATACAGTGGATTATCATATCCGACAATTTGTGCGATCTCATTGATATTGTATTGTGTATTTTGAAGCAATGCTTCGGCATTATATATTCTTTTTTGCAGAATGAATTGCTTTGGCGTGATTCCGGCATATAATCTGAAATTACGGATAAACCAACTGGCACTGACATGATTTTGTTCGGCATAGTCATCAATGCTGATTGGTTCATTGTAATGCTCACTGAAATAAGAAATTGCTTTGTCTATTTCCTCAGCAGCATGGGAGTTCACTGTGGTGATAGAAGATTTAAAGTGGCGCTGCAGTTTTATAAAAATTTGTCTTAAATACATTTCAAGCATTTCAGGATAGCTATCCTGACACATTTGTAATTCTTTTATCATGGCACGGAAAAGATACTGATATTCCGAACCGGAACCACAGTGGAACACCCTTTTATCATTTGTCAATCCATAGGAACGGAGCAGATTGGTGACATTGTTTCCTGTAAAATGAACCCAGTAAACTTCCACCTGGTCTTTGGCATAGTATTCATATTTCTGGGGTTCTCTTGGGCGGTATAAAACCATATGACCAGCATGAACAATCGTTTCTTCCTCATCGTTGTCAAAATGAAAATGAGCTTTCCCGGCAGCAATAAAGATCAACTGAAAATCAACTCTGCCACGTGGTCTCCAGGTGGGAAGTTTAGGGTGTGTATATAACTTGTAAGTCCCACACATGGTTACGACAAGTGGCTTGGATTTATCTTTTCTGTCAATTGTTGAGTTATTCAGATATGCATTATTGGTATACATTTGAGACCCCCATATGATAATTGAAAAATGTTCATGAAATAATAATCTGAAATACATAAATTTCTGTTTGGCTCATGATGCAATTTTATCATTTTATGCATGTCTTGTCCATTTAGATTTTAAACGTTTGAAATAATGGTATTTTTTGTATAAATTAACGTGCTGAAAATGAAAGTCAATAAAAGTACATGTCAAAAATAACAAAAGAAAGGAATAATGAAAATGGTTTTTGTTAATTATACTGTTTTGTGCATGTTTTGTGTAATTTATGATATGGTTTTTTGACATCAGTTTTTATATACTATCTATAACAAAGTTGTGGGAACAAAAATAAGGATCATCGAAAGGAGCAGTTTCACATGGAAGAAAAGAAATACCTGAAATGGTATAACAAGGTGGGGTATGGAACCGGAGATTTGGCAGGAAATGTCGTGTATGCATTTCTTTCCTCATTTGTAATGTTGTATCTGACAAATACGGTAGGGTTAAATCCGGGAGTTGTCGGAACATTGATCATGGTATCAAAATTATTCGACGGTGTCAGTGATATGTTTTTTGGTACATTGATTGACAAAACAAAGAGCAGACTTGGAAAAGCAAGACCGTGGATGCTTTATGCATATATTGGCTGTGCGGTAACGCTTGTGGCGAACTTTGCAATACCGGAAAGTCTTGGAAAAACAGCACAGTATGCATGGTTTTTTCTTGCATATACTTTGCTGAATGCAGTATTTTTTACTGCAAACAATATTGCCTATGCATCACTGGTTACGTTTTGTACAAAAAATAGCAAAGAACGGGTAGAAATGGGATCGTTCCGTTTCATTTTTGCGTTTTTAACAAGTCTGATCATTCAATCTATCACCGTTCAGTTTGTAAGAATGGCAGGCGGTGGAGCTGCTGCATGGAGAACCGTAGCAATCATATACGCAGTAATCGGACTGATTGTAAACACAATTTCCGTATTCTCAATCAAAGAACTTCCGGAGGAAGAATTAAAGGCAGGCAGAGAACAGACAGAAGAAAAATATGGTTTGATTGAAGCTGCAAAACTTTTATTTTCCAATAAATATTATCTTATGATTTGTGTTACTTATATTTGTCAGCAGATCTATTCTGCTATGTTAAATATGGGTATTTACTATATGATTTATGTTTTGAAAAATGAAAATTTATATTCGGTCTTTTCCTGGGCAATTAATATCCCTGTCATCATTGCAATGTGTATTACACCTATGCTTGTGGAAAAGATGAAGGGATTATATCGAATGAATCTTGCAGGATACATTCTTGGAACAGCCGGCCGTGTCGGCGTTATTTTTGCAGGCTATATGGGAAGTGTTCCGCTGATGCTTGCTTTTACCGCAATCGCAGCACTTGGAATGGCACCATGGCAGGGAGATATGGGAGCTGTTGTGGCAAGCTGTTCAGAATACACATACCTGACAAAACATAAACACATTGATGGAACCATGTATTCCTGTACATCCTTTGGAACCAAAATCGGGGGTGGAATCGGAGTTGCCCTCTGCGGATGGCTGCTTGATGCAAGCGGATTTGTCAAGGAAGCGGCCGTGCAGCCTGCATCCTGCATGAATATGCTTCACATTATGTATTTATGGATTCCAATGATCCTGTCATTAGTCATTACATTTATTATGTCAGAAATGAATGTGGAAGCAGCGAACCGGCGACTTAGAGAACAGATGGAGGAGTGTTGACATGGAATATAGAGGAATGAAAGAAATTGTATGGGGTGTATGGAAAGAGAGGGAAAATATGAACGCTGATATGAAATGGCTGGATAATCCGGAAGTGTTTAAGGTAAATCAATTGGAATCACATAGTGATCATTGTTATTATCTGGATTATTCAGACATGAAAAAAGAAAAAAA
>ERZ1026884.94-NODE-94-length-60703-cov-7.513554_pt1 | contig 60703 bp, 60 predicted proteins | sample MGYA00380172_ERZ1026884 | MGnify/ENA primary metagenome ERZ1026884 (study PRJEB33269, sample SAMEA4719808) | human gut metagenome | biome: human-associated habitat; feature: organic feature; material: feces | place: Cameroon | collected 2013-10 ... | reverse complement strand
GAAAATGTCCCGGCTTGCTTTAAGTATCAGGATGCTGGAACAGAAAAGACCCTTGACTTTATGAAAACGGAAGATTTCTTTAATGAAATCACTGCTGCCGACGGCAAGTATCGATTTAATTCTGATGGCACACCGCTTCTGCCGGAGCACAAGTATCCGACAGTAGAGGAAACGCCGCGTTACTACTACAGCTCTGCGACTACCGCGAAGGACGAGGGCAAGACCGGCTCCCCCAAGACCATAGATGCGGGCGTGGGAATGTACGCCGTGAGTGCGGCGCTGTCTCTGACCGGGATGGTATATGTGAGTAAGAAGAAATCTTGAGAACGCAAAAAAGAAATCCCGAAAGGGATTTCTTTTTTGTCGGGGGACGAAGCCCCACGCCAGCGTGAGCGCTGGCTCGCAATGACAGGGAAGGGACGTCGTACCCCAAGGGCATTTGTTCCATGCGCTCCACGGCAGGACACCGGCCCCTACAAACGAAAGGACAGCGCCCCATGCGGGGCGCTGTCCTTCTATATGAGGGTGTTACCACTCCAGATTCTTTTCCGTCTCCTTGCTGAACACATGGGCCACATTGCCGCCGAAGATCATGTTGACCTCGCTGCCCATGGGAAAGTGGGCGGCGTTGCCATTGGTGGGGACGATGACCACCACATCATGGCCGTGGGTGGAGATATGCAGATGCACAGAGGAGCCCATCAGCTCACTGACATCCACGGTACCCTTGACGCCGTCGGCGCAGAGCATGATGTGATCGGGGCGAACGCCCAGCGTCACGTCCTGTTCCGGTACATTTTTAGCGCTGAGCCGGGCCTGCTTATCCTCGGCCAGTTCCACGTTGATGCCGTCGATAGCCACGGCGTATTTGCCGTCGCTGTTCTTCACCAGCTTCGCGTCAAAGAAGTTCATCTGGGGCGTGCCGATAAAGCCGGCCACGAACAGATTGGCCGGGTGGTCAAAGACCTCCTGGGGCGTGCCGATCTGCTGGATGAAGCCATCCTTCATGATGACGATGCGGTCGCCCAGGGTCATGGCCTCGGTCTGGTCATGGGTGACGTAGATAAACGTGGTGTTGATCCGCTGGCGCAGCTTGATGATCTCGGCGCGCATCTGGTTGCGGAGCTTGGCGTCCAGGTTGGACAGGGGCTCGTCCATCAGGAACACGGCGGGGTCGCGGACAATGGCGCGGCCGATGGCCACACGCTGGCGCTGGCCGCCGGACAGAGCCTTGGGCTTGCGGTCCAGATACTGGGTGATGTCCAGAATTTCTGCCGCCTGACGGACCTTCTTATCGATCTCGTCCTTGGGGACCTTCTTCAGCTTCAGGGAAAAGGCCATGTTCTCATACACGGTCATGTGGGGGTACAGGGCGTAGTTCTGGAACACCATGGCGATGTCCCGATCCTTGGGCTCCACGTCGTTCATCAGCTTGTCGCCGATCCACAGCTCGCCGGAGGTGATATCCTCCAAACCGGCGATCATACGCAGGGTGGTGGACTTGCCGCAGCCGGAGGGGCCCACCAGCACGATGAACTCCTTGTCGGCGATCTCCAGACTGAACTGCTGGACAGCCACAACGCCCTCATCGGTGATCTGAAGATTGCTCTTCTTTTCCTGGGGCTCCTCGCCCTTCTTGACCTTCTTTTTCTTCTCGGTGTTGGGGTAGACCTTCTTCAGGTCCTTCAGAATGACCTTTGCCATACGTCTTGGCTGTAACCGTCCTGCCTCCGCAAAAGACGGCCTCGCACGGGCATTGCCCTCAGTGCCTTACGACAGGTCTCCACACTGCCGCACCGCCAGCCACAGCGGGTATTCCTCCTTATCTTTTGCCGTCCGGCGGCATGAAGTGGAGTGCCGCCTGACGGTGGGAATACGGTAAGTATAACCGAAAACGTTTCCGTGCGCAAGTGTTTTTTGTGACATATATGAAAAAATACTGCCTGCCGGGAAGGGCAGGCAGTATTTCTCACAAATCAACGATAACAGGCGTGTGGCCGGTGTGGGGCAGCAGCTTTTCCAGCACGTCGGCGGTCTTCAGCTTCAGTGTACTGGTGCAGATGCACGGGTGGCAGGAGAAAAAGGGCGCGTCATAGACCTCACGGTCGATGAGCAGCCGGACACGGTGCTCCGTATCGTTGGCCAGGCCCAAAATGGTGGCGGAGCCCGGGTGGCAGCGCAGCAACTCCCACAGGCTCTCCTCCGGGGCGAAGCTCAGGCGGGAGGAGCCGATCTGCGCGCTGAGGTCCTTGGTGTGGAAGGGCTTGTCCGGCGGCATGCACAGCAGATAGAACGCGGTTTTCTGCCGGTTGCACAGGAACAGATTTTTGCATACGGACACGTCCAGTGCGCGGCTGACCTCGGCGCACAGCTCCATGTTGAAGGCGGCGTCATGGCTGACGCGGTCGTATTCGATACCCAGCTTGTCCAGCAGGTCGAAGGCTGCGGCCTCCTGCGGCAGCAGCTGGCTCTCCGGACGGGTGTTATGGGATACGGGGGAGATGGTCACTGTGCGTCACCTCGTTTCAGCAGCAGCTCTCCGGCGCGGTAGATGTCGCCTGCGCCAACGGTAATGATCATATCGCCGGGCTGGGCCAGCTTTTCCAGTTCGTCCGCCGTCTGCTCCAGCGTGGCGCAGTAGACGGCGCCGGGGATGCGGGCGGCCAGGTCCCGGGAGGAGATGCCGATGTCGTTCTTTTCCCGGGCGGCGTAGATCTCCGCCAGCACTACGCGGTCCGGCAGGCGCAGTACCTCCACAAAGTCGTCGAACAGCGCGGCGGTACGGGTGTAGGTGTGGGGCTGGAAGGCCAGGATGAGCCGTTTGTGGGGCAGCGCCTGCGCGGCACTCAGCAGCGCCCGCACCTCGTCGGGATGGTGGGCGTAATCGTCATAGACCTCCGCGCCGCGGAAGGTGCCCTTGTGCTCGAAGCGCCGTCCTGCGCCGGTGAAGGACGCCAGGCCCGCCGTTACCGCCTCGCCGGGAAGGCCGAGAACATAGGCGGCACTGGCCGCCGCCAGGGCGTTGGAAATATTGTGGGCGCCGGGGACGTGCAGGGACACATGGGCGTAGGTCAGGCCGTTGATGACCACGTCGAAGTCGCCGTAGCCGTCAAAGAAAGAGACGTTGTCGGCATAGCAGTCGGCGCTGCGGTCTTTGACACTGAAGGTGAACACCGGATGTGTCAGGCCCTTGACGGCCTCGCGGGCACCCTCGTCATCGGCGTTGGCGATGATAAAGCCGCGCTCCGGCACCAGAGCGGCAAAGTCGTGGAAGGAGTGCTCGATATCGGCCAGGTCCTTGAAGAAGTCCAGATGATCGGCGTGGACGTTAAGGATCACCGCCACGGTGGGAAAGAAGTTCAGGAAGGAGTTGCAGTATTCACAGCTCTCCAGAATGATGGTGTCGCCCCTGCCCACCCGATAGCCGGAGTGCAGCAGCGGCAGCGTGCCGCCGATCATCACCGTGGGGTCTGCCTGGGCCGCCATGAAGATGTGGGTGGCCATAGAGGTGGTGGTGGTCTTCCCGTGGGTGCCGGAGACGCACAGGGCGTTGCGATAGCCCTGCATGATGGCGCCCCAGGCCTGGGCGCGCTCATAGACCGGGATCCCCCGGGCCACGGCGCCGGCGATCTCGGGATTGCTGTCGTGAATGGCGGCGGTACGGATGACCGCGTCGCAGTTTTTCAGGTTCTCCGCCGAGTGGCCGATGGCCACGGGGATCCCCACAGAGCGCAGGTGCTTCACCGTGTCGCTGTCCGTCATGTCGGAGCCCTGCACCGTCACGCCCATGCCCTGCAATACCTCCGCCAGCGCGCACATACTGACGCCGCCGATGCCGGCAAGGTGTACGCGCTTGCCGGGGTGGATATACTTGTGAAAGTCCTCAGTAGGATGAAACATATTTGCTGCCTCCTTGACAGGAACAGAAAAATTACTGTACTATTATAATACAACGACTCCGCCCATGCAACCGGCTTTTTTGCCGGTATTTGGCGGCGGAGGATGAAAAAACGTGAGGGGAGGCGAAGCCATGCTGCCGCAGGCGGTGCAATATGTGCTGGAACGGCTGGAGGATGCGGGCTTCGCCGCCTATGCCGTGGGCGGCTGCGTGCGGGACACGCTGCTGGGCCGCACACCGGGAGATTGGGACGTGACCACCGCCGCGCGGCCGGAGCAGGTGCTTGCACTGTTTGACGGCTATGCCATCCCAACCGGGCTGAAGCACGGGACGGTCACGGTCCGGGCGGGGGAGATGCACATTGAGGTGACCACCTTCCGGGCGGACGGGACCTATACGGACCACCGCCGGCCGGATCAGGTGTTTTTCTCCGACAGGCTGGAGGAGGATCTCTGCCGCCGTGACCTGACGGTGAACGCCATGGCGATGGACCTGCGCGGGCATATCACCGATCTGTATGGCGGGCGGGAGGATCTGGAGGCGGGTATCCTGCGGTGTGTGGGAGAGCCGGAACGACGCTTTGAGGAGGATGCGCTGCGTATCCTGCGGACGCTGCGCTTTGCCGCCGTACTGGGATTTTCGGTCGAGCCGCGGACCGATGCGGCGCTGCGGGTGAAGGCGCCGCTGCTGCGCTGTATCGCGCCGGAGCGTATCCTGACAGAGATGGATAAACTGCTGTGCGGCAGTCACGTGCTGCCGGTGCTGTTGAACTGGCCGGACGTGCTGGCGATGTTCCTGCCGGAGATCGCGCCCTGCGTGGGCTTCGATCAGCACAATCGCCATCATATCTACGACGTGTGGGGGCACAGCGCCCACGCAGTGGCCGCCGTCCCGGCGGAGGTGGTCCTGCGCTGGACTATGCTGCTCCATGATATCGGCAAGCCGGCGTGCTTTACCCGGGATGAACAGGGCGTGGGGCATTTTTATGGTCACCCGGCCATCTCGGCGGACCTGGCGGCGGATATCTGCCGCCGCCTGCGGATGGACAACCGCACGGCCGAACGCATCGTGACACTGGTGCGCTGGCACGACCGGGATATTGCCCGGACGGAGAAGGCTATTGCCCGCGCCGTGTCGCAGCTGGGAGAGGAGACGTTTCGGCAGCTGCTGGAGGTGAAGCGGGCCGACAACGCCGCCCAAAGCCCGGAGGATCGCTGCCGTCTGGCGGATATACAGCAGGCGGAGGATCTTCTGAACACGCTGCTGGCGAAGCGGCAGTGCTTTTCACTGAAGGACCTGACGGTGAAGGGCGGCGACCTGATGGCGCTGGGGCTGCGGGGGCGAGAGGTCGGTGATGCGCTGCAGTATCTGCTGAACGCCGTGCTGGATGGAACGCCTAACGATAAAGAGACCCTGCTGAATCTGGCGGCGGAGAGAAAATAGCCCCGCGGCGCTTTCTGCGGGAAGGAGGTATAAGCTTCGACTTCCCGGAGGCAAGACAGCAAAAGAGGAAGATACCAAAGGGTATCTTCCTCTTTTGTGATTGTCCACAGGTTTTGTTGTCTAGGGATCAGCATAGTTTGCTCTTTGTTACCTTTTTAAGTATTAGAACGTTATTGTTCAAAATCAGTTTCTACTGGCAAGCTATCAAAAAAAGCTTGAAGTTGACTATATTGTGGATGCGCTAATAAGTCAAGTTTATTTGCCGTTCCTAGTTTAACTAGGTCTCTACATCTTTTCAATCTCGCTAACATTGGAATCACGATTTTCGCATCGTGATTTATGAAATCATACAATTCTGCCTGCTTCGACGGAATCTTATATCCCCTTTGAGAACTTGCAATTATGACTCCTTTGTCGCGCAATCTCCCAATAATGCGCATTCTGAATGTTTGGTCCTTTATACCGCGAAGTTCAGTATTTGCAAGTTGAGCTTTTAGTTCTTGTGTGTAAATATAGCCACGCGTATCATTGTTCATAAAGCGGAAAAGCAAATATTGTAGAACTATCACTTGTGCCTTTATCTCCGGATCATATTCATCTGCATTTCGCTCTATGAATTTAACTGCTTGGGCAAAACACAGTTTTGCAATTTCCTCATCGTAGTCTTTAGCTATTGCACTATTCTCCAACACATACGTAGCGTAAGTCTTAGGATACATTTCGATTCGTATGGTTTTCTTTTTAAGAATCTCTAGATAATCGGGTGTATCATGCGCCCGTTTGTGTCTATCAAAAACATACGAAAGAGTACCGCTAATTAAGTCTGCCAATTGGATTCCGATATTTCCCTTGCTGTCTTCAAATCTGAACTCCGCATCACCAAAAAGGTTCGGCATATCTTGTTGTTTATTTACATATTCGCAAAAGCTTTGCATATAGTCACTACTACCTATTTCATCGGCTACGACAGTTATTTTCTCAAATGCTCGTCGTAGCTCTTTATGAACTATATTGTTCATAAATTTATAAAATGTTTTCTTATACTGCAAACCTTTTGCATTCATATTCTCCATACATTTTTTCTTATCGATGCAGACCGAAAAAAAGCTAAACGGAATATCTTGTAAGTCTGACAAAATTTGCAGACGCCGATCATTGTTCTTTCCTACTTTACTTGACTTAATTTCACCAGTTTGAAAATGCTTCCGCCGGAGTTCATCTGTCTTTTGTGTAAATACGCTCAAATCGGATTCTTTTACAATGACTGCCGTAATTATGAAATGAGTGGAGACGGAAGGATTATCTATGTCCCATCCGAACGCACCGTACTCGTCAGTAAACGCATACACTCGCTCCACAGTTTCATCCCCTTTGCTGTTTGAATACATTATATCACAAAATCTTTTAAGAAAACAACTGTTTCATCAAAAACGAGAGCATACGTATTTTGTTAATCCTGGCTAAAGCGAAATCTCTACGTCTCACACCTTCAAACGCGTCTATCACGAGAACTTAAACTTGTAGAAAAACATCAATACAAATACAAGGAGTGAGTTCTATTGTGCATACGTTCAGCAAAAGCCGATAACTTAGGGCTTTGCTGAGAAGAAGAACTCCGCTTTTCAATAAACGTTTGAAAAGCGGAGTTCATTTGTCATTCAAAAGTGGTAGGAATCGGGATACTAATCTTCTTTCCAATATGCAGTTCAACCAGTTCGTTGAGTACCGCAGACATCTCATTAAGCGCTTGTCGGAGACAAACCTTCGCGGCATCCTCTTGAATCTTAGTCGAATCTTCCAAAACCTTGATAGAAAATTCACTTGATGTTTTCATTTTAATTTGGACAATGTCATCCTTGCCCCCCAGCGAAAAATCCACTATACACCATATTCCGCGATCTTTCTCTAAATCCTTCGGGGCTCCAACAGCGGCAGATATATCCGCATCTCCGCTAAACTGTATGCCTTTTTTCACCCGTGTAAAATCAAACTCAGACTTCAGGACCTTTGTCCCAATATACTCAAACTGGTTCATCTTGCTTTACCTCAAACACGCTGCAATAGGCATTAATCGGACCTTTTTTTGGCAGAACTTAGAGATAGATTTATTTACCGCGGGCATCTCCAGACTAATGGGAAGTGTCTCTGCACTTACATAAAAGGATGCTTCACAATAAGAAATTTTAAACTTATTGACTGATTTAAGGACCGCAATTTCTTCATCGAACTCACCTTCATCCGCATCCATACAGTACCCCGCTGTGGGAAGAAAATCAGATGGGAGAGCCTCGATTCTAATTTTCTGAATGTGTGGCACGTTTTCTCCTGCACGAATAGAGGCCAAAAAGCCAAATTCCTCGTACTGCTCAAATATAGAGCGAATGGTAATCTGATTTGTAAGTAGCTTAATTAGCCGTTCACATGTGGTAGGCACGACAATCCATTCGCACATTTCAGCATCAGAACGATGACAGCAACAGATGTACCGCCCTCCCACTTCATCTAAGCAAGTAAAAAGGATTGGTTTTATCGCTTCAACAAAAACCATGTCCACATACAATGTCGGATGTTCTTTATTATCTCCCTCTAGAAATAGTTTCGTTTTTGTGTTCATAGGCATAATCTGTCAACTCAAATTCTTTCCACGGTTCTGCTTTTTTATAAAGCCAATAATCAACATGTGACCCTTTAAACTTTGGTTTCCAATCGCTTGTCTTGCAGGACAATCCCCATCGACATGATGTGCGCCCCTTTGCTAGAGCCCAAGGCGGTTGATATTTGGAATCTATAACAACAAATCTTTTAATATCGTTCAGTCGAAAATAAGTGGATACGCAATACTCCTGTGGATCATCTGTATTACTTTGTACTGAATTCCTAAAGCCATTTTGTTCATATGTGTTCAGAAAAGACTCTCGTTCTAGTTTGCGCGTTGGGCACGCACGGTAGACTTCGATTTCTTGCTCCCGAGCCGCTGCAGGCATTTCAAAATACTTAAAATAACTGGGAAATATTTTTTCGACTCGCCCTTTATCCACTCAACTCACCTTTTTCCTATACTACTGTCTTTATAATATCACACAATATAGCAAAAGGCAAATTTTTCTATTCTATGCAGAGGCTCTTATTTTTTATCTGCTAATTAGTTCTCAGTGAACTTTTAATCTCAAACAATTCCTAAGCAATAAAACTATACCTTATTATCCGCCCCTATACCTCCTTTTTGATTTATTCTCCTATGTCTTCTACAATCAAGCAATAAGAAATCAGGAAGACACGTTTCCCCACCCAAATTATGAAATACGTGATATATGTAACGCATAAGAGCATTAACAATTCTATTCTATGCAGTCTCTGGCCAGTTATCATACCACTATTCCCATCTCTCATCGTCTGCCTAAAGTAATTTTACCATTTTATTCACAAATATGCAAGGTAAATTGGGCAGATCCCTCTTGGTCCTTCGATTTTGCTATATCCCCCAGTCTTTCGGCCGTATTAATGTCCAATTTAGGGGATTCTCTTCGTCATCTTGCCCTATACAATGCATGTATTGCATTCTGACCATAACCGTATACATTTTATGCTTTTCTAAGCTACAATAGCCTCATCACATACAAGGAGATGAGACCATGCCCACCGAGTACCCTGCAAATTTCAAGAAAGAAGTCATCAACCGCTATCAAAACGGAGAATCCATCAAATCTCTCAGCCACGAACTGCACATTACCCAGGGGACACTTTACCGCTGGCGGAAGGAGTACTGTTCCATCCAAGGGATAAACCGCACCTACACGCCAAAGGAGTTCGACGCCATTTCAAGACGGTTAACGAAGCTGGAACATGAAATGGAGATCATCTGTCTTTCACAGTGTATAACGAGTGTTCCCTTGCAGAAACGTCTTTCCATATTGGAAAATCTCTATCACCAAGCGGATAATACTTATAGCGTTCATGAGCTATGCGAGGCATTGGATGTCGCGCGCGGTACATTTTACAACCATATCTTTCGCCGTGCAGACCGCAACCAGCGCGACCAAGAGCAAGCGCAGCTTATGCATCTGGTGCGGCAGGCTTTTGATGATAGCGGTCAGCGGTATGGCACCGAAAAGATTCGCATCACATTGGCCGAAGGTGGCGTCAGAGTCAGCACCAAGCGCATTGCCGCGATCATGCAGGAGCTCGACCTGCGCAGCATTCGAGTCGATTCCAAAAAGCAGTTTAAGAAGTATCAGAAATACCGCAAGCAAAACCTGTTGGAGCAGCAATTCACCGCAGATCGTCCTAATCAAACATGGGTCAGTGATATTACATACTTTAAGGTCAACGATTACTGGCTTTATCTGTGCATCATCCTCGACCTCTTTTCCCGGAAAGTCGTTGGCTATCGCGTATCCCGCAACGCCAGTACAAATCTGGTCACCAGCACATTTCGGGCAGCCTTCCGTGAACGAGGTAACCCCGCTGATTTGACTTTTCATAGCGACCGCGGCAAGCAGTATACCTCTGCAGCATTTACAACGCTCCTGCAAAAGTGCGGTGTGAAGCAATCGTTTTCCGCCACGGCACGGCCGCATGACAACGCTGTGGCAGAAGCTTTCTTTGCCTCATTCAAAAGAGAAGAGGCGTACCGCAGAGAGTACACCTCAGAACAGAGCTTTCGCAAAAGCGTGGAGCAGTATATTCAGTTTTACAATGGGGTGCGCCCTCACAGAACTTTAAGATACAAAACGCCGCAAGCCTTTGAGGACGCTTATCACGAGAATTTGTGAGAAAACCGTGTTCAAATAACGACCTTGCATAAAAATAATCATTCCGCATTTTGAGAGTTTTTCTGTGCATGCCTCCAATCAGCAAAATAAAAAAGCCCAGATAAAGCAAGGCTTTGAAGGTAAGAAGAACCCCGTTTTTCGATAAAAATGTTCGAAAAACGGGGCTCATTCACTTGGTGCCTCGTCGGGGATTCGAACCCCGGACACCCTGCTTAAAAGGCAGGTGCTCTACCTACTGAGCTAACGAAGCGTATGCAGTTATCGTAAGGACGGTGTCGTCCGGAAAGACCTGGCAGGGATGGCTGGACTCGAACCAGCGGATGAGGGAGTCAAAGTCCCTTGCCTTACCACTTGGCGACACCCCTGTGTGGAAAGGGATGAGGGACCGGGACACTCCCGATCCCTCATTTCTTTTTGTGGGGTGGGTAAAGGGACTCGAACCCTCGACACCCGGAACCACAATCCGGTGCTCTAACCAACTGAGCTACACCCACCATATACATCCGCACGGGAAGCGCTGACGCCCGCAAGGGGAAATGGCACGCCAGAAGGGACTCGAACCCCTGGCCTACTGCTTAGAAGGCAGTTGCTCTATCCAACTGAGCTACTGGCGCGTATCTGTCAAGTTGGAGCGGGTGACGGGAATCGAACCCGCATCCCCAGCTTGGAAGGCTGGTGCCCTGGCCATTGTGCTACACCCGCGTGCGCCCTCCACTCAAATCGTCAGCTTGTACATATTACCATAGGCCACCGTCCGTGTCAAGAAAAAAATCGGAGAACGGGGCACTTTTCCGTGGAAACAGCCTTGTCTACGCTCCGTAGACAAAGTCAGCGGGCGGGGGATGGACAAAAATCCGCCGTATGCTATACTGGGTACAACAAGAAAAAAGGAGGCCGCGACAATGGATATGGAAAAGACAGGCACCTATCTGGCATCACTCCGCAGGGGGCGGGACATGACACAGCAGCAGGTGGCGGATATATTAGGGGTGTCCAACAAAACTGTCAGCAAATGGGAGTCCGGCGCGGGTCTGCCGGATATCGGGGCCCTGCCGGCGCTGGCGGCGCTGTACGGCGTGACGGCGGACGACATCCTGGCCGGTGAGACGCGCCCCCGAGCCTGTGCCGATACACCGGCGGAGGTGGAGGCCTATCTGGAGCGCCGGGGAAGCCTGCGCTTCCGCATCGGGTACAGTCTGGCAGTAATGGCGTTGGCAGTGTGGGTGGCATTTCCTTATAACAACTGGTCGTGGCTGTGCCTGCTGGCGTCGCCCCTGTGCCTGTGGCTGGGCTGGGGCGTGTGCCGCAGCCGAGAGACGCTGCGCCGCCGCATCCTGCTGCTGATACCGCTGTGCGCACTGTGGCTGTTCGCGGCCATACAGCTGCTGGGGGTGTGGCGCCTACTGGTGTCCGCCTATGCGCTGCACGGCGGTGTGGTGCGGCAGTTTTCCTGGGCAGCGCTGACTGTGCGGCAGGAGGCGGTATGGCTGCTGCTGCCGCTGCTGCTGGCGGCGGCGCTGGTAGTCGGCGGCGCGGTGCTGAAAGAGCCGCTGGTGCGGGATAGGGGATTCCGTTTTGCACTGTATGGCGGCTGCGGACTGCTCTTTGCCGTGGAGATCGTGCGGATCATGGTGTGTTGGGCGCCGGCCGCTGCCTATGCGGCCACGGTCAGTACGGCGGAAAGCGTTATGATCAGCCGCTATGCAGACCTGTCCGCGGTGGCCTGGCCCTTGGAGACGGTGCGTTGGATCGTCCTGGCGGCGGTGGCAGCGGCCTGGCTGGTGTGGGGCATGCAGGCATATCGGCACGCAAAGAAAAATTAAACTTGCCTAACCTACGGGATTGGTGGTATACTATACACGGGTCATCTTATGGCCCGTGTATTTTCTGACAGGAGGGCGGACTATGATCTCCACGAAAGGTCGCTATTCCATCCGCGTTCTGCTGGATCTGGCGGAGCACCGCAGCGGGGACTTTATACCCATGAAGGAGGTGGCCGCCCGGCAGGACATCTCCCTGAAATACATCGAACGGCTCATGCCTGCGCTGAAGTCCGCCGGTCTGGTGGAGAGCGTCCACGGCATCGGTGGTGGCTACCGCCTGACGCGGGAGCCGGAGGACTACACACTCTGGGAGATACTGGAGCTGGCGGAGGGCGACCTTGCGCCCGTCACCTGTCTCCAGCCGGACGCGCCGGTGTGCCAGCGGGCCGGGGAGTGCCGCACGCTGGGCGTGTGGCAGGGTTTTTACAAGCTGACGCGGGACTACTTCACCCACATCACGCTGGCCGACCTGATGAACGCCCCAGCCGGGGACAATTATGTGATATAAGCGAAAAAGAACCGCCCGCGGGCGGTTCTTTTTTGCCTGTTCAGGGCTGATAGGTCAGGGATACGGTGTCGTTATCGGAGCCGTCCAGGTTGTAGTAATAGCCTGTCAGCATCACAGACCCAACCTCGTTCACATCTACCAGCCGATTGAACACATAGGTGTAGTTTTCAAAGGCAGCTTGACCGTCGCCGGTAATGGAGCCGATGACCCAGTTCATCAGGTTTTTGCTGCTGCTTTCCACGGCGAAGCTGTTGCCGTCCTTGGCATTGATCAGCACCTCGTCAGTGTGCATTTCGCGGCTGGGGTCGGGGTTCACGACGGTCATACCCAGTGCGGAGAGGGTCACGAGCTCACCGTTTTTGGCGGTCAAAGTCTTGACGGGCACGTAAGTCTGGGGCTGGATGGCGATGGAGTAGGGCTGGTTAGCACTGTCGCACACGGTGAAATAGAAATCGTCACCCTTCTGGAAATCCCTACCGGCTGCAAAATAGAGCACCACCTGCAGGCGGGTATCGGTGCTGGCATCCTCGTCCACATGGCATCTGCTGCTGATGCAGGTACCGCCGTAGCCCTGTGCGTCGGGCGCACTGTCCAGCCACATGGACGGCTCGGCGGACATATCCACGGCTTCGCCGTATCCTGCGTCTGTATACTTCACGCCGTCCGGATTCTCCACCGAGTAGGTCAGCATACCGCTGCCGCTTTCATCTATGAGGAGCGTGCCGAGGCGGATGGTGTTGCCCTCGACCGTCATTTCCGCGTCCAACTTGGACAAATACTTGCCCACCAGCCGTTGGGTGGTCTGGATGTCGCCGGGGATGCGCTCCATATCCGGGACAGGGACAAGGCTGCCCTTGCCGTCGTCCACCACAGGGGTGGCAGCGTCGATGTCGTCGGTAAAGGCGTGGTGGGTGGTGTCGTCCACCTTGTCGGCGGGGGATACGTCCGCCCGGATCAGGGTCACGATGCCGCCGGCCACGGCAATGGTCAGCGTCAGCGCGGCGGCAATGGCGACCACGGCGCTCTTGCCCAGCGCCCGGCGTGTTTTTTTCTCGTTTCGCATGGTCTTTCTAACCTCCGTCAGTGTATCCGGGGAGGCGTGCAGCGGGGAAAAGGCTTTTTCAAATAATTCTCTGTCATGCATACTGCGGCACCTCCGATAAAATGTGTTTCAGCTTGTCTCTGGCGCGGGCGAGCCGGGTGCGCACCGTTTCCTCCGGTATGCCCAGCAGTCCGGCGATCTCCCTCTGGCGGTAGCCCTCGTAGTAGTACAGCAGCACCGGCAGGCGGTACCGCCTGTCCAGCGACATCACCGCGTCGAACAGCTCCCGGTACTGGGGCTGCTCGAACACCAGCGTGTTCTCGTAGTCGGCAATGTCCTCCGCCTTGTGCCACGGGGCGCGGAGCACGTTCTTGCAGCGGTTGACCGTGACGCGGATGAGCCAATTCTTCACATGGGCGTCGCTTTCGAACGCCTTTTCCTGCTTGTACAGCTGTATCAATACGTCCTGGGTCACATCGTCAGCGTCGTCCCGGCAGCGCAGATAGCTGTACGCCACCCGGAACACCGTGTCCATATACCGCTCCGCCAGCGGAGTGAACTGTTCGTCCGTCATAGGGGTTCTCCTTTTGTTGAGGTGAAAGGCCTTTCATCTATCATACACCTGCGGAGCAAAAAACGTTTCAAAAAAGCAGAAAAAATGTAGAAAGAAAAAAGAAGGAGAATAGAAAGAAAGTGGAAAGAAACAGAAGAAAAGACGAACGGACCTCTTTCGAGGTCCGTTCGTCATGTTTGTGAGGAGAAAATGGAAGGAAGAAAAACGCAGTATCAGTCCGCAAACAGCGGGGTGGAGAGATAGCGGTCGCCGGTGTCGGGCAGCAGGACCACGATGGTCTTGCCGGCGTTCTCCGGACGCTTGGCCAGCTCGATGGCGGCCCACAGTGCCGCACCGGAGGAGATACCCACCAGCACGCCCTCGCGGTGACCCATTTCCTTGCCTACGGCAAAGGCGTCGTCATTGTCCACAGGGATGATCTCGTCGTAGATCTTAGTGTCCAGCACGTCAGGGACGAAGCCCGCGCCGATGCCCTGGATCTTGTGGGAGCCGGCGATGCCGGTGGACAGCACGGCGGAGGTCTTGGGCTCCACGGCGACTACCTTGACGGCGGGGTTCTTTTCCTTCAGGAACTTACCGGTGCCGGTGATGGTGCCGCCGGTGCCCACGCCGGCCACGAAGAAGTCCACCTTGCCGTCGGTGTCGGCCCAGATCTCGGGACCGGTGGTCTCATAGTGGGCCTTGGGGTTGGCGGGATTGACGAACTGGCCTGCCACGAAGCTGTTGGGGATCTCCTTGGCCAGCTCGTCGGCCTTGGCGATGGCGCCCTTCATGCCCTTGGCACCCTCGGTGAGCACCAGCTCGGCGCCGTAGGCCTTCATCAGCTGGCGGCGCTCCACGGACATGGTCTCGGGCATGACGATGATGATGCGGTAGCCCCGGGCGGCGGCCACGGAGGCCAGGCCGATGCCGGTGTTGCCGGAGGTGGGCTCAATGATGACGGAGCCAGGCTTCAGCAGGCCCTTGGCCTCGGCGTCGTCGATCATGGCCTTGGCGATACGGTCCTTGACGCTGCCGGCGGGGTTGAAGTACTCCAGCTTGGCGACGATCTTCGCCTTGAGGTCATGGGCTTTTTCAATATGGGTCAGCTCCAGCAGGGGAGTCTTGCCGATCAGCTGGTCAGCGGAAGTGTAGATGTTAGACATAGTGTTTATCTCCTTTATCGTTTATAGTCAGATGTTGTTGTGTGGAATGAAGGGAAAAGGAGTCAACATCGTCCGGTCAGGAGAACAAGAGTGCGGGTCATGTGATCGCCTCATTTCCAAAATACAACTACCAACTCGGTAGGTTGGTACAGTTATAACACGGCGGCGCGGATTTGTCAACCCTGTTTTTGAAAAAAATCCGGTAAGCGAATGTGACAATATTGAAAGAGTAAGAGGGCTTGCGGGACAGAGGCGAGGGAGGGTATAATGAAGAGCGTAAAGGATGTGAGCGTATGTACCGTATATTTATTGTGGAGGACGACAGGACCATCGCCCAGGCGGTGGCGCATCTGGCGGAGAACTGGGGACTGGAGGTCCGGTGCGCACGGGACTTTCGGGCGGTGACGGCGGAGGCGGCGGAATTTCAGCCGCACCTCATTATATTGGATATCGCCCTGCCGTGCTTTGACGGCTATCACTGGTGCCGGGAGCTGCGGAAGCAGACCAGTGCGCCCATCCTGTTTTTGTCCTCGGCCGGTGATAACATGAACGTCATCATGGCCATGAACTTCGGCGCGGACGATTTTATCGCCAAGCCCTTTGACGGCGGTGTTCTGATGGCTAAGGTACAGGCCATGCTGCGGCGCAGCTATGACATGGCGGCGCCGGCGGTGCTGCGGGAGAGACGGGGTGCACAGCTGTCCGCCGACGACCAGAAGCTGACCTATCAGGGGCAGACGGTGGAGCTGACCAAGAACGAGTACCGTATTTTGTCCTGCCTGATGGAGAGCGCCGGGAAGGTGGTCAGCCGGGAGAAGCTGATGCAGCGGCTATGGGAGACGGACAGCTTTGTGGACGAGAACACGCTGACCGTCAATGTGAACCGCCTGCGGCGGAAGCTGGCAGGCGTGGGACTTGTGGAATTTATCGCCACCCGGCACGGGGTGGGGTACATCGTGGAGTGAGAGATATGGAGCTGCTCAAAGCATATCTGAAGGAGCGTCGGCTGACGCTGGCGGCATTTCTGCTGTTTGTCGGGGTGTTTGCTGTGTCCTTTGCCCTGTATGGCCTGCCACTGGCGGCGGTGGGCTATCCGGCAGGGCTGTGCGTTCTGCTGGGGGCGTGCCTTGCGGCGTGGGATTACGGCCGCGCGGCACGGCGGCACAAGGCGCTGAAGCGTCTGCGGGAGGCGGGCGAGGCGGTGCTGCTGGACCTGCCGGCCATGACCACCGTGGAGGGGGCGGACTGCGCCGCCGTGGTGGAGACGCTGCGGCGGGAGCTGCGCCGGCAGGAGACGGCGCGCGCCGCCCGGTGGGAGGATATGACAGCCTATTACACCGCATGGGTGCACCAGATCAAGACGCCCATCGCCGCCATGCGCCTGACCCTGCAGGGTGAGGACACCCCGGCCGCCCGGCGGCTGATGACGGAGCTGGGCCGGGTGGAGCAGTACGTGGACATGGCGCTGACCTATCTGCGGCTGGAGGAGGGCGGCAGCGACTACGTGATACGAACGTGTGCCGTGGATGACGTGGTGTGCGCCGCTGTGCGGCGGTTTGCCGGGGAGTTCATTGACCGGCGCATCGCGCTGGACTACACGCCGGTGGAATGGGAGACGGTGACGGACGGCAAGTGGCTGACCTTTGTGGTGGAGCAGCTGCTGAGCAATGCCCTGAAGTACACCGGGCAGGACGGGACCGTCCGGATCTACCGGGAGGGAGACGATCTGTGCATCCGGGACAGCGGCATGGGCATCGCGCCGGAGGACCTGCCCCGGGTATTTGACATGGGCTATACCGGGCAGAACGGGCGGCTGGACCGCCGGTCCAGCGGCATCGGGCTGTACCTGTGCCGGCGGATATGCCGCAATCTGCGGCATGAGATACGAATCGAGTCCGTGCCCGGCGTGGGCACCACGGTGAGGCTGACGCTGGGCCGCCCGGCGTTTGTGGCGGAGTGAGGGGAGTGGGTGGACAGAGTCGTCCACCCCTACAATGGTTCACCGGGAGGTTCTGCAAACGGGCCGTCGAGGACGCCGGCCCCTACGACATTTTATTATCGCCCTTGCAAAGGGTGGGAAATGTGACAATTGTGTTCGGGAAGGGTAAGGGAAAGCGATGGAAGGGGGGCGGGGGACGCGGTATACTGACCGTGTTGGGAGACGGGGCGATGGGCCGGAGGCTCCCGAAGGAAAAGGAGGTCATGCTATGAGCATTTTGGAAGTCAGTGGGCTGCGGAAGGTATACACCTCGCGGTTCGGCGGCAGCCGGGTCGAGGCGCTGCGCAGCGTGAGCTTCACTGTGGAGCAGGGCGAGTATGTGGCCATTATGGGCGAGTCCGGCAGCGGCAAGACCACGCTTTTGAACATTCTGGCGGCGCTGGATGAGCCCACGGCGGGCACGGTACGGCTGGAGGGCCGGGAGCTGCACAAGATCCGGGAGAAGGACGCGGCGCTGTTCCGCCGGGAGAATCTGGGCTTCGTGTTTCAGGAGTTCAATCTGCTGGATACCTTCACGCTGGAGGACAACATCTACCTGCCGCTGGTGCTGGCGGGCATGGGCTACGAGGACATGCGGGCGCGGCTGATGCCCATCGCAAAGCTGCTGGGGCTGACGGAGCTGCTGAAGAAGTACCCCTACGAGGTGTCCGGCGGCCAGAAGCAGCGGGCGGCGGTGGCGCGCGCCATCATCACGGAGCCGAAGCTGCTGCTGGCGGACGAGCCTACCGGCGCGCTGGACAGCGGCTCCACCGACGAACTGCTGCGGCTGTTTGCGGACATCAACCGGGCGGGACAGACCATCCTGATGGTGACCCACTCGGTGAAGGCGGCCAGCCGCGCCGGGCGCGTGCTGTTCATCAAGGACGGGCAGGTGTTCCACCAGCTCTATCGGGGCGAGGACAACGATACCCGGTTCTACCAGCGTATATCCGATACGCTGACCATGCTGCAGTCAGGCGGTGAGCCGGCATGAAGCGGGGACTGTACGCCCGCCTTGCGTGGACGGGCATGAGAAAAAACAGGCGGCTGTACCTGCCGTATCTGCTGAGCTGCGCCGGGATGGTGCTGATGTTCTACATCCTGATGGGGCTGTCCGGCTCGGAGGTGCTGGGGCATATGTCCGGCGGGACCAGCAGCGCCATCATACTGCGGCTGGGCACGGTGGTCATCGCCGTGTTTGCGCTGATATTTCTGTTCTATACCCACTCGTTTCTCATTCGCCGCCGGGAGAGGGAGTTTGGCCTGTACAATGTGCTGGGTATGGGCAAGGGCAACATCGCCCGTATTCTGCTGTGGGAGACGGTCATCACCTATGGCCTGACCACGGGGACGGGACTGCTTCTGGGCATGGTACTGTATAAGCTGGCGGAGTTGGGCATGGTGCGGCTTTTGCAGGTGCCCGTGACCTACACCCTGACGGTGTCCGTATCGTCTCTGCTGGCTGCGGCGGCGTTGTTTGCGGTCATCCACACGCTGATCCTGCTGAACAGCCTGCGGCAGCTGCACGGCGTCAGCGCGGTGGGGCTGCTGCGCAGCGAGAGCGTGGGCGAGAAGCCGCCCAAGGCGCAGTGGGTGCTGACGGCGGCGGGGGCGGTGCTGCTGGCCGGGGCCTACTGGCTGGCGGTGTCCATCAGGGAGCCGCTGGCGGCGCTGCTGTGGTTCTTTGCGGCGGTGCTCATGGTGATCGCGGCCACCTATCTGCTGTTTATCAGCGGGTCGGTGACGCTGTGCCGCGGCTTGCAAAGGAACAAAAAATACTACTACCGGCCCCAGCACTTCGTGTCCGTGTCCTCCATGGCCTACCGCATGAAGCGCAACGGCGCGGGACTGGCGTCGGTGTGCATCCTGGCCACCATGGTGCTGGTGATGATCTCGTCCACCACCTGCCTGTATGTGGGGCAGGAGGACGCGGTGAATGCCCGATATCCCCGCGACATGGACGTGGCGGTATACGGCAGAAGCGATCATCCGCTGGACGAGGCGGAGGCGGAGCAGCTGCGTCAGGGTGTGGAGAGCACCGTTTTCAACTTCGGCGGGCAGACCAGTAATGTGGCGACATACCGTGAGATCAGCGTCAGCGGTCTGCCGGACGGCGGGGATCTGCGGTTGGGCAACGCCGGTGCGTCCGCAGCGGACAGCACCCGTGTGACGCAGCTGCATTTCCTGCCGCTGGAGGATTACAACGCTGCCACGGGGCAGAGCCTGACGCTGAACGACGGGCAGGTGTATGTGGCGGCTCTGCGGACGGATTTCCCTTACGACACCCTGACCGTCGACGGGGAATGGACGTTCCGGGTCATGGATCGGGACATTCCGCCGCTGAGCGGCCCCTTCACGGCGGATATCACCCCGACCCTGATGGTGGTCATACCGCACTTCACGCAGTTCGTGCAGGAGCTGGAGGACGGACTGAGCGAGAAATACGGGTGGTATCTCACGGCCACGTGGCACTACGCCTTCGACACCGATCTGCCGGAAAACCAGCAGGGTAACATCGACGGAACAACGCCCAATCTGGAGGACGCGCTGAACGGCTATCTGGCGGGCGTCAGCAGTGACTGGGGCGTGGGCGTCAGCGTGGAGTCCAAGGCCGCCAACCGGGCAGACTTCTACGGCATGTACGGCGGATTGTTCTTCCTGGGCATCATGCTGAGTATCGTGTTTATCTTCGCGGCGGTGGCTATCCTTTACTATAAGCAGCTCTCCGAGGGCTATGAGGATCAGTCCCGCTTCGACATCATGCAGAAGGTGGGCATGACCAAGGTGGACATCCGCCGCAGCATCAACAGCCAGCTGCTGACGGTGTTCTATCTGCCGCTGGTGCTGGCGGGCGTGCACCTGTGCTTCGCGTTCCCGTTCATCCACAAGCTGCTGATCCTGTTCAACCTGGACAACCGGGGCCTGCTGATCGGCACAACGGCGGTGAGCTTTGCGGTGTTCGCGGTGCTGTACGCCATCGTGTACAAGCTGACGGGGAATACCTACTACCGCATCGTGGCGGAGGATACAGAAAAAGAGTAGAACGAAAGAGACGGCGGGAGCCGTCTCTTTTCTGTATTTTTGGGCAAAAAACGGGTTTTGTGTGGACAAATCACAGTGGCTTTCTGTATAATACATACTGATACACTATTGTTTGCAACAGTTTTATATACAGCGCGGCGTGCCGCGCGTAAGGAGGCAGTATGCGTAATATCTGGACGGTATTCAAAACCGATATACGGACGCTGAGCAAGTGCTTTTTCGCCTGCGTGGTGGTGGTCGCCATCGCCCTGCTGCCCAGCCTGTACGCCTGGCTGAATATCTACTCCAACTGGGACCCCTACGGCAACACCGGGGGGATATCCATCGCGGTGGCGTCGCTGGACGAGGGCTATACCGATGAGGACGGCACCTACGAGAACAAGGGCGACGACGTGATGGCCGACCTGCGGGAGGCCACGTCCATCAACTGGGTCATCGTGGACACCGAGGAGGCGGCCAAGGGCGGCGTGGAGTCCGGCGACTACTACGCGGCGGTGGTCATCGACAAGCAGTTCAGCCGGAATATGTTTCGGATGCTGACGGACTGGACCGGTAAGCCGGCCATCACCTACTACGAAAACGCCAAGAAGAACGCCGTGGCCACCAAGATCACCGACACGGCGGTGGAGACGCTGAAGCGCTCCATCAGTGAAAACTATCTGGAGGTGGTCATCGACGGCATCATGGAGCAGAGCAATCTGCTGGCGGCGGACCTGACCGCCGACGATCCGGAGGCCGCCGTGAAGGGTGTGCTGTACCAGGCCCAGGACCTGCTGCACGCCTGCGGGCGGATGATGGATGCCTTTGAGGCGGCGGGCGGCAGCGGCGTGTCGGAGAGCAGCGCGGCGGCACTGGAGGCGGCAGTGGCCAATATCAACAAGAACCTGCCGGACGGCGCACAGCTGCAGCAGACGGCGGCGGAGATACAGATGCGGCTGAACACGGCCCTGGCCCGGGTGGAACGGGCGCTGGATCGGCTGAGCAGCGCCATTGGGAACGCGCCGGAGTTGCCGTCGGCACAGCAGAAGCTGCTGGATGCGGCGGACACCATGGACAAGACCGCCGACGCGCTGGAAACGTGGGCGGCGGGACTGGAGGACTCCGGCACGGAGGCGGGCAAGACCCAGGCGGAGGCGGCGCGGCAGACGGCGGCGGAGTGCCGCAAGACGGCAAAGCAGCTGCGGGCACTGGCGGAGAGTCCGGATTCTGCCGACCTGCTGGCGGACTGCGACGCGCTGGTGAAGTCCATCCGGACGATGGTGGACAGGATCCCCGTGACTTCAAAGGCGCTGCAAAAGGAGCTGGACACCGTGGCCGGTCAGGTGGCGGACACCATGGAGGGCATGGCTGCGCTGGCTGGAGACGCCAAGGCCATGAAGACCGCGCTGGCGGAGACCGCTGACGCTGTGGGCGACACCATGGCGCTGCTGCGGCCGGCTACGGAGAAACTGCTGACCTCGCTGGAGAGCACCATAGACGACCTGGAGGGGCTGACCACAGACGAATACATGGATACGCTGGTGAATATCCTGGGCGGCGACCCGGCGGTGTACGGTCAGTATTTTCCGGAAATGGTGCAGACCAGCGTGAATGCGGTGTATCCCATCGCCAACTACGGCTCGGCCATGACGCCGTTCTACACGGTGCTGGCCATCTGGGTGGGCGGTGTGATATTGTCGTCCCTCATCAAGATACACGCCCGGACGGAGGGCCTGATCGACCCGAAGCCGGCGGAGCTGTACTTCGGGCGGTACTTGTTCTTTTTCGTGCTGAGCCAGATACAGGCGGCGGTCATCGTTACCGGTGACCTGTACATACTGAAGGTGCAGTGCCTGCACCCGGGGATGCTGTATCTCACGGGCGCGCTGACGGCCTTTACCTTCAGCCTGCTGATCTATTCGCTGGCGCTGTCCTTCGGCGACGTGGGCAAGGCCATCGTGGTGGTCATCATGGTCATGCAGATCGCAGGCTCCTCCGGCACGTTCCCCATCGAGCTGCTGCCGGCCATTTACCAGAAGATCTATCGCTTCTTCCCCTTCCCCTATGCCATCGACGCCATGCGCGAGTGCATCTGCGGGATGTACGGGAATTACTACTGGCAGCAGATCGGTTTCCTGCTGCTGTTCGCCGCGGCGGCGCTGCTGATCGGCCTGCTGGTGCGGCGGCCCTTCATGGGACTGAACCACTTTATGGAGGAGAAGCTGGAGGAGACGGAGCTGCTGTGAAAGGAGGTGTTGACCGATGACAAGAGAACGGGACTATCAGGAGTTGTATGACCGCCTGCTGGAGGAGGTCAGCACCCTGCACCGGAACAACCGGCGGCGGATACGCGTCGGTATGCGGATGCTGCTGGCGGTGACGCTGGGATTGATGCTGCTGATGTTTCTGGCGGGGGGGAACAAGGTGTTCACCCTGATGCTGTGGATACTGTCCATGTTCGCAGTGGCGGCATATCTGATCGCCGTGGAGTACGCGGACTATGAGCTGCAAAAGAAGCTGGAGAACATCACCCAGATGGAGCAGGAGAGCCTGGGCACACTGCTGGAGCTGCCGGAGCTGCCCAAGGTGCCACGGATGGGTCTGCTGCTGCGCCACGGCACCCGGGAGGAACAGGAGACGCCGGAGACGGAGGCAACGGCGGCGGAAGCGGCACCTGCGCCGGAGGAGAGGCCGGCGGCAGAGGAGATATCCCCGGCACCTGCGGAGGAGACGCCGGTCACAAAGGCACCGGCAGCGCCGGAGCCGGAGGCATATTCCGTGGACGAGATACTGCGGGAGGTGCACGGCGGAGTGCCGCAGGCAGACAACGCGCCGACGCCTGCCGCGCCGGTATACAGCGGCGCGCGGGTGCTGGAACGGCTGCTGGACGACCCAGAGAAGCTGGCGTCCGATCTGGACGCGCTGACCCGGGCGCTACAGGGGCTGTCCGACGATCTGCGGCGCGGTGCGGCGGAGAGCCGGGAAGGGCAGGTGGACCGATGAAGAACATCTGGAATATCTTTCGCGCCGACTGGCGGCGGCTGACGGCCAGTGTGGTGGCGGTGGTGGTGCTGCTGGGGTTGTGCCTGGTGCCGTGTCTGTATGCCTGGTTCAACATCCTGTCCAACTGGGATCCCTACGGCACGGCGTCCACCAGCCGCATCAGCGTGGCGGTGGCCAGCGAGGACGCGGGCTGCGAGGTGCTGGGTCTGGAGGTGAACATCGGCGCGCTGGTGCTCCAGGGACTGGAGAGCAACGACCAGATGGGCTGGGTGTTCGTGGACAGCCGGGCGGAGGCCCTGGACGGGGTGGAGTCCGGCGACTACTACGCGGCGCTGATCGTGCCGGAGGAATTTACCGAGGACTTTGTGAGCATCCTGTCCGGCGATCTGCGCCACCCGCAGATACAGTATTACGAGAACGAGAAGAAGAACGCCATCGCGCCCAAGATCACCAGCAAGGCCAAGACCGCCGTGCAGGAGCAGATCAACACCACGGTCATCGGCAAGGCCGCCGAGGCGCTGACCACGGCGGGCTCCGTGTTCAAGGCCATGGGGCTGGACTCGGAGGCGCTGGCGGACGGCATTATGGATAAGCTGACCGGTGCGCGGCAGGAGATGGCGCAGCTGCAGAAGGTGCTGCTGTCACTGAAGGACGTGATGAACGGGGCGGACGGGCTGCTGACCGCGGCGTCCGTGACCATCGCGGACGCACGGGGAACGGTGGAGGACGCTGATGCGGCGGCGGGCAGCACGGTGCAGCTTATCAGCACGGGCCTGAGCGCGGCGGACACGGCGTACAGCGACCTGCTGACGGTGCTGAACAACACGGATAAGGTACTGGGCGACATCGAGGATGCCCTGCGGAGTATGGATACCTCTGCCGCCGACGAAGCGTTGAAGGCGGACCTGCACCGGAAGATACAGGCGGCCATCGCCGCGCTGGAGATCCAGCTGGAGGCCGCCGAGGACGAGGCCGTGAAGGCGCAGCTGGAGACGGCCATCGCCGATCTGCAGGCGCTGGACGCACTGGTGGATACGCTGGAGCCGTCCGCTCTGCAGGGACCGGTGCTGGATATGCTGCATCAGGTGCGGCAGGAGCTGCTGGCTGCGGCGGTGCGGACCAATAAGGAGGTCAACGAATACCTGCACACCACCGGGGCCCAGGCCCAGACCACGCTGCGGTCCGTCCAGCAGCTGCTGGGGGCTGTGGGCGGCAGCCTGGGGGAGGTGTCCGGCACGCTGGACAGCTACGCCGATGCCATGACCACCGTACAGCCTACGCTGGACGCGGGTATCACCCTGGCCAACACGGTGGAGACGTATCTGGCGGACATCGAGGACGATGTGCGCCGGGTAACGGAGAGCGAAGCCTTCAAGCGCTTTACGGAGCTGATGGAGAGCAGCGATGCCGAAAGCATGGCCGACTACCTCAGCTCGCCGGTGCAGCTGAACACGGAGATCATCTATGAGATCAAGGACTACGGCGCGGCCATGTCGCCCTACTACGTCATGTTGGCGCTGTTTGTGGGCAGCCTGCTGACCGCCGTGATGCTGAAGGTACCGGTGACCCAGCCGGAGTTCGTCGGGTGCCGGGCCGTGGAGCGGTATTTCGGGCGGTTTCTCACCTTCTTCCTGATGGCCATGGCCCAGGCGCTGGTGACGGCCTTTGGCTGCCTGTACTTCGTGGGGATGGAGACGGCGGAGCCGGCGCTGTTCGTGCTGGCCTGCTGCCTGTGCTCGCTGAACTTCGCCAGCATGAACTACGCGCTGGTGTACGCTCTGGACAACGTGGGTATGGCGCTGTCGGTCGTTATCATGGTCATTCAGGTGGCCGGGTCCGGCGGTTCGTACCCAGTGCACGTGCTGCCGCAGCTGTTCCAGACACTGTATCCCTTCATGCCCTTCCACTACGGCATGGATATGATCCGGGAGACGGTGGGCGGTATGTACGGCGACACATACCTGCGCTGCGCGCTGGTGCTGCTGGGCATGTGCGCGCTGTTCACGGTGTTCGGCCTGCTGGTATATTACCCGGCCCGAAGACTGAACGCGGCTATCGCCGCCAGCAAGGAAAAGTCCGGTATCATGTAAACAGAGAGTGCCCCCCGCAGGCCCATGGGCCTGCGGGGGCACTTATGCTGTCGAAGCCATGAAAAAAAGTTATGCCCCCTTGCTTTTTGCCGTTTAAGGCAAAAAAGCGGGGACGTTTTTGTGCAGGGTGGAGAAAAGTTCGCACGGCGAGAATTTCCCCTCTTTTGCTGTTGCAAGGCGGGCGGGCCTATGGTACAGTACGGGTGGAGTGTTAGAAAATTAACAGGCTAAGCGACACGGCGTTCAACACGTTTTAGGAGGAGAGAGCATGAGATCGGAACAGGAGAAAACGGCGGCCATCGTCCGGGCCCACGACTGCGACAGCGCGAAGCTCATCGCCATCTTGCAGGAGATACAGGCGTCGGAGAACTACCTGAGCCAAGAAAATATGGAGCTGGTGGCGGATATGCTGCACATCAGCGTCTCACGGGTGTACAGCGTGGCCACGTTTTATGAGAATTTCTCGCTGGAACCCAAAGGAAAGCACATCATCAAGGTCTGTGACGGCACAGCCTGTCATGTGCGGAAGTCCGGGCCTATCTACGACGCGATCTATGAGTACCTGAAGCTGGACGGCAAGCGCAGGACCAGCGCCGACGGCGTATTTACGCTGGAGACGGTGGCCTGTCTGGGTGCCTGCGGTCTGGCGCCGGTGATGACGGTTGACGGCGAGGTGTACGCCAAGATGACGCCGGAGACGGCGCTGGCGGAGTTGGAGGCCATTCGCGGAAAGGAGGCGGCGGAATGAGCAAGCTGACACGGGAGGGCTTCCGCGCCATGCACGAACAGGCGGCGGAGGCGCTGGAACGGAGCAGATCATCCCTGAACGTGCTGATCTGTGCCGGTACGGGCTGTATCGCCAGCGGATCCATGAAGGTGTATGAGAACCTGCGGGAGGAGTGTGCCCAGCGGGGACTGCAGGTGTATGTGGGCCTGACCCACCACGGTGACGCGGAGAAAAGCCTGCACATCAAGATGAGTGGCTGCCACGGCTTCTGCGAGATGGGACCGCTGGTGCATATCGAGCCGCTGGGTGTGATGTATGTCCGCGTGAAGCCGGAGGATTGCCGCGAGATCGTGGAGAGAACGCTGCTGGGCGGCGAGGTCATCGAACGGCTGACCTATCACCAGGACGGCGTGTCCTATCCCCGGCAGGAGGATATCCCCTTTTACAAGAAGCAGCACCGGGTGGTGCTGGCCAGCTGCGGCACCAGTGACGCGGAAAATCTGGAGGAATACATTGCCAAGGGCGGGTACATCGCCTTTGAAAAGGCGCTGTTCGACATGGATGGCGCGGCGATCTGCAGGGAGATCTCCGACTCCGGTCTGCGGGGCCGGGGCGGCGGTGGGTTTCCCGCCGGACACAAGTGGGAGAGTGTGCGCCGGCACATAGAGGAACCAGTGAAGTACATCGTCTGCAACGGCGACGAGGGTGACCCGGGCGCTTTCATGGACCGCTCCATCATGGAGGGCAATCCCCATTCCGTGCTGGAGGGCATGATGATCGCCGGCGCAGCCACCGGGGCCACGGAGGGCTACATCTACGTCCGCGCCGAGTATCCGCTGGCGGTGAAGCGTTTGCAGGTGGCCATCGACAAGGCTGCGGCGGCCGGACTGCTGGGCGACGACATCATGGGCAGCGGGTTCAGCTTCCATATCCACATCAACCGCGGCGCCGGCGCCTTCGTCTGCGGTGAGGGCAGCGCCCTGACCGCCTCTATCGAGGGCAAGCGGGGTATGCCCCGGGTAAAGCCGCCCCGGACGGTAGACCAGGGACTGTGGGGAAAGCCTACGGTGCTGAACAATGTGGAGACGTTCGCCAACGTGCCGAACATCATCAACAAGGGCGCGGCGTGGTATCGGGGCATCGGCACCGAGGGCAGCGCCGGCACCAAGACATTTGCTTTGACGGGCAACGTGGTGAATACGGGACTGGTGGAGGTGCCTATGGGCGCAACCCTGCGGGAGATCATCTTCGACATCGGCGGCGGCATACCGAACGGAAAGAAGTTCAAGGCCGTGCAGATCGGCGGGCCTTCCGGCGGATGTCTGACCGAGGAGCATCTGGACTACCCTATGGACTTCGACTCGCTGAAGAAGCTGGGGGCCATTATCGGCTCCGGCGGCCTGGTGGTCATGGACGAGGACACCTGCATGGTGGAGGTGGCACGGTTCTTCATGCACTTCACCCAGAACGAGAGCTGCGGCAAGTGCACCCCCTGCCGGGAGGGCACAAAGCGTATGCTGGAGACGCTGGAGCGCATCATCAATAACGAGGGGAGTCTGGCCGATCTGGATCTGCTGGAGTCTCTTAGCGATACCATCACGGACACGGCCCTGTGCGGCCTGGGGCAGACGGCCTGCAAGCCGGTGATGTCCACCCTGCGGAACTTCCGGCAGGATTATCTGCGCCATGTGGTGGATCACCACTGTCCCATCTGCAACGGGCGCAAACGCCGGTTGGAGATCAAGCCGGAGCTGTGCAAGGGCTGCGGCAAGTGCGCGCGGAACTGTCCCATGGAGGCCATCTCCGGGCAGCCCCGTATGCCCTACGTCATTGACAACGAGAAGTGCATCCACTGCGGCGCTTGCTGGGGCGCGTGCCCCTTCGGCGCGATCGACGCCATTGAGGAGGAGTGAGCCATGGCAAAGGGAATTATGGTCATCGACGGGCAGCGGGTGCCCTTTGACGGCGAGCGCAACGTGCTGGCGGTCATCCGCAAGGCGGGTATCGACATCCCCACGTTCTGCTATTACTCCGACCTGTCCGTTCACGGCGCGTGCCGTATGTGCATCGTGGAGGACGTAAAGACCGGGAAGATCGACGCCTCCTGCTCCATGGAGCCCCGGGACGGCATGGAGATCAGGACCAACACCGCCCGGCTGCTGAGGCACCGGCGGATGATACTGGAGCTGCTGCTGGCGGCCCATGACTGCTCCTGCACTACCTGTGCCAAAAGCGGCAACTGCCGATTGCAGGAGCTGGCCCAGCGCTTTGGCGTGCGGCATATCCGTTTCCCCAACAATAAGCCCCGGTACGAGAAGGATTACACCAGCTACGCGGTGTTCCGGGACCCCAACAAGTGCATCCTGTGCGGCGACTGCGTGCGGGTGTGCGAGGAGCTGCAGGGACAGGGCATTCTGAACTTTGCCTTCCGGGGCAGCGAACTGCAGGTGATGCCGGCCTTTGACAAAAAGCTGGGCGAGACGAAGTGCGTGGGCTGCGGCCAGTGCGCCGCCGTGTGCACCACCGGCGCTATCACCGTCAACGATCAGATCGGCACCGCGTGGGCAGCCATCCACGACCCGAAGAAGCGTGTGGTGGTGCAGATCGCGCCGGCCGTCCGTGTGGCGGTGGGTGAGGCCTTTGGCATTCCGGCAGGCGTGAACGTCATTGACAAGATGACCACGGCGCTGAAGCTCATGGGTGTGGACGAGGTGTACGACACCAACTTCGGCGCGGATATGACCACCATACTGGAGGCGGAGGAGTTTTTGCAGCGGCTGAAGAACGGCGGGCCGTTCCCCATGTTCACCAGCTGCTGTCCCGCCTGGGTGCGGTATCTGGAGTTCAACGCCCCTAAGTATCTGAAGCATATCTCCACCTGCAAATCGCCCATGGAGATGTTCGCGGCGGTCATCCGTGACAAATACGCCGAAAAAGATGCCGCCGACGGGCGGACTACCTACAACATCGCCATTATGCCCTGCACTGCCAAGAAGATGGAGGCGGCGCGGCCGGAGTTTGTCCATAACGGTCGGCCGGATGTGGATCTGGTGCTGACTACCCGGGAGCTGGTGGACATGATGCGTGAGACGGGCGTGCAGCTGGACGAGCTGGAGCTGGAGTCTCCGGACCTGCCCTTCGGTTTGGGCAGCGGCGCGGCGGTGATTTACGGTGTCACCGGCGGCGTGGCCGAGGCGGTGGTGCGTCACTGCCTGCCGGACAAGAGCAAGAATGCGCTGCGGGCCGTCCGCGTCACCGATCTGCGGGGAGATGGGGCCATCCGTCATGTGGAGCTGAACGTGGACGGGCAGGAGCTGCGTATCGCCGTGGTCAACGGGCTGATCCACGCCAAGGAGCTGATCGCGGATATCGAAGCGGGCAAGTGCTTCTACCACCTGATCGAGGTCATGACCTGTCAGGGCGGCTGCGTGGGCGGCGCGGGACAGCCCTATGGGCTGAGCAACGTGAAGAAGAAGCGGGGCGAGGGACTGTATGCCGCCGATGCCTCCGCCATGTTCAAGCGGGCGGAGAAAAACCCCATCGTCACGTCTTTGCTCAGGGAGTACGGCGAGGAAAAGTGTCACGCGCTGCTGCACGTGCACTACGGAGAATAAAAAAGCAGCCCCCCGGCTCACACCGGGGGCTGCGGGTAAAGAAAGAGCATGGCCCCGCCGGGGCCATGCTCTTAGCTTGCCTTTTTATCCAGAATATACACGGTGACGTTTCGGCGGCCCCAGGAGTAGCAGTCCGCCTTGGTGGGGAACCACAGGTCCACGATGTTGCCCTTGACGGCGCCGCCGCAGTCCAGGGCGGTGCCCATGCCGTAGACACGGCGGCCGTTGGTGGTCTGGATGAACATTTTGGTGTAGTAGGGGATCACCTTGGGGTCTACGGCCACGGTGCCCACGCCCACCGCGGCACCCACCGCCGTGGTCCAGGCCGCGCCGCCGTCGCCGCCGCTGTAGTAGGCGGTGGAGGAGCAGAGCATCACCTTGTTATAGGTCATGGTGTCGCCGGAGGCGAACAGCAGGTAGCCGCCCTCGCCCACCTCGTTGGGGAAGTCTTTTTCGATGGTGTCGCCCTCCTCCACCTCGTAGACGCGGGTGCCGTAGCGCACCAGCTCCGCGTGTGAGGTGTCGTGGCTGGCACCGATATACTTGGTAGATACTACCTCGCCGCTGACCACAGTGTCCTCATACGTCTCCACGATCTGGCCGGGGATACCCTTGCGGATGATCTCCTCGGTGCCCTTGTCCATCAGGGGATCCGGTGAGCGAAGGATCTTGTAGTCCGTCTCCACAGTGACATAGTGCTGGTAGGTCAGCGTATCGCTGATGCGGATGGCGGGGTCCTCGCCGGCGACATTCAGCTCCACCATCTCGTCCTCACCCAGACGGATGCCGCTGCGCCGCAGCAGGGAGGACAGGCGCTCGGCCTCGGTGGTGAGGGTGTGTGTGTCGTCGCCGTGGGTGATGGTGACGGTGCGGCCCGGCTCCAGCAGCAGCTGCATGGACTTGTCGCCCAGGCTGCGGCGCAGCAGCAGGTCGTCATAGGTGCGCTCCTCGCTGCGCTCGTCCAGTACGTGGGGACCGTCGCCGTCCACCACGATGCAGATGGCGTCCATGGTGCGTACCGGCTCCGCCATAACGGCGGCGGCGAAGATCACCGCCGTGACGGCGATCATGGTGATGGCGCGGATAGAGGGATGATCGCGCATGATGTGGTGCACCTCCCGCAGGGCCGGGGAACGCAGGGCGTCACGGCAGCCGGTCACCAGCCGTCCGCAGCAGAAGGCGCGCCAGTTGGCCCTGACGTCGGAAGCGATGGCGTCCCAGGTCCAGGCAAAGCAGTGGCCCACTGCGCGCACGGCGCGGATCAGGGCCCGAGCCACGATGTAGGGCACATCGTGGATTACCTGGCACACCGTGACCGGCGTGATGCGGCGCCGCGGCTTTTTCGGCTGCAAGCGCTTCGGTTGTGTGACGACTGTTTGTTCCATAGTACCTCGTAGTATAGCCGCCCCGGGAGGTGTTCAAACAGGGCGGACAATAAAAATTGAAACAATTTGTAACTTTTGTTACCGATTAGCAATACTCGTGGAGTATAGCACTATCTTCCGATTTTGTCAAGTTTTGGGGGACGCGGCACGGAGAAAGACAAACTTTTTCCGGCTTTTCGTTGCGCGAGTGGGGAAAAGGTGGTACAATGGCGGCAATATGCAGTGAAGGAGAAACACGATGGATCTGTGCGATCGGAACGATATACAGGCACTGCTGGCGCGGCACGGCTTTCACTTTGCCAAGGCGCTGGGACAGAACTTTCTCATCCGGGGTGACGTGGCGGAGGATATCGCCGCGGCGGGCTGCGTTCCCGGCTGCGGCGTGCTGGAGGTAGGCCCCGGCATCGGCGCACTGACGGTGCAGCTGGCCCGGCGGGCGGAAAAGGTGGTTTCGGTGGAGCTGGACAAGCGCCTGCCGCCGGTGCTGGCGGAGACTATGGCGGACTATGACAACTTCATCCTGATCGAGGGCGACGTGATGGCGCTGGATCTGGCGGAGGTGACGGCGGAGAAGTTTCCGGGCTTGCCGGCGGTGCTGTGCGCCAATCTGCCCTACAACATCACCACACCGTTCCTTACGGCCTGTGTCCGGGCCGGGTGTTTCCGGCAGCTGACGGTGCTCATTCAAAAAGAGGTAGCCCTGCGGATCTGCGCGAAGCCGGGCACGGCGGATTACGGCGCGTTTTCCCTGCTGATGCAGTACTACACCGTGCCGGAACTGCTGTTCGAGGTGCCCAACAGCTGCTTCATGCCGCCGCCCAAGGTGACATCCGCCGTGGTGCGCTGCGTTACAAGAAAGGCCCCGCCGGTACAGGTGCGGAGCGAGGAGGCCTTCTGGCGGACGGTGCGCGCGGGCTTTGCCCTGCGGCGCAAGACGCTGGTGAACAGTTTGCAGACCGGCTGGCAGCTGCCCAAGGAGCAGCTGACGGCCATCGTCGCCGGCTGCGGCCTGTCCCCCACCGTGCGGGGCGAGGCCCTGGGCCTGGAGGAGTACGCGAGGCTGTCCGATGCGCTGCTGGCGGCAGCGGGTGAATAAAAAGCTTCCCGGCAAATGCCGGGAAGCTTTTTATTCACCTTTTTGTATCTTCTCCTCCGTCTCCCGCCGGATGGCGGCGCGAAGCGTCGTGAGGTACGGGGAGAATGCCACGTGTTCGTCGGCATAAGTCAGGTTCAGGTCGTACTCCCGGGGCAGCCAGGAGGAGATGGGGGACTCGTTGTGGGCGATGACGGCCTCCAGCTTATCCAGAGCCTTGTAGAGCTTGGCCTCCGGTGTCTCCAGCGCATCCATCTCCGCGTACAGGGCGGCCATCTCCGCGCGGTAAGGCTGGGGCAGCGTCTCCACCCATTGGATCAGGAGGGCGTCCTCCTTCGCTGTGTCGGCGTCGGTTTTCAGAAAGCTGGGGATGTCGCCGGTAAAGCACTCGCCCAGGTCGTGGATCAGGCACATTTTAATGACCTTGTCCATATCCGTATCCGGGAACTCGTCCCGAAGAAAGAAGGCCGTCAGCGCCAGCCGCCAGCTGTGGTCGGCCACGCTCTCGTGACGGTTTCCGGGCGTCCAGCAGTGGCGGGTGGTGTCCTTCAGACGGTTGGCGGTGTGCAGGACGGACAGCAGCTCTTCAGCTTTCATGGCGGGGCCTCCTTGCATTTTTCCACAGTATAGCACGCTGCCGCGGTGCCGTCAACGCTTGCACTTGCACGGCGGCAAAAAGTGTAGTAGAATAGCGGAAGAACATAAAGGAGGGAGACTTTATGGGAGTTTTGTACGCGCTGGAGAGCATCCGCACGCCTGCACTGGATAAGATCATGTCGGTCATCACGCTGCTGGGCGGCGAGCTGTTTTTTATGGTCATCGCCGTGACGGTGTTCTGGTGCGTCAGCAAGCGCGAGGGCTATTACCTGATGATCGTGGGCTTCTTTGGCACGGTCATCAATCAATTCCTGAAAATACTCTGCTGCGTGCCCCGGCCGTGGGTAAAGGACCCGGATTTCACCATTGTGGAGTCTGCCCGGGCGGAGGCCACGGGGTATTCCTTCCCCAGCGGTCACACACAGAACGCCGTGGCCACCTACGGCGGCATCGCCCGGTATACCCGCCGCGGCTGGCTGCGGGTGGTACTGGTCGTGCTGACGGTGCTCATCGCGTTCAGCCGGATGTATCTGGGTGTCCACACGCCGCTGGATGTGGGCGTGTCGTTCCTGATCGCGGCGGTGCTGGTGCTGGGGGTCTATCCGCTGATGGAGGAGGCTGACCGGCGGCCGGTGGTGCTGACGTACACCATACTGGCTATGGTGGTGTGCAGCGGGGCCTTCGTAGGCTATCTGTACCTGCGGGGGGACACCGGCGCCGCTGCCGAGGACACCGCCAACTACGTCAGCGCGCTGGAGAACGGCTGGAAGCTGCTGGGCGCCACGGTGGGTATGCTGGTATCCAACATCGTTGACCGGAAGCACATCCGGTTCGAGACACAGGCGGTGTGGTGGGCGCAGCTCATCAAGCTGGCAGTGGGCTTTGGCTGTCTGCTGGCGATACGCTCCGGGCTGAAGGCCCCGCTGATTGCCCTGCTGGGCGGCAGCGCCGCCATCGCCGGGGGCATCCGCTACCTGCTGGTGGTGCTGTTCGCCGGGTGTGTCTGGCCGCTGACCTTCTGGTGGTTCAGTCGCCTGGGGAAAAGATGAACAACAGAAAAAGCGCATCCCCCGGCGTGTGCCGGGGGATGCGGTGCGTTATGGGGGACTGTCTCACTCGGTGACGGTGAGGGTGGGGTGCATGAGCGGGTCAAAGGTGGCGAGGACGCGGTCGCCCTCCACGGTATATTCGCTCCACAGGCGGATCTCGGCGCAGCGCTGTGTCCGGTCAAGGGTGATGCTGTGGATGGGCGTGGGTTCGGAGTAGGCTTGGTCGCGGCAGTAGACATCGGTGCTCTCGTCGCCGCGGAAGATGACGCAGAGGTCGTCACACTGGAGTACACCGGGTATGTCGCAGCTGCCGGTGTAAACGTTCTTGCGTAGCTGGCCGTGGAAGGAAACGGGAACGGTCTCGATGGCAGAATCGAGCGGGCTGGCATGGTACAGGCCGGTGCCGTCGAAGTCGATGGACACGCCCCTGTCCCAGCAGGCGAAAATGAATACGGCGGTGAACAGCAGCAGAATGGGAAGCCAGACTTTGCGGGATGTACATATCTGTCGCATGGGGAGCCCTCCTTTACGGTGTTGTACCTACTGTAAGTATACCAAAAACGGGGAGAAAAGCAACAAGAAAACCGTGCGCGGCTGTGCGGCGCACGGTTTTTGTATGTACGGGAGGTCAGGCGGTCTCCTTGGGCTTCTTCAGCGCCACGATGACGCCTACGGTGATCAGCACCGCACCGATGACGCTCATCACCGTGATCTGCTCGTCCAGCAGCAGGTAGCCCACCACCAGCGTCACGAAGGGGGAGGCGTACAGGTAGTTGTTGGTGATGACCACGCCCAGCCGCTGGAAGGCGATGTTCCAGATGGCGAAGCATACGGCGTTGCCGAACACGCCCAGGAACAGCCAGCTCAGCAGGACGTTGGTCTGGGTGAACAGGGGGTGCAGGTCGGGCATACCGTCCGTCAGCAGCATCAGCGGTACGGCGGTGATGAAGGCCCACAGCATGACCCGGCGGGTGACCAGGAAGTTGTCATACTGCTCGGTGTATTTCTTGATAAGGATGGAGTACACGGCCCACATGAGGGCGGCGGCCAGGGCGATCAGGTCGCCCAGAGGGTTCAGGTGGAAGGTCAGCTGGCCGTTGAGCACCACCAGCACCACGCCGGCGATGGCGATGACCGCGCCGATGTACACGAACTTGCCCAGGCGCTCGCCATTGCGGGAGAACAGCTGGGCCAAAATGACCGTCAGGATGGGGGACAGGGCGATGATGATGCTGACATTGGCGGCGAAGGTGTAGGTCAGCGCTGTATTCTGCAGGAAGAAGTAGAAGCTGCCGCCGGTAACGCCGATGAGGATGAACATCAGCTCGTCCCTCCAGGGGAGCTTCAGAGTCTTGGGCCGCAGCGCCCACAGCGTGATATAGGCCAGGCCCATCCGCAGGGGGATGATCTGGATAGCGGTATAGGCGGTGAGCATCTGCTTGGTCAGCACGAAGCAGCTGCCCCACACCAGAATGGTGAAAATGGCGTACACATGGCCCATGACTTTTTGCGTGGCGGACATGGCGGTTCTCTCCTTATGACTCTATTTCTCTCATCTCACGCGGCAGCTGGCCGCAAAAAATCATTATACACGGCGGAAAAGGAAAAATCCAGTAGTTCCCGGGTATTTTCTTCCAAATGCCTTAACTTTCTATTAAGACGCTTGAAATGCGCTTGTTTTTTTTGCCATCCGTGGTATGATGGTAGCTATGAAAAATCAAGGAGGAAAGACTATGCACGCAGCGCTGGTCATCATGGCGGCGGGGATCGGTTCCCGCTACGGCGGCAGCAAGCAGACCGACGGCGTGGGGCCCCACGGAGAGATACTGATGGAGTACGGTGTGTACGACGCGGTGCGGGCGGGCTTTGACAAGGTCGTGTTCATCATCAAGCCGGATATGCGGGAGTTGATGGAGCGCCTGTGCGGCAATATGGCGTCCCGGCTGCACACGGCGGACGGGCGGCCCGTGGAGGTCCGTTACGCCTATCAGGACGACACGACACTGCCGGCGTGGTATACAAAGCCGGCGGGGCGGACAAAGCCCTTCGGCACGGCCCACGCGGTGCTGTGTACCCGCGATATCGTACACGAGCCCTTCTGCGTCATCAACGCCGACGATTTCTACGGCGCGGACGCTTACCGCACCATATATGCGGAGCTGCAGCGCCTGCCGAAGGCGGGTGCTGCCACCATGGTGGGCTATCTGCTGAAGAACACCGTCACTGCCCATGGCACCGTGTCCCGGGGTGTGTGCCATGTGAAGGACGGGTATCTCAGCGACATCCGCGAGGCGCTGAAGATCGCCCTGCTGCAGGACGGCGTCATCCGGGACGAGGATACCGGAGCGGTGCTGGACGGCGACACGGTGGTGTCCATGAACTTCTGGGGCTTTGCCCCCTCCGTCTTCGACGCGTTGGAGACGTATTTCCACGACTTCCTCCGCAGCGAGGCGGGGCAGTCGGTGAAGGCCGAGTGCCTGCTGCCCACCATGGTGGGCGACCTGCTGGCGGCGGGAGAGCTGCGCGTCAGCGTGCTGAAGTCGGCGGACCGCTGGTTCGGCATGACGTATCATGAGGACCGGGCCCGGGTGGCGCAGGCGCTCAGCAAACTGCACGAGACGGGGGCATACCCCGAGGAATTGAGGTAACAGAATGGATTACGAAAGAGAACGCCGCCGGCAGAAGCGCTACCGGGAGGCCATGCGGAACCGCATCATCGCCGCCGTGTTGCTGGCCGGCATCATCGTGGGTGCGATATTCATCATCAAGGGCTGCAAAAAGGACGATGCTCCGGCGGACGACGCCCAGAACACGAATCAGTCCGTGGGCAATGTAGGCGACACTACGACACCGGATAACGTCATCGTGGACGACGAGCTGCTGACACTGGTGAACCCCTGGAACCCCCTGCCCGATGACTGGACGGTGGACCTGGTGACACTGGATGACGGCCACCGGGTGGACAGCCGCTGCTATGAGGCGTATATGGAGATGATCAACGCCTGCAAGGCGGCGGGCTACAGCCCGGTCAACTGCTCCAGTTACCGCGCGCAGGAGACGCAGCAGAGCCTGTACGACAACAAGGTGCAGCGGCTCATCAGCAGCGGCATGAGTGAGGACGAGGCCAAAGCCGAGGCGGCCAAGGCCGTGGCCATCCCCGGCACCAGCGAGCATCAACTGGGCCTGGCGGTGGACCTGGTGGACGCCAATATGCAGGACCTGACCTCTGCTCAGGAGAGCACGGAGACCCAGAAGTGGCTCATGGCCAATTCCTGGCGGTACGGCTTCATCCACCGCTACCCCAACGGAAAGACCGATATCACCGGTATCATCTATGAGCCGTGGCACTACCGCTATGTGGGCAAGGACGCGGCACAGGAGATCTTCAACCGGGATATCACACTGGAGGAGTATCTGGGCAAGACGGAGCATTGATGGATATAAAGGGAGGGGCCGTCCGGCCCCTCCCTTTATACGAAGACATGAAGAAGTTATTTGCAGTTTTTCGCGTTCTTGGCGTTCTTGGTATTGGTGTTTTCCGTGTTGTCGGTGGTGTTGGTGTTCTTGGTGTTTTTGGTGTTCTTCGTGTTATCCATGAGATATACCTCCATTTTCTGTACCCTTTGTACCTCAGGTACAACCATAGTTTCACCGTCGCCGCAGAAAATATGTAAAAAAATTCTGGAAAAAGCCGTTGACAAACACGCCGGGATAGTATAAAATGTCCGAGAAAACAAAGAAGGTCGGTGCATCCGCCTCACCTCCAGCAACGGCAAAGAGGTCAACAGCGTCATACAAGCGCCCGAAAGGGCTGTTTGTGTTGTTTCGCGGATGCCCGGAGCGTCCGCGTTTTTATTTTGGATTGGAGGTGCTTCGGTATTAGCAAGGTACAGCATCAACTGAACGAGGAGATCACCGACAAGGAGATCCGACTGATCGGCGAGAATGGCGAGCAGCTGGGCATCGTGTCCGGCGAGGAGGCGCTGCGTACCGCAGAGGAGCAGGGCCTGGATCTGGTAAAGATCTCTCCGCAGGCAACGCCTCCGGTGTGCAAGCTGATGAACTACGGCAAGTACAAGTTCGAGCAGAGCAAGCGCGAGAAGGAAGCCAGAAAGAACCAGCACGTTGTCGAGATCAAGGAGATCCGTATGTCTCCGGGCATCGACGTGGGCGACTTCAACACCAAGCTGAAGAACGCGCAGAAGTTCCTGTCCGACGGCAACCGCGTCAAAGTCTCCGTCCGCTTCCGCGGCCGCGAGATGGCGCACACCGAGATCGGACGCGATCTGCTCAACAAGTTCGCCGAGCTGTGTACCGAGGTGTCCACCCTGGACAAAGCCGCCAAGCTGGAGGGCCGGAATATGTCTATTTTCCTGTCCCCCAAGGTCGGCAAATAAGCATTTCATTCGCAAAGGATCATATTGGAAGGAGAAAACAACTATGCCTAAACTGAAGACCCATAGCGGCGCAAAAAAGCGCTTCAATCTGACGAAGACCGGCAAGGTCAAGAGAGCTCACGCGTTTAAGAGCCACATCCTGACCAAGAAGGACACCAAGCGTGGCCGTCGTCTGCGCAGCACCACCTATGCTGACTGCACCACCGAGGCGACCATCCGCAAGATGATCCCCTACAAATAAGATACGTTTTCGTTAGAATAGGAGGCAATTAGAATATGGCACGTGTTAAAGGCGCAATGATGGCGCGTAAAAGAAGAAACAAGACGCTGAAGCTGGCTAAGGGCTACTGGGGCGCCAAGTCCAAGCATTTCAAGATGGCCAACGAGCAGGTCATGAAGTCTCTGACCTACGCCTATGTGGGCCGCCGTCTGAAGAAGCGTGACTTCCGCCAGCTGTGGATCACCCGTATCTCCGCCGCTGTGAAGCCCAACGGTCTGAACTACTCCACCTTCATGCACGGTCTGAAGGTCGCCGGCATCCAGATCAACCGCAAGATGCTGTCCGAGATGGCCATCAGCGATCCCGTGGCGTTCGCCGCCCTGTGCGAGATCGCCAAGAAGGCGTAACTTTCTGCACATACAGCGCCCTGTCGAGAGACCGGGCGCTGTTTTTTGCATTTTGCCGCTGGTAAAAGCTTGACATTACTGCTATAATACCCCTGAAAAGATCATGGAAAGGATGAATGACCATGTATTGTATCAGAAAAGTCAACGACGACTACACCTGGGTGGGCGCGGATTGCCGCCGTCTGGCCCTGTTCGAGGGCGTGTTCGGCGTGCCAGACGGCGTCAGCTTCAACAGCTATCTCCTGATGGACGACAAGACTGTCCTGTTCGACACGGTGGACAGCGCCGTGCGTACCACCTTCCGCGAAAATGTGGCCCACGTCCTGAACGGCAAAGCCCCGGACTATCTGGTGGTCCACCACATGGAGCCGGACCACGCCGCCGAGATGGCCGACCTGGCCCGTCAGTACCCGGACATGGGCATCCTGTGCAGTGCCGCCGCCAAGAACATGATCGCCCAGTTCTTCGACGCGGAGCTGGCCGCCCGCGTCACCGTGGTGAAGGAGGGCGACACCCTCTGCACCGGCAAGCACACCCTGCGCTTCATCGCCGCGCCCATGGTACACTGGCCGGAGGTGCTGATGACCTACGACGAGACGGACAAGCTCCTGCTGTCGGCGGATGCCTTCGGCAGCTTCGGCGCGCTGAACGGTACCCTGTTCGCCGATGAGGTGGACTTCGACCGGGAGGTGCTGGACGAGGCACGGCGGTATTATACCAACATCGTGGGCAAGTACGGCGCACAGGTCCAGGCGGTGCTGCAAAAGGCCGCCGGACTGGATATCCGTATGCTGCTGCCGCTCCACGGCCATGCCTGGCGGCAGGACCTGGGCTATATCCTGGGCAAATATGACCTGTGGAGCCGTTGGGAGCCGGAGGTCCGCGGCGTGATGATCGCCTACGCCTCCGTGTACGGCAACACAGAGAACGCCGCCAATATCCTGGCCTGCCGTCTGGTGGAGCAGGGGGTAAAGGTGAAGATGTACGATGTGTCCGTAACGCCCAGCTCCTATGTGGTGTCCGACGCCTTCAAGTACAGTCACCTGGTGTTTGCCGCACCCACCTATAACGGCGGCGTGTTTATCACCATGGACGAGGTCCTGCGGGACATTGCCTCCCACGGCCTGCAGAACCGCGGCTTTGCTCTGCTGGAAAACGGCACCTGGGCGCCGGTCACCACCCGGCAGATGGCCGCCCTGCTGGAGCCCCTGAAGGGCTGGCGGCAGGTGGGGGAGAGCGTGACCGTCCGTTCCGCCGCCCACGCGCCCCAGCTGGCGGCCATCGAGGGCCTGGCCGCCGCCCTGATTGCGGATATTTCCGGGGAAAAGCAGTAAAAAACTGCGGAAAACGGGCAAAAACTTCTTGCATTATGCCGTGCCGCGTGGTATTATATTGCGGTAAATCCGCACAGCTTCAGACTTTCGGTCGGTGCCGCAAGGTTGGCCGGAGGGCGGAAGAGGCTGGAGGTACAAACTAAAATAAAAGGAGAAACAAACCAACATGGCAAATCAGAACGTCGTATCCATGAAGTCCCTGCTGGAGGCAGGTGTCCACTTCGGTCACCAGACCCGCCGCTGGAACCCCAAGATGGCTCCCTATATCTACACGGAGCGCAACGGCATCTATATCATCGACCTGCAGAAGACCGTGAAGAAGCTGGAGGAGGCCTATGCCTTCGTGCGTCAGCTGTCCGAGAACGGCCAGACCCTGCTGTTCGTGGGTACCAAGAAGCAGGCCCAGGAGGCCATCAAGGACGAGGCTGCCCGCTGCGGCCAGTACTATGTCAACGCCCGCTGGCTGGGCGGCATGATGACCAACTTCAAGACCATGCGTACCCGTATCGACCGTCTGAACCAGCTGAAGACCATGCAGGCTGACGGTACCTTCGATATGCTGCCCAAGAAGGAAGTCATCAAGCACCTGGGCGAGATCGAGAAGCTGGAGAAGTACCTGGGCGGCGTGAAGGAAATGAAGAAGCTGCCCGGCGCCCTGTTCATCGTGGACACCCGCAAGGAGCGCAACGCCATCGCCGAGGCGCACCGTCTGGGCATTCCTGTTGTGGCTATCGCCGATACCAACTGCGATCCCGATGAGATCGATTACCCCATCCCCGGCAACGACGACGCCATCCGCGCCATCAAGCTGATCGCCTCCGTTATGGCCAACGCCATGATCGAGGGCCGTCAGGGCGAGCAGGTGGAGGAGGCCGCCGAGGCCAAGGACGCCGAGTAAGCCAACTCGATAGATACCGCGTAACGCACGGGGCAGGGAAGTGTCCCTGCCCCTTTTAATTCAACTTTTACAGGAGGAAATACAAATGGCTTTTACTGCTGCTGATGTGAAGACCCTGCGCGAGATGACCAGCGTGGGTATGATGGACTGCAAGAAGGCGCTTGTCGAGTGCGACGGCGATATGGACAAGGCTGTCGAGTGGCTGCGCGAGAAGGGCCTGGCCAAGGCTGCCAAGAAGGCCGGCCGCATCGCCGCCGAGGGTATGTCCTATGCCCTGACCGAGAACGGCGTGGGCGTCGTGGTCGAGGTCAACTGCGAGACCGACTTCTGCGCCAAGAGCGACCTGTTCGTGGCCTTCGTCAAGGACATCGCCAAGGTCATCGCCGAGCAGGATCCCGCCGATGTGGACGCCCTGATGAACTGCAAGTATGTCGGCTCCGACCTGACCGTTTCCGAGACCATGCCCGAGAAGGTCATGTCCATTGGTGAGAACCTGCAGATCCGCCGCTTCGTCCGCTTCTCCGAGAACACCAGCGTGGGCTACGTCCATGCCGGCGGCAAGATCGGCGTGCTGGTGAACCTGGCTGTGGACGGCGGCATCGACGCCACCGAGATCGGCAAGAACGTCGCCATGCAGATCGCGGCCCTGAACCCCCGCTTCTGGGACAAGTCCCAGGTCACCGATGAGGTGCTGGCCGAGGAGAAGAAGATCGCGCTGGCCCTGATGGACACCGATCCCAAGATGGCCTCCAAGCCCGAGGCCGTCAAGGAGAAGATCGTCATGGGCAAGATGAACAAGTTCTACGAGGAGAACTGCCTGCTGCAGATGGAGTTCGTCCGCGGCGACATCTTCCAGGGCAGCGTGGAGAAGTATATCGCCGACGCCGCCAAGAAGCTGGGCGGCAGCGTCAAGTTCGTGGATGCCGTTCGCTTCCAGACCGGCGAGGGCATCGAGAAGAAGCAGGAGGACTTCGCCGCTGAGGTCGCTGCGCAGATGAACATGGGCAAGTAATTGCAGATGCACAAAACACCCTTCGGCTCACGCCGAGGGGTGTTTTTTCGCACATAAAAAGGACCGCCGTGAGGCGGTCCTTTTTATGTGCGGATATGTCAGGAAACGAGCACGTGGATGCGCCCCGCGGGCTCACCGTACTTGTCGGCGGCAACGGTGCCGTTCAGCACGGTGGTGATGTAGTCCATGACCACCTCATCCATGGGGATGCCCAGGTCGTAGTTGGCGGTGGCGTTGACAAAGCGGTAGTAGGTGTCGCCGCCGCTGGCCATAAAGTCGTTGGTGGCGATGGTGTACGTGGCCGCCGGGTCAAAGTCCTTGCCGCCCACGGTCTGGATGGTCACACGGTTGATGGTCTTGGGGGCGAAGTAGGTGGTGCCGGGATACTCGTCGCCCTGGTCATAGCCCTTGGTGGTGTCCACGGTGAACTCGATGCCGGATACCTGGGGGAAGCCGCCGATGGCCTCCGGCGTGCAGAAGGTGGAGGCCTCCAGCACCTCCAGCAGCTCCGTACCGGTGATCTTGATGATGCTCAGGGTGTTGCCGAAGGGCAGCACGGTGTTGACGTCCTTTTTGGTGATGTCGCCGGCCTCGATGGTGGCGCGGATGCCGCCGCCGTTGGTGATGGCTGCGTCAACGGTCTCGCCCTGCTGTTCGGCGCCCCACACCAGCGCATCGGTGATCAGGTCGCCCAGATTGGTCTCCTGCGTGCGGTTGCCGGGGTCCTTCTCGCCGTTCAGCGTCACCTCGGTCTTGGCGAACACCGTGCCATAGTCGGCCTCGATCTCGGCGATGATGGCGGCGGCGCGGGCGGCGATGGCGTCGTCGGCCGCCACCATGTCCTCGGTGGACAAGCACGTGGTGGTGATGGTGCTGTCCTTGATGGTCACAACGCCGATGTTCTCCAGCTTCGTGCCAGTGGAGGTCAGAATGGTGTCGCCCACCTTGCGGTCCGTGTTGGTCTTTTCAACGATCTCCTCCTCAGTGGAGTGGGAGTGACCGTCGATGAACACGTCGATGCCGGTGACCTTGTTCAGCAGGTCGATAGAGCGGTTGCCGGTGGCGGCGGTCTCGTCGTCGATGCCCAGGTGGCCCAGGCAGATGACGTAGTTGCAGCCCTCGTCCTCACGCAGCATATTCGCCATATCCTGCGCGATCTGGTACAGCTCCTCACCGCCGGCGAAGGTCACGCCCTGGATCTTGCCGGGGTGGGCCTTTGTGGCGGTCTCCGGGGTGTCCAGACCGAACACGCCGATCTTGGTGCCGCCGGGGGTGGTGAACACGGCCGCATCGTCAAAGGCCAGCTCGCCGTTGTACTTCACATTGGCGGCCAGCACGGGGAACTGGGCGTTTTCCATGTTCTTCTTCAGCGCCTCAAAGCCGTAGTCGAACTCGTGGTTGCCCAGCGCCACAGCGTCGTAGCCCACCATGTTCATCAGCTCCACAGCCGTTGCACCCTCGGACACACTCACAGCGGTGTCGCCCTGACTGAAGTCGCCGGCGTCCAGGATCAGCACATACGCGCCCTCAGACTCATACTGGCTGGCCAGCGCCGCTACCTTGGCGTAGTTGGAAACAGCGCCGTGCACATCGTTGGTGTGCAGGATGACCACCGGCTCCGTGGCGGTGGCGTCCTTGCCGGGGTCGGGTTTCTTTTCGCCGCAGGCCGCCAGGGTGAACACCATGGCCAGAGCCAGCAGCAAAGACAGCAGCTTTTTCTTCATACTCCTTATTCCTTCCTTTCAGCGTTTTTGCACATTTTCTGCACCTGCTGTATGGCCATTGTACCGTATTCCACGGCTGAACGCAAGCTTTTCCCGGTTTTTATTTTACATGGATTTTACACCAGCGGGATTTTTCCCTTTACATTGGGCACTTACAATAAAAACCGTACAAGGGAGTTATCCAAAACGACGAAAGAAACGAGGTAATACATATGAAGAAGATCATTGCACTGGTCCTGACCGCCCTGCTGGCCCTGAGCCTGGTGGCCTGCGGCAGCGAGACCAAGACCGACGACGCCGACAAGACCGAGGACAAGATCTCCACCGAGCTGACCGGCACCGTCTCCACCGACGGCTCCACCTCCATGGAGAAGGTCATCGGCGCCCTGAGCGAGTCCTTCATGGCGCAGAACGGCGGCGTCACCGTTAACTACAACCCCACCGGCTCCGGCTCCGGCATCACCGCCGTGCAGGAGGGCACCTGCGACATCGGCCTGTCCTCCCGTGCGCTGAAGGATGAGGAGAAGTCCGCCGGCCTGAAGGAGACTGTGCTGGCCTATGACGGCATCGCCATCATCGTTCACCCCGACAACCCCGTCAGCGACCTGTCCGTTGAGCAGATCGCCAAGCTGTACACCGGCGAGATCACCAACTGGAAGGACGTGGGCGGCAATGACGCCGAGGTGGTCCTCATCGGCCGCGAGGCCGCCAGCGGTACCCGCGATGGCTTCGAGTCCATCACCGGCACCAAGGACAAGTGCCAGTATCGTCAGGAGCTGACCTCCACCGGTGATGTGATCACCGCCGTCAGCCAGAACCCCGATGCCATCGGCTACGCCTCTCTGGCCTCCATCAAGGACACCGTCAAGACCCTGAACGTGGATGGCGTCACCCCCGGCGAAGCCACCGTCAAGGACGGCAGCTATAAGGTCCAGCGTCCCTTCGTGCTGGTGACTGTGGACGGCAAGGCCCTCTCTCCCGCGGCTCAGGCATTCTTTGACTACGCCACTTCCTCCGACGCAGCTTCCATCATCGCCAAGGCCGGCGCTGTGGCAGTCGCAGGTTAACAAGTAAGGCACGGACACAGGCGACATCCCCGTGCGGGGTGCCGCCTTGCCCCGTATCTGCTGAGGTGCATATATGAAAGCAAAACGATTTATGGAGAACGCCATCCATGGCTTCTTTCTGCTGATGGGTCTGGTGACGGTGGGCTGCGTGCTGCTGATCTCCGTCTACCTTGTCGTCTCCGGCATCCCCGCTATCCATGAGATCGGCCTTGTGAAGTTCCTCTTTGGCCCCGTGTGGAATTCCAACGCGGCGGAGCCTCAGTTCGGCATCCTGCCCTTTATCCTTACCAGTATTTACGGTACTGCGGGCGCGATCCTGCTGGGCGTGCCCGTGGGCTATATGACCGCCGTGTTCCTGGCCAAAATGGCCCCGCCGAAGCTGAAGACCGCCGTCTCCGCCGCGGTGAGCCTGCTGGCGGGCATCCCCTCCGTGGTCTACGGTCTGGTGGGTATGCTGGTGCTGGTGCCGGGCATCCGTCAGGTCTTCCATATTCCCGACGGCTCCGGCCTGCTGGCGGCCATCATCGTGCTGGCGATCATGATCCTGCCCTCCATTATCAACGTGGCCATGACGGCCCTGGAGGCGGTGCCCCGTGAGTACGAGGACGCCTCTCTGGCGCTGGGCGCCACCGCCACGGAGACCTGGTTCAAGGTGTCTGTCCCGGCCGCCCGCAGCGGCATCGCCGCCGCGGTGGTGCTGGGCGTAGGCCGCGCCATCGGCGAGGCCATGGCCGTGATGATGGTCTCCGGCAACGTGCCCAATATGCCCTCCCTGTTCCAGAGCGTTCGGTTCCTGACCACCGCCGTGGCCAGCGAGATGGGCTACGCGGCGGCAGGTCTGCAGCGTCAGGCGCTGTTCTCCATCGCGCTGGTGCTGTTCCTGTTCATCATGCTCATCAACGCCGCGCTCAATTTCTTCCTCAAGCGCAGTAAGGAGAAGTGACCATGGACAAACATCAATTCTCTGCCCGCCGCCGTATCTGGGGCGGGACCATGCGGGGCTTGATGCTCCTCTGCGCCGCCGTTACCTGCGCGCTGGCGGTGTTTCTCATCGTCTATGTGCTCGTCAAGGGCGTGCCCAACCTGAGCTGGCAGCTGCTGAGCACCAAGCCCAGCTATCTGGACGGCTCCATCGGTATCCTGCCGGATATCATCACCACCGTCTGCACGGTGCTGACCACGCTGCTGGTGGTGCTGCCCCTGGGCGTCTGCGCCGCCGTGTACCTGACGGAGTATGCCGCCAACAAGAGGGTAGTGGCCGTTATCGAGTACGCCGCCGAGACGCTGTCCGGTATCCCTTCTATTATCTATGGCCTGGTGGGCCAGATGTTCTTCTGCCAGTTCCTGGGCATGAAGAAATCTCTTCTCGCCGGCGCCATGACCCTGGTCATTATGAACCTGCCCACCATCATGCGTACTACACAGGAGAGCCTCAAGACCGTGCCCCAGTCCTACCGGGAGGGCGCCTTCGGTCTGGGCGCCGGCAAGTGGCGCACCATCCGCACGGTGGTGCTGCCCGGCTGTGTGGACGGCGTGCTCACCGGCTGCATTCTGGCCGTGGGTCGTATCCTGGGCGAGACGGCGGCCCTGCTGTACACCGCGGGCTTTGCCCACACGCTGTACAACAGCCTGCGTGCCACGCTGGAGGGCTCCGGTGCCACACTGTCCGTGGCCCTGTATGTCTACGCCAAGGAGCAGGGCGAGTTCGACGTGGCCTTCGCCATCGCCGCCATCCTCATGGCGCTGGCCCTGCTCATCAACCTGGCGGCTATGCTGACCGGGCGTTACTTCAAGAAACGGAGGAGCCTATGAGCGATATCATCACCGTAAACGATCTGAACCTGTGGTACGGTCCCGCCCAGGCGCTGCACCACGTCACCATATCCGTGCCGGAGCACAGCATTACTGCCCTCATCGGCCCCTCCGGCTGCGGCAAGTCCACATTTCTTAAAACGCTGGACCGTATGAACGACCTGATCCCCGGCGTAAAGGTGGAGGGCCAGGTGCTCTACAAGGGACGGGATATTTACGCCCCCGGCGTGGACGTCAGCCAGCTGCGCCGTGAGGTGGGCATGGTGTTCCAAAAGCCAAATCCCTTCCCCATGAGCATCTACGACAACGTGGCCTACGGTCCCCGTACCCACGGCATCCGCAACAAAGCCAAACTGGACGAGCTGGTGGAACAGTCCCTTCGCCGCGCCGCCATCTGGGACGAAGTAAAGGACCGCCTGAAAAAGAATGCCCTGGGCCTCTCCGGCGGCCAGCAGCAGCGTCTGTGCATCGCCCGTGCCCTGGCGGTGGAGCCCACCGTGCTGCTGATGGATGAGCCCACCTCGGCCCTGGACCCCATCTCCACCTCCCGTATCGAGGAGCTGGCGGTTGAGCTGAAGCAGCATTACACCATCGTCATCGTCACTCACAATATGCAGCAGGCCCTGCGTATCTCGGACCGCACCGCCTTCTTCCTGCTGGGCGAGCTGGTGGAGTACGGCGACACGGAGACCATGTTCTCCACGCCCAGCGAAAAGCGCACCGAGGATTACATCACCGGGAGGTTTGGATAATGCGTAGTCAATTCGATAAACAGCTGGCCCAGCTCCACCGCGAGCTTATCGAGATGGGCGCCCTGTGCGAGCAGGTCATCGCTCTGTCCTCTCAGGCCCTCACCAACCGCGATACCGCCCTGGCGGAGAAGGTCGCGCCCCTGGACCACGAGATCGACCGCAAGGAGCGCGACATCGAGAACCTCTGCCTGCGGCTCCTGCTTCAGCAGCAGCCGGTGGCCGGCGACCTGCGGCAGATCTCCGCTGCCCTGAAGATGATCACGGACATGGAGCGTATCGGCGACCAGGCCGACGATATTGCCGAGATCCTGCTCTGCCGCGCCGGCCGGCCTCTCAGCGCCGGCGACACCCTGCGGGATATGGCCCGGGCCACCATCCGCATGGTCAGCGAGAGCGTGGACGCCTATGTCCGGCAGGATGTGGACCTGGCCCAGCAGGTCATCGCCGCCGACGATGAGGTGGACGGTTATTTCGACCGGATCAAGGCCCATCTCATCGACCGTATCGCCAAGGACGTGGATGACGGCGAAGCCACACTTGACTTACTGATGATCGCCAAGTATTATGAACGTATCGGCGACCACGCCACCAACATCGCCGAGTGGGTGATGTTTTCTGTCACCGGCGTGCACAAGACCGAGGCCACTTGAGCCAAAAGGAGGGACCCCACATGATCTGGTGTGTAGAGGATGACGCCAGCATCCGCGATATCGAGCTGTATGCCCTGCGCTCCGCTGGGCTGGAGGCCGAGGGCTTTACCGACGGCGCCGCCTTCTGGCAGGCCCTGCAAAGCGAAAAGCCCGACCTGGTGGTGCTGGACGTGATGCTCCCCGGAATCGACGGCACGGAGCTGCTGGGCCGTATGCGCGCCTCCACGTCCCTGCGCCGCATCCCGGTCATTATGGCCACCGCCAAGGGCGCGGAGTATGACCGCGTCCGGGCGCTGGACGGCGGCGCGGATGACTATCTGACCAAGCCCTTCAGCGTCATCGAGCTGGTCTCCCGGGTCAAAGCGGTGCTGCGCCGCTGCCAGCCGGAGGGGGACAGCTCCATCCTCCGCAGCGGCGAGGTGTCGCTGGATACCCGTGCCCACACCGTCCTGTCCGGCGGCGAACGCGTCGACCTGACCTACAAGGAATACGAGCTGCTGCGCCTGTTCCTCAGCCACCCCGGCACGGCCTACACCCGTGACCGGCTGATGGAACTGGTCTGGGGCATGGATTACTGCGGCGAGAGCCGTACCGTGGATATGCACATCCGTACCCTGCGCCAGAAGCTGGGCAAGGCCGGCGCACACATCACCACGGTCCGCGGCGTGGGCTACCGTTGGGAGGAGACCCTATGACAAAAAAGATATTTCGCTCCACCGTGGCGGTGGGGTTTGCGGTGCTGCTGGCCAGTCTGGTCATTATCATGGGCGCACTGTACACCTATTTCGGCCATGTTCAGGAGCAGCAGCTCCGGGATGAGCTGTCCATCGCCGCTGCGGCCATGGAGTCCGGCGACGGCGAGGCCTATCTGTCCAAGCTGCACTCCGACAATTACCGCATCACCTGGCTCCGCGCCGATGGCACGGTGCTCTATGATACGAAGGCTGACGCCGCGGCCATGGAGAACCATGCCCAGCGCGAGGAGGTCCGTCAGGCCCTGACCAACGGCACCGGTGAGTCCAGCCGTTACAGCGCCACTCTGCTGGAAAAGACCCTCTACTATGCCCGCCGCCTGCCGGACGGCACGGTCCTGCGCCTGTCCGCCAGCCGCGTCACCATGGGTGTGCTGCTTCTGAGTATGCTCTCCGCCATCCTGGCGGTCATCGCCGTGGCCCTGATCCTCTCCGGCATTCTGGCCGGCCGCGTGTCCCGCCGCATCACTCGCCCCCTGAACACCCTGGACCTGGAGCACCCCCTGGAAAACGACGCCTACGAGGAGCTTTCGCCCCTGCTGCGCCGACTGGAGCACCAGCGACGTCAGATCGACGATCAGCTGCGTTCTCTGCGCCGCCGGTCCGAGGAGTTTGAACAGATCACCGCCAGCATGACCGAGGGCCTGGTACTGGTGGATAACGGCGGCACCATCCTCAGCATGAACCCTGCCGCCTGCGCCGTGTTCCACACCGATGCGGCCTGCGTGGGCCAGCCTCTGCTGACCGTGGAGCGCGGCAGCGCCGTCAGCCACGCCCTCCACGATGCCATGGACACCGGCCACGGCGAGACCCGTATGGAGCGCGACGGCCGCGAGTACCAGTTCGACATGACCCGTATCCAGGCCGACGGCGAGGTGGTGGGCGCGGTGCTGCTGACCTTCGACGTCACCGAGCAGGCCTACGCCGAGCGCAACCGCCGCGAGTTCACCGCCAACGTCTCCCATGAGCTGAAGACCCCGCTTCAGGGCATCATCGGCAGCGCCGAGCTGCTGGAGAACGGCATGGTCCGGCCTGACGATGTGCCCCGCTTCGTGGGCCATATCCGCGGCGAGGCCCAGCGCCTGGTGACGCTGATCAACGACATCCTCCGCCTGTCTGAGCTGGACGAGGGCGGCAGCCTGCCCACCGAGCCGGTGGAGCTGCTCTCCCTCTGCACCGACACGGTCAAGTCGCTGGAGAGCGCCGCGCAGCAGCGCCAGATCACCATGACCGTCACCGGCGAGGCCGTTACGGTCCCTGGCGTCCGCCGTCTGCTGACCGAGACGGTCTTCAACCTCTGCGACAACGCCATCAAGTACAATAAGGACGGCGGCAGCGTCGCCGTCACCGTGGGCCGTGACGGCCCCAACGCCGTGGTCACGGTGGCCGATACCGGCATCGGTATCCCGCCGGAGCACCAGGGCCGCGTCTTCGAGCGCTTCTACCGCGTGGACAAGAGCCACTCCAAGGCCTCCGGCGGTACCGGATTGGGCTTGTCCATCGTCAAGCACGCCGTGGCTTATCACCACGGCACCGTCACGCTGGACAGCCGTGAGGGGGAGGGCACCACCTTTACCCTCCGCCTGCCGTTGGAAGCGTAAACGCGAAAATGCCCGCCTCTGCGGGCGGGCATACAAAAAGACCACCCGATAGGGTGGCCTTTTTTGTCACAAATGCGCCTTTGCGTGGGCACAGATGGCGTCAAAGGTCTTCTGACTGATATCGTGTTCGATCTTGCAGGCGTCTGTCTCCGCCGTAGCGGCATCGATGCCCAGCGCTATCAGGAATTTCGTCAGCGTGTGGTGCCGGTCCAGCATACGCTCGGCGATGGCCATGCCGCTGGCCGTCAGGGTGATGAGTCCGTCCTTGTCCATCGTGATATAGCCGTTTTCCCGCAGTCGTTTGGTGGCATAGGTCACGCTGGGTTTTGTCACGCCCAGATGCTCGGCTACGTCGATGGAGCGAATATATCCATGTTGCTGCTGCATCATCAGCATCGTCTCTAAATAGTCCTCGGAAGCGCGCAGTATCTGCATAAAAAGTATCACCAACTTTCTCCAATACACTTTTAACAGCATACCACACATTTCACAAACTTACAAGTGCGGTAAAAAAATTTCGTTCTCCCTATTGACAAAGAGGGTTTGAGGTATTAAACTGTGCCATAGGTTAAGGAGGGCTAACCGTCGTGGTCCGCTATGGACCGGGAAAGTCCTTTCAGAACCGCTTTTTTCAGACACGGGGTTAGCGCAAGCTAACCGTGAAACGGAGGGATATACATGATGCCTTTGATGCTGGCAGACGCCGGAACGGAGCAGCTCATCCATAAGGTGGGCGGCAGTCCGGAGGTAAAAAAGCACCTGGAGGACCTGGGCTTCACCCCGGGCAGCACCGTCACGCTGGTGTCCGCCATGGGCGGCAACGTCATCGTGAAGGTCAAGGAGTCCCGCGTGGCCATCAGCGAGGAAATGGCCCGTAAGATCATGGTCTGATAGCCGCGCCAAGCGGTTATTGCATTTGAGAAACAGAAATATCACATAGAAGGAGAGCAGAAGCATGAAAACATTGCGTGAAGTCAAGATCGGCGAGACCGTCAAGGTCGTCAAGCTCCACGGCGAGGGCCCTGTCAAGCGCCGTATCATGGATATGGGCATCACCAAGGGGGTGGAGGTCTATGTCCGCAAGGTAGCCCCTCTGGGCGATCCCATGGAGGTCACTGTCCGCGGCTACGAGCTGAGCCTGCGTAAGGCCGACACCGAAATGATCGAGGTCGAGTAATGACCTGCGGCGCCGTGTTCCGGTGCCGGAAATACGTCCGTTATTTTAATTCATCTGTATATAGGTTCAACAAGATTAACCGGAAGGAGAGACACTATGGAAAAACAGATAAAGATCGCGTTGGCAGGTAACCCCAACTCTGGCAAGACCACCCTGTTCAACGCGCTGACCGGCTCCAACCAGTTCGTGGGCAACTGGCCCGGCGTTACGGTGGAGAAGAAAGAGGGCAAGCTGAAGAAGCACGATGACGTGGCCATCATGGACCTGCCCGGCATCTACTCCCTGTCCCCCTACACCCTGGAGGAGGTCGTGGCCCGTAACTACCTCATCACCGAGCGCCCCGACGCCATCCTGAACATCATCGACGGTACGAACCTGGAGCGTAACCTGTACCTGACCACCCAGCTGACCGAGCTGGGCATCCCCGTTGTCATCGCCATCAACATGATGGACGTGGTCCGCAAGAACGGCGACAAGATCAACGTGGAGGAGCTGAGCCGCGAGCTGGGCTGCAAGATCGTGGAGATCTCCGCCCTGAAGGGCGAGGGCATTATGGAGGCCGCCGAGGCCGCTGTGCAGGCCGCCAAGTCCACCAAGACCGTTCCCATGCACACCTTCTCCGGCCCCGTGGAGCACGCCATCGCCCACATCGAGGAGGCCGCCGTACATAACCTGCCCGAGGAGCAGCAGCGCTGGTACGCCATCAAGATCTTCGAGCGCGATGATAAGGTGCTGGATCAGCTGAAGATCGACCCGACCGTCATGGCCCACATCGAGGAGGACATCAAGGCCGCCGAGAAGGAGCTGGACGACGACGCCGAGAGCATCATCACCAACGAGCGCTATGTGTACATCGCCGAGATCATCAAGGCCTGCTACAAGAAAAAGAACGCCGGTCAGCTGTCCGCTTCCGATAAGATCGACCGGGTCGTCACCAACCGGTGGCTGGGTCTGCCCATCTTCGCTCTGGTCATGTTCCTTGTGTACTACATCTCCATGGTCACCGTTGGCTCCGCCGCTACCGACTGGGCGAACGACGGCCTGTTCGGCGACGGCTGGCACCTGTTCGGCATTGGCTCCAAGGCATATACCGAGGCCAGCGACGAATATACCGCCGCCACCCAGGCCGTAGACGCCTTCCTGGGGCTGGACACCGAGGCGGAGGACTTCGATGCCGGCGCCGCCCTGGCCCGGATAAAGTCCTTCGTTCCCACCTCCGACACCGCTACCGTGGATGTGGAGGATGAGGAGACCCTGGCCGTCAACACCATGACCGCCTACTATGACGCCCTGCCCCAGGATGCCGACAAGCGGGACGATGTGGTGCAGATGACCTATGTGGACGCCGCGGCCTATCTGGAGGCAAACGGCTTTGACGCCCCTGACCCCGCCGACTACGGCGTGTGGGTGCCCGGTGTTCCTGTGCTGGTGGGCAACGCGTTGGAGTCCGCCGGTGCTGCCGACTGGCTGTCCGGTCTGATCCTGGACGGTATCGTCGCCGGTGTGGGCGCGGTGCTGGGCTTCGTGCCCCAGATGCTGGTGCTGTTCCTGCTGCTGGCGTTCCTGGAGGCCTGCGGCTACATGGCCCGTATCGCCTTCGTGCTGGACCGTATCTTCCGCAAGTTCGGCCTGTCCGGCAAGTCCTTCATCCCCATGCTGATCGGTACCGGCTGCGGTATCCCCGGTGTTATGGCCTCCCGTACCATCGAAAATGAGCGCGACCGCCGCATGACCATCATGACCACCACGTTCATCCCCTGCGGCGCCAAGGTGCCCTTCATCGCCATGATCGCCGGCGCCATCTTCGGCGGCAGCGCGTGGGTGTCCACCTCCGCTTACTTCATCGGCATGGCCGCCATCGTGATCTCCGGCATCATGCTGAAGAAGACCAAGATGTTCTCCGGCGAGCCTGCTCCCTTCGTTATGGAGCTGCCCGCTTACCACTGGCCCACCCTGGGCAACGTCCTCCGCTCCATGTGGGAGCGCGGCTGGTCCTTCATCAAGAAGGCCGGCACCATCATCCTGCTGTCCACCATCTTCGTGTGGTTCACCAGCTACTTCGGCTGGGTGGATGGCACCTTCCAGATGCTGTCCGATGAGCAGATCGACTGCTCCATCCTGGCTGCCATCGGCGGCGCCATCGACTGGATCTTCGCGCCTCTGGGCTGGGGCAACTGGCAGGCGGTCGTCGCCTCCATCACCGGCCTGGTGGCCAAGGAGAACATCGTGGGTACCCTGGGCGTCCTGTACGGCGGCGGCGACGGCAGCGTCTACGACGCTATGGCCGCGGCTTTCACCGGTATCACCGCTTACAGCTTCCTGGTGTTCAACCTGCTGTGCGCCCCCTGCTTCGCTGCCATCGGCGCCATCAAGCGCGAGATGAACAGCCGCAAGTGGACCTGGTTCGCCATCGGCTATCAGTGTGTGTTCGCCTATGTGATCGCGCTGATGATCAACCAGTTCGGCAACCTGTTCACCGGCAATGCCAACATTCTGGGCGTCATCGTGGCGGTGCTCCTGCTGGCCGGCATCATCTATATGCTGTGCAAGCCCTACAAGGAAGCCACCAAGCTCTCCGTGAAGTAAGTCATCCCGGTAATTACCCTCTTATCCCATAGAAAGGAGTGAACTTCCATGCTGCAATGGCTGACAGCGAATCTGGGCACCATCCTCATCAGTGCCGCCTTACTTGTCGTTGTGATCCTCATCATCCGCTACCTGCTGCGCCAGAAGAAGGCGGGAAAGTCCTCCTGCGGTGCCGGCTGCGCCCACTGCGCCATGCACGGCCAGTGCCACAGCCAGAGCTGCAAGCACTGAATAGAGCAGGGGGGAGGCATCGTCAGTGCCTCCCCCTGCGTCTAAAAGGAGATGTCACTATGACAGAAACCATCCTGAAGGTGGACGGCATGGCCTGCGGTATGTGTGAAAGCCACATCAACGACACCGTCCGAAACAAGTTCTCCGTCCAGAAGGTCACGTCCTCCCACACCAAGGGCGAGACGGTGATCCTCTCGGAGCAGCCCCTGGACCAGCAGGCGCTGCGTGATGCCATCGCCGCCACCGGCTACACGGTCACAGCGGTGGACGCCCATCCCTACGAGAAAAAGGGCCTCTTTTCCTTCCACAGAAAGTGACCCGTCAAAGAAGCGCCCTCCCCCGGCGCTTTTTTGAAAACCGATAGTTAAATAACTCTAACCAAAGTTAGAAGAAGCTAACCGCGTATCATCCGGAAGAAATGAGCAAAAATACCGTCGAGCAATATTCGGCGGCACGGAACAGAAAGGAAGTGCGATATGAGCGTCGTGATCTTAGGCGGCAACGAGTGCATGGAGCGTCGTTACAAGGACCTGTGTCAGTCCTACAAATGCTCCGCCAAGGTGTTCACCAAACCCTCCGGCGGCCTGAAAAACAAGCTGGGCAGTCCGGACCTGATGATCTTCTTCACCTCCACCATGTCCCATAAGCTGGTGCAGAGCGCCCTCAGCGAGCTGAAGGGCACGCCGACCCGTATCGAGCGCTGCCATACCAGCTCTCTGTCCGCCCTGCGGAGCATTCTGGAAAAACACGTCGGTTAAGGAGGAACCCCTATGTCCGAAGAAATGGTCGTGCGCCAGTGCGCCCCCACCCTGGCCGGTATCAAGACCGGCAGTCTCTTTCCCTGTCCCTGCACGGACCGGGATGCGCTGCTGGACGAGGTGCGGCAGCTGAACCGCCGCCTCTCGCCCAAGGGACTGTGCCTGCTGCCCCTCCGCTTTACCGAGGGCAGCGCCCTGCTGTACCTCTACCGCCCCGCCACTCTCCGCCGCGATCTCAGCGACGATCTGGCCCGCCGCCTGCTGGCGGAGGCCGGCTATGACGGCGGCAGCTGCGGCCGCTGTGTGGCCACGCTGATCCGCCGCTTCCGTCAGGGTGCGGACTTCCCCCACGAGATCGGCCTCTTCCTCAGCTACCCTCCTGAGGACGTCAAGGGCTTCGTGGACAACCGTGCCCGCAGCTACAAGTGCGCGGGGCTGTGGAAGGTGTACAGCGACGAGGCCCGGGCCCGGCGGCTCTTCACCCGGTTCAAGCGCTGCACGGACACATACTGCAAGCTCTGGCAGGCCGGCGCGACGATCGATCAGCTGGCTGTGGCGGGGTAACGATCGAAAGGAGAAACGACAATGAAAAAGACTGCTGTGATCTATTGGAGCGGCACCGGTAACACCGAGGCCATGGCCAATGCCGTGCTGGAGGGCATGACCGCCGCCGGCGCGGATGCCAAGCTGCTGACGGTGGACCAGGTGAACACCGCCGAGCTGAACGGCTATGCCGCCATTGCCTTCGGCTGCCCGGCCATGGGCAGCGAGGTGCTGGAGGAGATGGAGTTCCAGCCCATGTTCGACGCCTGCAAGAACTGCCTGGGCGGCAAGGCCGTGGCCCTGTTCGGCTCCTACGGCTGGGGCGACGGCGAGTGGATGCGTTCCTGGGAAAAGGACTGCGCCGATGCCGGCGTGAACCTGGTCTGCGACAGCGTGATCTGCTGCGAGGCCCCGGATGACACCGCCCTGGATGCCCTGCGCGCCATGGGCAAGACCCTGGCAGCTTGAACGCTTTGCACCTCCTGCGCCGCCGTCTGCGGCAGCGCGGACAGACGCTGCTGCCGCTGCTGGCCGCGCTCTCCGCCGCAGCGGTGGTATACAGATGAAAAGCACCCCTCAGGCCAGGCGGCCTGAGGGGCGCTTTTTTTACAGCCATTTCTTGTGCCTGAAGAACCACAGCAGTCCTGCCACCAGCAGTATGCTGGCGGCGATGATCACGGGATAGCCCCACTCCGACTGCAGCTCCGGCATGTTCACAAAGTTCATGCCGAACCAGCCGGTGATCAGCGTCAGCGGCAGGAACAGCACCGTCACAATGGTGAATACCCGCATCAGGTCGTTCTGCTGGATGGCCAGCTGGCTCTGATAGGCCTCCCGCAGCTGGGCCACCAGCTCCTGCAGCGCGCATACCTTTTGCAGATACCGGCCCGTCCGCCGCCCCAGTACCTCCAGCCGCGCCAGAATGTCGGCTTCGATCAGCCCGTTATCGTTGTCGCACATCTCATCGAAGATGGCGTCCAGCTGCTCATAGTACCGCTTCAGGTGCAGCAGCTCCCGCCGCCACGCGGCGATGCGCCGGGGCGCGTCGTCCTTGGCCTTGCCCTCCAGTATGGCGCTCTCGCCGCCGTTGATCTGGGCCTCCAGCTTTTCCAGATACGCCATGTCACCCTTGAACAGCCCCGCAAAAAACCGGTACAGCAGCTGCTGGTCATTCAGCGGTCCGCCTGCGGTCAGCGTGTCCACCGCACCCTGCACATACTGCTGTGCCGCCTCGTTCCGGCAGAAGAAAAACAGGTCCTCCCGGTCGATGTATACCAGCACCTTGCCGCTTTTCCCCGCCTTCCGCACATCGTACCAGTCAAAGGCCAGCAGGTCGAAGTCGGCAAAGGCCTCAAAGCTCTCCGTCTGCAATTCACCCACATATTGAAATACGGCGGCGTCCATCTGCTCCGCCACCTGATCCATATCCTTCCACAGCAGCACGCTCCGCATATTGCCACCGTCCTTTCTTCTGCAGTATACCCCACCGCATCCCCTTCGTCAAGTTGACTTTCCCGCGGCGGACTGGTACAATAGAGCCAGCGCAACACCATTCTGAAACAAAGGAAGTGGTTTTATGCAGTTGACACCCCAGCAGCAGGCCCTGCTGGACGGCGCCCAGGGCGAGACCATGGCCAAGGTGGTCAAGACGCTGGTCATGTACGGCGATACCTTCGGCGCCCAGCGCATGGTCCCCATTACCAGTGAGTACGGCCACACCGTCATCTCCTTCGGCCTGGCGGTGATGAAGCCGGTCTACGACCTGTACGACCGTCTTATCGAGTCCGGCCTTACCAGCGGTCAGAAATTCACTGCTGACCCCCTGCCCCTGGATAAGCACGTCCCCACCAGTCTGTTGGAGGATATCGTCTTCCGCAAGATCATGTACACCCAGCAGGACCGGTATGAGCAGCAGCTGAAAAAGCTGGGCATCACCGCCGATAACGCCTATACCTGTACCTGCTATCTGGATCAGGTGGGCAACACCCCAAAACAGGGTGATATCCTCAGCTGGGCGGAGTCCTCCGCCGTGGTCTACGCCAACTCCGTCCTGGGCGCCCGCTGCAACCGCAACAGCGGTATGCTGGAGCTCATGGGCAGCATCGCCGGCTTCGTGCCGGAGTTCGGCCTGCTCACCGACGAGGGCCGCAAGGCCCATTGGCTGGTGGAGGTCAAATGCACCCGCCGGCCCGAGGCTCAGCTTCTCGGCTCCGCCATCGGCATGAAGGTCATGGAGGACGTGCCCTACATCCGCGGGCTGGACACGTGGCTGGGCACGGAGCTGAACGACGAGAACCGCGCCTACCTCAAGGACTTCGGCGCGGCCACCGCCTCCAACGGCGCCGTGGGCCTGTACCATGTGGAGCACCTGACCCCCGAGGCAAAACAGCAGGGCGAGGCCCTGCTGCGGGAGGGCTATCGGACCTACATCATCGATGACGCCGAGCTGGAGCGCGTGAAGCGCAGCTATCCCGTCATCTGGAAGGACCCTGCCGCCGCGCCGCAGCTGTGCTTCGTGGGCTGTCCTCACCTGACGCTGGAGCAGCTGAAGGACTGGACGGCGAAGCTCACCGATGCCCTGCGGGCGCAGAACCGCCTGCAGGTGGCCGTTCCCACCGTGTTCACCGCTGCCCCGGCGGTGCTGGACGCCTTCAAGGACACCGTGGAGGGCTACAAGCTGCAAAGCATGGGCGTGATCCTCAGCTACATCTGCCCGCTGATGTACATGAACAACCCCCTCTGCAAGAAGAAGGCGGTCATCACCAACTCCAATAAGCTCCGCACCTACACCAGCGCCCGGTATTATACCGACGCGGAGATACTGGACATCCTCACCGGAAAGGAGGGACGCTGATATGCAGCAGTTCAAGGGCCGCGTGGTGGTCCCCGGCACCTGCACCGCCGAAGCGCTGGTCAGCCATGGCGGCTTCAACACCCTGGCCAGCTACCAGATGGCCATGATGTTCGGCGACAAGCAGGTCAAGTGCGGCGACCAGAATAACCCCGACCTCTACAAAAAGCCCATGATCGGCAAGGCCCTCTGCCTGCCCCAGACCATCGGCTCCACCACCGGCGGCATGGTGCTCTTCACGGTGTGCTCCCACGGCAAGCAGCCCGCCTGTATGCTCTTCTCCCTGCCCATCGACTCCCTGGCCGCCTCCGGCGCCATTCTGGGCGACGTCTGGACCGACAGCAAAATGCCCGTGGTGGACTCCCTGGGCGACGAGTTCCTGCAATATGTGCAGACCGGCATGACCGTCACCGTGGGTGACGACGGCCTGGTCATCGTGGAGGACTGACATGGACGATATCTACACCAAAAAGCCCGAGGAGTGCGCCTACTCCTTCACCCAGCACACCGCCTGCGAGTTCTTCCCCTGCCACAAGACCAGCCACCCGGAGGACTTCAACTGCCTGTTCTGCTACTGCCCGCTGTACACCCTGGGCAGCAAGTGCGGCGGCAACTTCAGGTACCTGGAAAACGGCGTCAAGGACTGCTCCGACTGCCTGCTGCCCCATGGCCGCGGCAGCTACAGCTACATCAAGTCCAAGTACCCGGAACTCATGGAGCTGGCCAAGAAAAACCGATAAGAAAAGAGACGGCTCACGCCGTCTCTTTTTTCATCATTATTCCAGCAGCAGCTCGTGGTCGTCCTTGTCGCAGATATAGTAGACCTGATAGCCAATGGGCGCACCCTTCTGCCCGCTGGTCGGGTCTGTGCGCTCCCTCGCCAGTATCGCACTTACCGTGCCAGCCTGCATCTGCACTGTGGTGCCGTCCAAAAACGTAATTTCCCGTCGCCAGTTCAGATGCATGTCATCCCCGATGTCTATGTATTCTCCAGTGGTGATGTACTGTGTTTGCAGCTCTGCGTAATACGCCCGCACGTTGGCCATGTCGGCGGCCACCTTGGCCTTGTGCAGGCTGCCGTTGAACACAGGGATGGCAATAGCCGCCAGCACAGCGATGATCGCCACCACGATCAGCATTTCCATCAATGTAAAGCCGCGGTTCCGTTTCATAGTCTATACCCTCCGGAATCGTTTTTTTGACAAGTTTTCCACATTATACCCTACCGACACCCGGATTGCAACCCTATTTTCCCGTCACTACCTCCGCAAATCCCTCTCCGAACACCCGCACGGCCTTCAGCGCCTCGTCCAGCGAGTTCCCCGCTGCGCCGATCTCCACCAGCAGGCTCCCGGGCGTGAAGTACTCATTGTAGTCCGAATTCCGCAGCGTCAGCGGCCGCATCAGCGTGGGATAGCGCTCCGTCAGGTGCTGCTGCACCGCCACGGCGAATTTCAGGTTCTCCTGCCAGCCCTCCCAGCTGCTGCCCATTACCAGGCTCACCTGCGCGCAGTCCGGGTCCTCCCGCGTCACCACCTTGTACTGGTGCCCGGCCTTGTCCTCCAGCGCGTCCCGGTGCACATCCAGAATGAACCCGATGCTGGGGTATTTCTCCATATACGCCTCGATGGCGTCCTCCGCCCGGTAGTACGCCCCGTTGTACTCCGGGTCGTCATACAGCGCCCGGTCGTGCAGCACCGATATCCCGTAGCCAGACAGCACCCTCGCCAGCTCGTCGCCCACCCGTATCACGCTCACGCTGGCATCCGCCGTCCGAAAGCTCCCCGTGTCCTCGTATTCCTCCCCCGGCGGCATGGTGTACGCCTCGCTGCCGTGGGTGTGGACGATCAGCACCTGCGGCGCGTCCTCGCCCAGCGCCGCCGCGAACGTCCCGTCAAACACGATGCCCTCCACCGTCTGCCGCGAGCTGTTCTTGATGAACACGTCCCCCACCCGGGTGTACCCGTTCTCGTCCGCCGCCACCACCGACAGCGGCCTCGACTCCCCCTGCCCGCCGGTGTTCTCCGTCTGTTCCGTTGTTGGGCCCTCCGGTGTTTCCACCGGGGCGGGGGAGGGCGTCTCCTCCGCGTTCCGGGGTGTCTCTGCCTGCGTCACCTGTGTCTCCGACGCCAGCAGCATCGGCGACTGCCGCAGTACCGTCAGCCTGTC
>ERZ1026884.90-NODE-90-length-61691-cov-14.754786_pt1 | contig 61691 bp, 42 predicted proteins | sample MGYA00380172_ERZ1026884 | MGnify/ENA primary metagenome ERZ1026884 (study PRJEB33269, sample SAMEA4719808) | human gut metagenome | biome: human-associated habitat; feature: organic feature; material: feces | place: Cameroon | collected 2013-10 ... | reverse complement strand
AACTCCCATCGCATTCTGAAACCCTTGGTTTAGTATTCGTTAACATATTCCGCTTTCGGTTGGGGGGTCTGACGAAAAGGGAGTGTAGGGCGGATGGGGGGTCTTCCGACGGAGGGGTTAAGGGGAAACCCCTTAACAAACCCCTAAAGCATTGATTTTCAACGCTTTTATTTTCCTACTACTTAATTTTTTTCGGTTTTCTTCAAAAATAGGCTTGATTTTTGAGCTTGAAACGCTTGATTTATCGTCTTTTGTGGCTTACTTTCTCGTGGGTAGTTTTGCGTGATTATTCACTTTCTAATTGTTAAAATTATGTCGGATATTAACGCAAATGCTACGGTCACGCTTACTGTGAACGGGAAACAAGCACAAAATATGCTCGAACAGTTGAAACGGCAAGCGAGCGACCTTGAAGATAAAATAACAAAGGCAGCAGCTGCGGGCGATAAAGTCCAGCTGAAGAAGTTCCAGCGTGAACTAAAGCAGACCCGCCGCCAGATTGGGCAGATTGAGAGTGCAACCCAAGGGGTGGAGAATGTCATGAAGAGACTGGATAAGGCTTCGCCTAAGGAACTGAATAGAACGCTCAAGGAACTCAAAAAGTCCTTGAACGGCATCGAACGCGGTACGGATGAGTGGAACAAGCAGTGTGAGAGTATCAAGCGTGTGAAGGCTGAAATCGCGAATGTCAATGAGGAGCTAAGGGAAACCGAAAAGGAGCATGTGGGACTTGTGGACCGCATCAATGGTTTTGTGGATAAGTGGGGTAACATCATTGCAGGGGTGGCAGCTGTCGGCACGGGACTTGTTTTGGCAGGACGCAAGGCAGTGAATGCTTTTGCGGAAATGGACGCGGAAATGGCGAATGTGCGCAAGTTTACGGGTTTAGCTGATGACGAGGTAAAGGAACTGAATGAGGACTTTAAGAAGATGGACACCCGTACTTCGCGTGAGGATTTGAACAAGCTCGCAGAGGAAGCGGGGCGACTCGGTAAATCTTCAAGAGAGGATGTCTTGGGCTTTGTCAAAGCTGCTGACCAAATCAATGTGGCATTGGATGAACTTGGAGAAGGGGCAACCCTTACTTTGTCGAAATTGACAAATATCTTTGGGGATGAAGCACGTTTGGGAACGGAGCGCAGTTTGTTAGCGGTTGGTTCTGTAATCAACGACCTCTCTCAAAATTGTACGGCTTCTGCTGGCTACCTTGCGGAGTTTGGAAAGCGCATGGCTGGTGTGGGTGCGCAAGCTGGTATGACCATTCCGCAAATTATGGCTTTTGCTGCGGTATTGGATAGCCAGGGGCAAGCATGCGAGATGTCGGCAACGGCACTCTCGCAACTCATCATGAACTTGTTCAAGGAGCCAAGCAAAATTGCAAAGGCTATGGGCATGGATTTGGACGAACTCAACAAAGCGCTCAAACGTTCTACGAATGAAGGGTTACTTATGCTCCTTCAAAAGTTGAAGGAATTGGGCAACATGGACGTACTCGCTCCTGTTTTCAAAAACATGGGTGAGAATGGCGCCAGAGCTTCACAAGTTTTGGCGACCTTAGCCGGCAATGTGGAAATGGTGAAGTGGCAACAGGAACAAGCGACACAGTCGTTTGAAGATGCTACCTCGGTAACGAATGAGTTTAATGTGCAAAACTCGACTGTCGAGGCGGAGCTGGATAAGGCAAGAAAGCGTGTCACGGAGTTGGCTATCGAATTGGGCGAAAAGTTAATGCCCGTCATGAAGCACGTTATCAGTACTACATCCCTCACACTGAAGGCTATGAGTACGACAATAGACTTCCTTGTACGCAATAAGGAAGCTATTATCGTGCTGACTTCAATGGTGGTAGCTTACACTATCGCAGTGAAGGCTAATGCCATCGCGCTTAAAGCACAAGCGGCATGGCATGCCGTGTGTAAGGGTACGGCTTTGGCGTATCATGCGGTTGTGAATACGTTGCAAGCTGGGCATATTGCCTTCAACCTTGTGCTTGCCAAATTGCAAGGCAACTGGGCTAAGCAGTCCTCACTCATGGTGGACTTGAAGCGAAAGGGTTTGTCTCTCGCTTCGGGTTGGGGCGTTTTGCTCGCTGCTGCTGTGGCGCTTGGCTATGGCATTTACAAGATGACTAAAAAAGTGAATGAAGCTGCCGAGGGCGAAAAGGCTTTAGCTGCTGTTCGCCTGAAAGGTCAAGAAGGTATTGTGGAGGAGAAGAACAAGATTGATGCACTGGTTAAGGTGGCACGTAATGAGAAACTTTCTTTGGACGATCGCCAAAAGGCGGTGCAAGCACTCAATAAGATAATACCCAATTATAATGCGCAGTTGGACGCTACTACGGGTAAGTATAAGGAGAACAAGGATGCTTTGGACGACTATCTGAACTCTCTTGCCAAGAAATATGAGTTGGAAGGTGCCAAGGATTTGCTTAGAGAGATTGGCAAACAAAAGGCGAAACTTACACTGGAAATTAAGCAGTTGGACGAGGAAGCTGCGGAGTATGATGCCAAACAAAAGAAGGTTGAATCGGCAAGCTCGAACACGATGTATAGCTATGGTACTGCTGGCGGAACAATGGCGAGTTACAGCGGTATTGCCAATGGTTCACAAGCTGCACGCAAACGAAGTAAAGCGAACAGCAAACGAAAGGAACTGCAAAAACTGAATGCGCGTCAGAAAGCTATTACAGACACTTATGGCGATGATCTCGGCAAACAAGCTGCCGAGGAAACCAATCATAAACCTGTCGTTACAAGCAATGGTGGAGGTGGTGGCGGTGTGCCTGTAGTGGACGATGATAAGAAGAATAAGAAATCGGACAAGTTCAAGGCGGAACAAGATTGGCAGAAAGAACAGAATGCGCTCAATAAGAAAGCCTACATGGAGGGTGAAAAGGATTATGAAGCTTATGTCTCTCGTATGGAGGAGATTGAGCAAGAATTTTATCAAAAAGTGCTTGCCAACAAGAAGATCACCGCGGAAGAGAAAGCCGAAGCGGAAGCGAACTTGGCGGAAGCAAAGAAAAAGCAGACTGACCGCAAAAATTCTCCCGATGATTGGAAAGCGAAAGAAGAGGCTTTGAACCGCATTGCGTATGCAAAGGGTGAGAAGGATTATGAGCAATATACCGCACGCATGGACGAGATCAACGTGCAGTATTGGAAAAAGAAGATGGAGCGTTCTGACGTTTCTGCTAAGGATCTCTTGGAGGCGCAAGCGCAATACCAGGAGGCTATGAAGAAACAAGAGGAGAACGCAACTTCTGCTTCTCGTGAACGAGAAGATAAAGCGTATAATGCGCAACTCGCGGAGTTAAAACAACGCTATATTGATGGACTTTCTGACACCAAGACCTACGAAGATGCCGTGGAGTTGGCTGAGTTGGAACATCTTCGCAAGGTGGTGCAGCTTTACAAGAAAGGCACCAAGGAACGCTTGGCAGCTGAAAAGGAGTATCAGAACAAGGTGTTTGCTAATCAACAGAAGATTATCCAACAACAGCAACAAGTAAAAAAGCAACTCAAAGAGGAGTACTTTGGGGCAAACGCGGATGAGCGTTTGACTCAATACGATAGCGCGATGGCTGCTTTGCAACAAGTTTACAACGCTGAAGTAAAAGCTGCTGGCGACAATGCAGCAGAAAAACTGCGCATTGAGGAAGCTTTCGAGAAGGCAAAGTTGGCTTTGCGTAAGAAGTATGCCATTGATTCGATTGGTGTAACCAAGAACGGCATGGAGAAGGCAAATGATAAGTTGGCTAAATGGTTGGAAAGTGACGCTGGGCAAGCGGTAACACAATCGTTCTCTACGGTCATGAGTGGTATGGGTGAGATATTTAGTGGCGTTTCTTCTCTCGTCCAAGCGGAACTCGAGAAGGAAACGGCTGCTATTAACACGCGCTATGATGCGGAAATCTCTGCTGCGGAGGGTAACAACTACAAGGTGGCGAAGCTTGAAAAGGAGAAGCAAGCTGCTCTTGCGAAAGCAAAGAATGAGGCGAACAAAAAGATGTTTGCCATGCAGGTGATTCAAGCGGTGGCGCAAACTGCACAGAATGCTTTGTCTGCTTATGGTTCGGCTGCTGCGATTCCTATCGTGGGTTATATCATGGCGCCTATCGCTGCTGCAATGGCGGTGGCTGCTGGCGCCATCCAAATTGCTGCAATCAAAAAACAACAGCAATCTTCGGAGGCGAAAGGTTATGCACAAGGTGGATTTACTCCGCAAGGCAGAGTAAACGAGGAAGTGGGCGTGGTTCACGCTGGAGAATGGGTGGCATCGCAAAAGTTGCTTGCTTCTCCTGTGGCTCGTCCGCTTATCAATGCGCTAGATCATGCACAACGTACTAACACCATCGGATCCTTACGAGCCGATGATGTGAGTCGAGCTATTTCACCTAATGCTGTTTCTACGCAACAAGTTCAGCCCATTGTGGTGCAAGCACCTACGGACAATGTGGCTTCGGCTGCTTTGGCACAGAGTGCAGCTGTTCTCAGTAAATACGAGAAAACGATGTCGCAGTTGAGTAAGCGATTGAATGAACCTTTTGTCACTGTGAACACGGTTACAGGGGACAAGGGTATCAAGCAGGCGCAGGATGAGTATGATAGGCTTATGCGAAACAAATCTCCTAAATCAAGGAGAAAATGACTTAATTTTACTATATTTGCAGAAAAATTATTGTATTATGAAAATGAATGTAGAAGACTTTGAGTTAGAGCTATACTTACCCGAGCCAACTCGCTTTTATTTTGATTCAGCGCTAAAAGAATTTCATGATCTTACAGACCTTGAAAAAGTTCAACACTTAGCCTTTTGTTGTGCAAATGGTTGGAATATGCTTGAACGTATAGAACTTATGTTTGAAGATTACGATGATGTAAACGCGTTCAAAATTCGCCTTAAAGAAACCCTCATTAGATATATTATTTTCTTGAGAGTACATGGCAAATGGGATAATGATGAACTTGTTGACGAAGAGTATAATATATTGCTTTCTTATACAGAAAAGTTTCATTCTTCTATAGAAGATCTTGTAGGTATATTGAAGTCTGAATTGAATAGTTATGTTCATTGGACACTTGATAGAGGTAATATTAAATTTGAAGATGAATTATATATCAAGCTTTGATGTCTTTTTTACATGAAATGTAATGTGCTACTTTTGCTAATAACAAAGGTAGCACATTACATTTATGGAAATCATCATCAATAACCAACAAGCAATTTTGGAGCAGGGCACGTCCTTTGACTTCATTGCTGAGAATAGATTGTTTACGGGTAGTGATAGTTATACGCTTACCATCACTTTTCCCTTGCGTGGGTGTGCCCAAAATATAGCTATATTTGGGCATATCCATCGCGCAGAGGTTACGAAGAATAAGGTGGTGTTCGATTGTGAAATTCGGGATCGTGACTTCTATCGAAGTGGCATTATCACTATCACGGAAATCACGGACATCGAAGTGAAAACGCAGTTTTTGGAAGGGCGAAGTGAACAGAATTTTGATGAAACTTTCGATGAGATTTATCTGAATGAGCTGGACCTTGGTTATCCTGAAAATACATCAGGAAGGAGGGGATCTTGCATGAATGCGATGCTCCCCTACCCTGATAATTTCTATGTGGCTTTGCCGTGGGTGAATAACACTTCGGGCAATATCCAAAATGAAATGGCTTGGGATGCGGAGGATCGAGAGTTTCAATGGGCTTTTGAGGATAACTTTCAACTGCAATCGGTGAAACTTTCGTTTCAACCTTACTTGTTGCATATCTTGTATCAAATTTGTAGGGCGTTGGGCTATGAGGGGGATTTCTCTGCGATTGAGAATAGCAACTTTAAGTTTTTGCTGATTTGTAATACGCTTCCTGCTCCCTGGGATGCGCACAACTTTGCTTTGGCGCTTCCGCATTGGTCGCTCACGGAGTTCTTCGAGGAGATGGAGAATTTCTTGTTTGGAAGTTTTACTATCAACCACAAAATGAAAACCATTGCCTTTCAGTTTGCGGATGGGCTAGCAAGTGAAGCTGGTGAGGTGCTATTGGATAAGGTGGTGGATAGCTATACTACCCAAGTCACGCAGGAGGACAAGTCGGAATACTTGGGGAGCGTGAATGTGAAGTATGAAGACAATGGCAGTTTGCTTTGGGCATACCATTCGTGTGATTGGTATGTCAGAAAGCATAAGCACGAGGCGAAGGTTTTTGATACGTTGGGGGAGCTTGTGAAGGCTGCTGAGAAACTGAAAGAGAGTGGCGTGTATTCACAAAAGATTGGGGCGCAAGCTACTAGAACGCAGTACTTTCGAGGCTATGACTACCAATCGGATGGGCATAAGTTGTTGTATGCAAGGGATGTGAATCGCTACTTTGTGATGTACTGCTACAAATCGATTTTTGTAACGAATGGCATAAATGGGGATAACTCTAAATGGTATCGTTACTATAATCGCTTGCTACCGATCAATGCTTTTGGAGGTGGATTCTCGGATGAAGATGCGAAAGATTTGGAACTAAAGGTGGTGCCTGCTTGGATTGAATCTACAGGGGATGAACATGGGAATATGCTTTTTCTGAACTGTGGGGAGATGGGCAGCAAGGATAGTTGGACGGTTTCTTCGGATGGCAGTTCTTCTGCGGATGGGAGCAGTAATAGTGCGATTGATTATGATGCTGGGGATTTGGCACAGGGCGCAGCAAGTTTGTGTATCTCTAAAGGAGAGAACAAAAACACGGATGCGTACTTTGACCAAATCTATATGGGTTTTTGGGATGGCAACCAATATCAAGGCGCTTTCATGCCCCACCCTTGGGTGGATAGCCTTGAAATCACAGATGATTTCAAAGTCTTCAAATGTCCTTATTCGCTTCGCTTAAAGGAGGGTTTGTGGGATAAAAAGAGAAAGGTGCTGCAACAGATTGACAGCAAACAGCAGTATGAGTTTTCTTTCCTCGAGAAGAAAATTCCGAATCCTCGAGCGCTTTTCTTCATTCGGGGAGGAAAGTATATCTGTGAAAAAATAACTGCGACATTCAAGGAAAATGGAATGTCGCAGCTATTGAAAGGCACGTTTTATCGTGTCATTGAAAATTAAAGGATGGCGCTTTGCAAGTTGCAAGCGTGCCTTTCGATGGTGGTACGCAATATCTTTGCGTATATCTGTGTGGTCCGAATGTCTTCGTGTCCGAGCATTCGGGCTACATTTTCGATGGGTACATCATGCGCCAAAGTGAGTGTGGCAAATGAGTGACGGGCAACGTGGAAGGTTAAGTTCTTCTTGATGTCAAGTTTAGCTTGTATCAAGTGAAGGTAATCATTTGCCTTTTGGTTGGAAATCTTGGGCAGTTTGTAGTCGTACTTCTTTAACACATCCATAGCTGGAGAGAGGATTGGCGTGAAGAACTTGGTGCCTGTCTTGATACGGCTGCCATCTATGTAGGACATTGAACCTTCTTGGATGGTCATCGTGGCAAAGTCGAAGGCTTGGGTATCACAAAAAGCAAGTCCTGTATAAGCAGCGAAGATGAAGAGGTCGCGAACTCTATCTAATCGGCTATCTAACTGGGCTTCACGTATGAGTACCAATTCACTCTCTAGCAAAGGTTGGCGCTCCTTGCTTTTACCTCGGTTGAAGGTTACTAATTTGTAGGGATTGCGCGGAATCTGCTCTGTGCGTTCCAACTCGCTTACCCACTTCTTCAACTTTTTGTGGTAGCCGTAGATGGTGACATCGGTTCGCTCGCCATTGTGAAGCCACTTGTCGAATGCCATGAGATTCTTGGCTGTCAAATCGCCATAGGTCTGAATCTTGCCATAAGTCTTTAAAGCGTCAATCACTACTTGTTTGTGGCGACGGGTGCCAGGGGCTAGTTGCTCAGAGGCTAAGGCTTCTTCGCAGTAGGCGATGAAGTCCTTGGATTCGGAAATTTCTGCAAGAGATAATTCCTTTGCTGACTTCTGTTCTTTTCGATCATCTTCGTAGTAATGCTTGTTGAAATTGTCAACAGTCATATCTTCTTTGAAGAACTCCATAATGGAAAGAACTTGTTCGCTCTTCTTTATAATGGCTTGCACGTCAGAGGAACTTGCTGCTGTTTCCCATTCGTCAGGAGCGAACTTGCCCATGTTGTGATACTTGCGAGCTGATCGTCCAATGTATACACGTACATCTAAAGTACCAACTCCTTTTGTCTTTACTTCCTTTCGTCTGTCATAGACTACATCCACAAATTTCTTCTCCATTTGATTGATTTTTAGAGAGTTGTACACATCATTGAACTTTGGAACGCATTTTTTTCTGCTACCAAAAATGGAACGCATTTTGGAACGCTTTTTTGTCCAGCTATGTCCAATTACGTCCAATTATGTCCAACTTTGTGATACAAATTGGGTTAATGACTTAAGCCCAACATCAAAGAATCTTGTGAATGTAATTTGTTTTTCCGCTTATAATGCTCTGATTATCAGCATAAAACAAAAAAAATGAGAGTCCAAAAAAATTGAACTCTCAAACATACTATTTTTAGTGATAAGTGATTCCGCAGGGATTCGAACCCTGGACCCACGCCTTAGAAGGGCGTTGCTCTAATCCAACTGAGCTACGGAACCATTTTCGAGTGCAAAGATAAGGCTTTTTTTAAAAATAGCCAAGTTTTTTACTTGTTTTCTTATAAAGGAAGATTTTAAAGAGTCAACTATGCGTGTGCAAAGATAAATATTTTTATTAAATATCTGAATGTTATGGCGAACTTAAATCACGTATGTACTGGCATCTTATTTCTTTATGAAAAAGTGAACATACATGATTGCTATTTTAGGGAATGTAAATTGAACTTTTTTCCAACTGCAAATGGGAAGAATCGATAGATAATTGCAACTACAATAGTCGAGAATATACAGGTAGCTACAAATGCTAAAAGTACGTGCCAATAGAGACCATTATATGGAAAGTTGAGATAATTAAATAATTTGCTAACAATAAAGGGTATACTCCCACAAAAAAAGTAGTACACTAAGGAATGCTTTCCTATCCACTCTATGGGGTTGCAATGTGGTAATTTTTTAAACAGTCCTGCGAATGCAAAACATCCTAAAAATGCATTGAGAATAAAAACTCCATAGTTTGAAATTTCTAATAATCCAATTGACATTTTTATGTCATAATAGTGTACATATATTTTGACGCAAGCGAGGAAGAATAGTGCTGTCGCAGTGTTTATCCATTTTTGAGGTATGAAATCTTCATATTTATGATATATGTAACCAACAAAGAGTATTGGCATGACAAACAGTGCATTATCAATTTGAAAAATACAGAAAGATTCTTTATGTGGAAAGATTAGTGATAATGCTGCCGCTATTAAACAGATTCCACCCATTAATAGAATTTTTTTACTGCATACTTTTAGTAGAATTGTAAAAAATATTTCAGCTACAATCAAGGCAGCGATGAACCAAGAAGCATAACCTTGAAGTATATCAAGCACAATAGCCCCAATACCATTAAAATTTCCATGTGCCAACGCCTTTGGAAAAGCGATAACTGATGTAAAAATTAAATATGGAATAAGCAGAGAGCGCCCTATAGAATAAAGTTTTTCCTTCACATTTATATCAACTTTTTGCTTGTACATGAGATATCCTGAAAGGAAAAAGAACAAGTAAAGTGCATCTGTTACATATACGTTGTAATTGATAATATTAACACCTGAATAATATACTTCAGTGTGGTCTAGTAATATCGCTAACATACATACACCGCGTAAGTTGTCAATCCAATGTTTTCGGGTAGCCATTATAATGATTTTAATAAATATGAGTTGAATGGTTAGTAGTATTCCTCCCCCCTATTATTACATTCTATTTTTTTCTAACAGAAGGAGTTCTTTGATGATTTTAAAACGAATCATTAGTTTCGTCCATAGAGAATTTTTACTTTTTTCTCCACTTGAAGACGCATTGTTCCCTGTTCGGCGAAAGTAACTGTATGGTTGGTGTATAAAAGCCATGCTATAGTAGAAGGATGCTACATTGCCAAACCACATGTCGTGCATGGGAAGGTTCTTTGGGAAAGGTAAACAGCGCTCTAATAAGGGGCGTGTAAATGCCATGCAACCACCAATATATCCGTTTTTAACCAACAGATTATAATATTTACCTTCGCGAGTTTTATTCAGAGCAAAGAACGATTGGTGTGTGACATTGAGGCTTTCGTCGGTTACGACACAGTCGGTCATTACGCAGTCATATCCTTCTTTAAATTTCTTTGTGATAGCCTCAACCTTTCCTTCCATCCATTTGTCGTCCTGGTCAGAAAGAAATATGTAATCGCCTTTGGCATGTTTTAGTGCATTTTCAAAATTAGGTATGGGTGACCCCATGCAAGGACCTTTAACAATGCGGATTCTTGAATCCTTGAGGTTTTCAAGAATCTTTACGGTGCAGTCTGTAGACCCATCATCAGAAATCACAATCTCGTCTGTCGCATTAATTTGCGGCAAGATACTGTTGATTTGTGTGAGAATTACATCTGCTCCATTATATGTTGCTATGCAAACTGAAATCATTCTTTTTACTTTATAAGGTATTGCGTAAAAAATTTATTTATGAAGAATAAACTGCGTGTACGTACAGAAAGTGATACTGTATGCTTAAATACTTCACAGTGATGTTTAAACTGCATGAGTTTAGAATCGGATTTATAGCATACAGCACTTTTTAAGTACAATACAAATCTGTTTTTAACTTTTGCTACATCTGTGCAATCGTTAGAGAAATCTTGTATAGCCGTAGTGTTGATTATACGGAAATTAGGTGCAAGACGTCTTAGTCTTAATTGAAATTGAAAGTCGGCAAAATCTAATATTACACCTTCGGCATATCCACCTGCTTCTATAAATAGCTTTGTAGGTATGCAGCATCCACTGTTAACAACCGCATATTTAAAGAGTGAATATTCATAGGGCTTTATGCCTTGTGCGGCTTTTGCAAACCAACCACCTATGCAAACAGGAGAGAAATTATCTCCTTTATTTGTTCTAATCAGAGGGGCTGTTAGCCCATTATATGAAGCATTTTGTAGATAGCATTCCCAGGCATTTGGTGCAAAAATGGTATCTTGGTCAAGCAGCAAAACTCGTTCATAACCTTCTTCTTGGGCTATGCGAGCTCCTGCATTATATGCCTTTGCCAATCCGCCATTATTCATATCGTTTATATATGTAACTCCTGTGGGCAAACTTTTTTCGTCAGTATAGCCTTTTTGTGGTGAGTTGTCGTATACAAGGAAGTGCGTAATGTTATTCGGTGCTATCAATGTCTTGTAAGATTCGGCATCAAACAAATTTATTTTGTATAGCACAATCACTACGTATATTGACTGCGAATGTTGTTGCATAAATTCTTTATTATTATTTAAGCCAAATGCCTTGAGCTTTACCCTTTATTATTTTAAAATATTGAATAGCATTAACTATCAAGCCTGGCACGTTCACTGCACACATAACAGCAAGCAAATAGCGAATGTCGTTACTATTTTTGCAAAAAATCATGGCTAAAGGTATATAGCATATAGCTGCAGTAACCGTCATAATTAGTTGTAGACGCAGTGTGCCAAAACCATTAAGTATGTATGAATAGCGCATGCTTAAAGTAAGGATCATTACATATATAGCCACCATTATATTCAGGTCGAATGGTACTAAATTTGCATCACCTATCCATATTTTATAAACAGGTTTAGAAACGATAATCATAAATATCGCAATGGTCATAATGCCCATAATGATGCGGTCGAGTGTTTTGCCTGCGTTTTTTATCCATGCAAAGTCTTTTTTGTTGTATGCATCAGTTGTTGCCGACCAATAAGGTACGCAAATGATAAAGAAAAGCAGTTGCACAACACTGAAATAGCGGTAAGCTATTTGATAGGGCGTAACCATTTTAGGGCTATAGTAGCGCGAAATGAGTATGTTAGTAGTCATGAAAAGCACCACAGCTGATATTTGAAGCACAAAGAATTTCAATCCCATGTTGAAAAGATCCATAATGCTTTTTTTATCAACGAGTTTGAATGAAGGACGTAAGTGCGAATAACGCCTTCCAAAAGTTATGGGATAGCTTATCACATATACCAACAGTGGCGCTAAGGTATTAGCTACAGAAATGTAAAACAAAGAGTGGCATCCGCTTAGATAAATAGCGAATGTTCCTACTAATGCCAGCGTCTGTCCTAATGCACCTAAAAGATTATTGACGGCAGGCATTTGCAAGCCCATATAAAAGTTTCCAATAAATTTAAATATGAATGTGCTACATACAAATATGGCTGCAACAGATAAAATTGGGTCTAAGTTGTTTACAATATTGCTATCGACATTGAAAAACGCATAAGTATCAGCATTCCATATCCATATATTTATCAATAGAGCTACAGGTACGATAAATAGAATAAGCATAAAGAATGTGGACGATACAGCACGTCTTGCTCCTTCTACATCGTTTTTCGCAAGATTCTCAGCTAATTTATTGCGTAGTCCGTTACCAAGACCAATATCTAAATTATCAATCCACACTAGCATAGAGCTGATAGTAAGCCAAATACCATTTTCATAAACGCCCAAACAATGCAGTGTTAATGGAACCATCAACAACTGCACAACAATGAGCCATCCTTTTACAAAAAAAGATGCCAATATATTTTTCTTTATCAAACCCGTTCTGCTACTATTACTATGTAGCAGATGCGACAAAAAACTTATATTCATAGTTAATTTATGTAGTGCGAATGTGTGTTGTATTATTTGTTTTATAGAAGCGGCTCATGAAACAATAAATCATTAGCATTACACTCATACCGCTTGAACCAATTAGCATAGGATTCGTTCCAGCAACTAACAGGAAAACAAAATACGAAACCGCAATTCCAAACGTAAATTTATCCTTTAGAAATCCTTTCAGATAATAAAAAGGATAGATCAGTATATAGAATATGCCAACACTAAAAAGTCCACAGATTCGTAGGATTTCAAGATAATTCCATTCTGTTAAAGTTACCATCCTACGAAACCCGAAGGTAAAAAAGTAAGAACCAGCTCCTTGACCTAAAATGAAATACTCTGGATTATAGTGAAAAAGTTTACCATATGAGTATAAGTGCGCAAACTTAATGGTATTTGAAGTTTCGCCTTTCTCTGATGCAAATTTAAAAATTAACACCACAAGCCCCACTCCTATTAGCAAAACAATAGGGTATATCATTAGTTTCACATACTTAGAATCCTTGTAACGAAGATAGAATGCAAGTGAAAGAATCACAAACGGAAGCATCATCGTGGAACGTGAGCAGCTGATAATAAATAAAGTTGTTACCAGGCACATTTCAAGAAAATTCCAAAATCTGTGTTTCTTTACAGTTAAAAAGGCGTATGTAGCAGCAAATAAGGGTAAGGTAGTGCTTATTGTTGAATTAAAGCTGATACCAAATAATTCAACCCCCAAGAAACTACGATTAGCTAAGTCAAAACAATGTTCATGTTGTTCTTGAAAAGTCCATAAACCAGCTCGAATTAACTTGTTTGATGCAGCAGCCAAAAAGATACAAATTGCTAAGAACGCAAAAATAATTGCCGTGTACTTTGCCACGCGCAAAAAATTATAATAGCGCACCCATAATAGAAGAATTAATGTAGAGAAAGCCTTGCATGTTGCAATGGCAAAGTCTGCATCAATAGGTACACCCAATATCTGAGAAGATAACAACCCACATACTACCGCAATGAAAGGCATGAGTAATGAGGGTAGAAATGTGAAATCGGGCTTTAGAAATGCCGCGTTATATGCCACAAAGGACATAAACGCTATAGCTTTTAAATGCAATACCTTGTCTGATGGGTCTACCATAAGTACGAGCAAAAAGATGAAGAGCAGAACATTTCCGCCCCACATCACACGTTTGCTCACATTAGTATGGTCAAATAGCATTTTCTTTTTAAACTAATATTTATTCTTCTGTTGTAACTGGTTCATTGACAATATTTTCAGTGTCATCGATATCGTCAGCATTTTCTGAGTTTTCTTTTTTCTTTGGTTTAAAGACATAATCGCGTAATATGACAAAGCATAGTGTACCAGCCATAAATACAAAAAGATAACCCATAACAATCATTTTCTTTTTAGGCGAATCTGCGTAAGGTGCCACAACAGGACGTTCAAGTACGGTAAACACAGGTGTACGCTCTTGTACCTTAGCTTCAGCCAATGTTACCTGTTGGCAAGCCTGAGAATAGTTGTTGTACATTAACTGTAGGTCATTCTCTAAGGCATCGCTTTCGAGTTGGTACGACTTTAAGCTAAGGTCCATGTGGCTGTCACTGTAGTCAGCATACTTCCTTTGTGCCTTGATATATTTGTCGTAAGCCTCTTTCTTTAAACGCTGATAATAGGCTAAGTCAACACGTACCTTATTTGTACGATATTCCGTGATAAAGGTCTGCAAACGTGCTGTTACGGTTTCAACCATTTTTTTCGAAACATAAGGATCTTGTGTATATACCTTAATGTTGATAACACCATCTTCAGATCCATCCAATGTACACAAGATGTCACCCTTCATTGAAGAAATCAAAGCATCTTGTGATTTTGTTAGTTCTTCGGGATTGATGTTTTTAACATCTGTTTTAGTATTCTTGTCTTTATCAGAGCTAAAGGAATCTTTTATTTTTCCCGAAATCTTTGTCCACCACGGGTCGGTTGTGTAGTTTTCTAAATAGTCAAGATAAGTAACGTCCTTGGTCATACCTTTTGCTCGGACTTTTGTGCTAAGCAAACTTACCAAGAAATCATTTGTAACCACCACGCTTGGGTAGAGTTCGGGTACAATAGCATCGTTCGATTTTGAGAGATTTACACCTGCCAACGAAGCCAATGATCCCATGCTTCCACCTAATGGATTATCCGTCTTTGACTCTGCTGCAAGACTTGAAGATGATTCGTAGGTCTTAGGAATACTCAAAGCCACAGTTACACCTATAGCAATGGCAATGAATGCATTAATTACGAACAACCATTTAGCCTTTTTAATAGATCGTATGATTGAACCAAAACTTATAGTATCCATGTGTTTATGTTCGGTTTATTGAATTTTATTAGGTTTGGTGAGTATAGGGTTACTTAAGTATTGTAGCAATTACAGTACCCAATGTGGCAGTCATTGTACCGAGAGAAAGAATTTCGCCAAACGACATTTTATTTCTCTTAGCCTTAGCAGGTACAAGTATGGTACATCCAGGTGTGATGTCCTTCGACGAACGTACACGTGTCACCGTACCATTCATGTTAACAGCAAACACACGGTTTGATTTTGCGCGTTGTCCGTATCCACCTGCTTGGTCGATATAGTAAGACAAACGTGCTCCTTCGCGATAAGCCACAGAGTTGGGATACATAACTTGTCCGTTAATAGAAACCGTATTGTTGTATTGCGGAATAATCAATTTATCACCATCTCGCAACACAATGTCCCATTGGTTAGAACCAGGGTGTGCCAATGCTTGTTCAAGGTTGATACCCACCATTTGAGTCTCGCCGAAGTCGAGTTTGCGCATATCAATAGAGTCACCACTTACAGCCAATTTCAACATGGTTTGTTGTTTTACTTTTTCGGCTGCAGTGAGGGTACGTTCCAAGTGGGCACCCAAGGAATATGCTTCTTTTGTAAGTCCACCCGCATTTTTAACCAAGTCGCTCAGGCGCATACCCTTATTGCTCAACACGTATGTACCCGCAAAAGATATCTCGCCTTCAACCATTACGTGCTGCTGTTCTACGTAACCTGGTGAGCGACGCACAAAAACCTCATCGAAAGGTTCAAGAATGAAACCTGGTGTGCCGTCTACAATAAAACCATCCTTCAAAGCGAAGCTGAAAGATTGTGCTACTTGTGACGAAGAATGCGTCGCCTTGTTGTTTCTCATTCGGCGCGAAACGTCCACCTTAACCAATGAAGCAGCGTCCTTCAATCCGCCAGCTTGCAAAATAAATGTTTCAAGGCTCGTGTTGTCTGCAAAGTCATAAGTACCAGGATAGTTAACTTCACCGCTGATGGTGAGAATCTCCTCCTCCTGCATAATCTTTTTAGAAGGTATATAGAAAACATCCTCATTTTTTAGTGCGATGTCTGCTATGGTATGGTTTACGATGCCTTTGATGTCAATCTCCACTGTTTCGAGTGTACGGTCATCCTTCATGCGGTGAATGAAACCACGATTTACGAAAGCATCTTCCGCGAGTCCGCCTGCAGCCTCAATAAGTTCGCGTACAGTAGTAATGCTACCATCCATTTGGTATTTGCCAGGACGCATCACAGCCCCCTTAACCTCTACCATGTTACGGTAGCGTTGCAAGGTGCTATCCACAGCCACAGAGTCGCCATCAGCCAATTGGAAAGAATTACGTTCAAAGTCGTCAATAGAGAAAACCGACATTTCGCCCCCAGCCTTGCGCACAAGGTGTATGTTCGACTGATAAGCATCGCCAGCAAAGCCACCTGCATATTTAATAAGGGTTCCTACACTTTCTTTTTGCTTCATTTCGTAGTACATTGGGCGCTTCACTTTACCCGTGATGTTTACCAAGCACTCGTAGGGCTCTACAATAATCACGTCTCCAGAAGTCAAACGCACATTGCCCCTCATATTTCCGTTAAGAATATAGTCATAGATGTCGCAGGTAGAAACCAAATGTCCGTTGCGATAAATTTTAATGTTACGCAGCGTACCGATATCATTTGTGCCGCCAGCCATATAAAGCGCGTTAAATACAGTGGCAAATGCCGAAAGTGTATATGTACCAGGCACCTTCACTTCGCCCATTACATTGACTGTAATCGTTTTGGTTTGTCCCACAGTGAGGCGTATGTTCGAACCTGCGTAGCGCTTTCCTAAGGTAGATTTTAAACGTTGGTTGGCTTGATTTACAGTGAGTCCGTCTACATTCACAGGACCATAATTCTCAATGTTTATAACCCCCTCGGGCGATACCGTACACTGGTATTGTCCTTGCGAAGCCCCCCATACGTCAATGTATACCGCATCACCAGGACCTAAACGATAGTCCTGTGGTGTGGCAATATTCATGTTGGGTTCAAAACTCAACTTACGATTGTTAAAAATGTTGCGACCGAATACTTGCTTTCCTTTTTTCTGTCTGTTTGATTCAAAGCCATACTCGTCGTCTTCAATTTTCAGTTGATCTAACGAGTCTGGAAGAATTTCATCCATTTCATCCAAGTACTCACTCTTACGTTCACGTTGGTAACGTTTCAGTTGTTGTGGCGACATAAGGCTTTCGTCAACTCTCTCTTTCTGTGCAGAGCGTTGGTTGTTACCTTTTATTTCTTCGCGCTTATCACCATTGTTTTGACGTAAACGACTTTGTTGTTTTTCGTCATAACCACTGATGTTTCTTGCACCAGGCACACTACCGCTTTTTTGCTTTTCAACCTTATCGCGGATACGTCTAATTTGGTCGATTTTTACACCGCGTTCTATGAGTTTGGTAAAAATTTCAGAACGTGAAGTACCACGCTCGTTTTCACGAACCATAAACTGCATGACCTGATTATCGGTCATACCAGACTGTGCAACCATCACTTGTGTAAAGCAAAGTGACAGCATTAGTGCGAAAAATGCTTTTTTGATTATCATGTAGTTATGCGTTACTTTTCAAAGTTTTTATTTAACTGTGGGCACATTCAGATAAGAGGTTACAAAATGTTTTCTTACTCTTCCGCTTGATAATAAACGGAAAAATCGCCCCAAAATTGTTGCAAAGGTACAAAGTTTTTTTCATTCCGTTAGAGTTCAGTATGTCAAAATAGAAAAGAGCGTCGGTTCAGTGAAAAGTCAGACTGATTATGGCGTGCGTTTTTAGTGTTAAAACTTCAAAAAGAGAGGAACTCTCAATTTTCTAAAACAACAAGGTATTGAGTCATTATAAGGCTTCGGAATGATATCGGTATGATATCGGAATGTCTTCGTTATGATAAAGGAGTTTTATGTCTTGCATTCAGGTGTTGTTTATATATCTTATTTTTGCATTATGCAACCCTTATTAAGGGGAAAGGGAGTTTGCAATTTACTACAAACTCCCAGGGTTGGTTCATAAAAGACATAATAAAATATGTCTTGTCATTGGTAAAGTAATTTTGTTAGAATCAGCGTTCTTCGAGTGGCGCATATTGTCGTATTTCTGCTACACAGCGGTAAGCAGGACGGATGATGCGACGACCACTGAAACCCAACTCTTCGTTGCGGTGGGCACACCAACCCACAATACGAGCCATGGCGAACAATGGGGTGTAAATTTCAATAGGAAGTCCTATAAGGTCGTACACAAAGCCCGAATAAAAGTCTACATTCGCACAAAGTTTTTTGCCTGTGCCTTTAATGTCGTAAACAGCCTCAACAGCCAAACGTTCTATGCGCTCCATAAACTCAAACTCTTCCATACGACCTTTTTCTTCAGCCAACTGACGCGCCATGTCTTTGAGCAATACAGCACGCGGATCAGAGAGCGTGTAAACGGCGTGACCGATGCCATAAATAAGTCCGGTTCCATCGTATGCCTCCTTCTTTACCATTTTGTGCAAGTAGTGGCTTATTTCTTCTTCGTCGTCCCAATGGCGAATTTGTTGTTTAAGGTGCTCAATCATGTGGTGTACGCGAATGTTTGCACCACCATGTTTGGGGCCTTTAAGTGAACCAATGCCTGCAGCAATCGACGAGTAAGTGTCTGTACATGTTGAAGAGGTGACTCTCACCGTAAAGGTAGAGTTATTACCACCACCATGTTCGGCTTGCAGAATTAGCAATAAGTCGAGTGTGCGTGCATCGAGTGGCGTGTAGTGTGTACCCAAGAGCATGTATAGAAAATTTTCAGCCAATGAGAAACCTTCTCGGGGATGGCGAATGTGGAGCGAACGTCCTAGTGCCTTATGTCGCAACATGTTATAAGCGTAGGCAATAATCGTGGGGAACTTAGAAATAAGTTCAATGCTTTGGCGCATAAGGTTGTCGCGCGAGATGTCGTCGGGATTTGCATCGTAGGTGTAAAGTTCGAGCACACTACGTGCAAGAATGTTCATAATGTCGTTGCCTTCAAGCTCCACAATATTGAGCATGGTTTTCGACATAAGTGGCATGTTATCTACCAATAAACACCTAAATTCTTCAAGCTCTTCGGCATCGGGCAGACGTCCTGAAAGTAAGAGGTAAGCCACCTCTTCAAAACCAAAACGTTGTTCGCTGAGCACAGAGTGTACAAGGTCAGAAACTTCGTATCCTCTAAAATAGAGTTTACCCTCAATCGGACTAAGTCCTTCGGCAGTACGTTCATAGCCCACAACATTACCAATGTTGGTAAGTCCCACGAGCACACCCGTACCATCCTCGTTGCGCAATCCGCGTTTCACGTCCAACTTACGAAAGAGATCAGCATCGATTCTCACACTGCTCTTCATGTTGTCAGACAATTTATAGATGAGATATTCTTTCTTTACTGTCATGTTCGTTTAGTTTATGGGTATCATACACTTCTACCCTATTTCTTGTGTCAGGGCGTTTGCAAACTCTTTGGTGCCAAGTGGCTTGCCATTTTCCATAAAGCGTGCCAAATCGTTGGTGGCATAACCATTTTCAAAGAGCGATTCAAGTGCTTGTGTAATAAGCTGTGCAGCCTCGTTCCATTGCAGATGCTCTAAAAGCATCACAGCTGAAAGAATGAGCGAACATGGATTGGCTTGGTTGGTGCCAGCAAGGTCGGGAGCTGTGCCATGTGTAGCCTCGAAAACGGCTCTACCAGCTTCATAGTTAATGTTTGCTCCAGGAGATATACCAATACCGCCAACTTGTGCCGCAAGCATATCAGAGATGTAGTCACCATTTAGATTTAATGTAGCAATCACATCGTAAGCCTCGGGCTTGAGCAAGGCATTTTGCAAGAAGGCATCGCAAATGCAATCGTCCATGCGCACCTCGTCCTTAAACGAATCTTCGCAAATTTCGTAGCCCCATGCCTTGAAACCACCTTCTGTAAACTTCATGATGTTACCCTTGTGCACCAAAGTAACGTGGCGACTGCCTTGATTTACGGCATATTGACAAGCAGCTTTTACCAAGCGCTTTGAGCCTTCGGCTGAAACAGGCTTTACACCAAACGCAGATGTTTCGGGGAATCGAACTTTCTCAACTCCCATCTCATCGTGCAAGAATTCATAGAACTGACGTGCTTCGCGCGAGCAAGCTTTCCATTCAATACCTGCATAGATATCCTCAGTGTTTTCGCGAAAAACAACCATGTTTACACGTTCAGGATGTTTCACAGGAGATTCAACCCCCTTGAACCAACGCACGGGACGAAGACACACATATAAATCGAGACCTTGACGCATTGCTACGTTGAGCGAGCGTATGCCACCGCCCACAGGTGTGGTGAGCGGACCTTTAATGCCCACATGGCAGTCGGCAAAGGCTTTAAGTGTGTCGTTGGGCAAGTAAGTGCCTAAGGTGTCGTAGGCACGTTGTCCTGCGGGCACCTCTGTCCAAAGCAGTTGTTTGCTACCCTTGTATGCAACTTTTACGGCTGTATCTACCACTTGTTGCATGGCAGGCATGATTTCAGGTCCGATGCCATCGCCCGTAATAAAGGGCACTATTACATGGTCGGGAACAATGAGTTTCCCATTAGGAATCAGTTGTATCTTATTGTCAGTCATAATAATCAATGTTTTACAGCCAAAGCCGAACCAGCCTTGAACCATTCAATTTGTAATGAATTATAAGTGTGATGCGCCTTGATAGTTTCGGTGGTGGCATCGGTGTGCGTAAGCGTGATATCGATGTCGCAACCGGGTTTAATATCTGCGCAGTGAATGCTGATATTGTCTTGGTCTTGCACCTTATTGTAATCGTCAGGGTTGACAAAAGTGAGCGCCAACACCCCTTGTTTCTTTAAGTTCGTTTCGTGAATACGTGCAAAACTCTTGGCTAACACAGCCTTTACGCCCAAGTAGCGTGGTTCCATAGCTGCATGTTCGCGACTTGAACCTTCGCCGTAATTATCCTCAGCTACAATGACGCTTCCTCCCTTTTGATCGCGACAATGTTCGGCTGCTTGCCACACTTCTGATTCATTTCCTGTTGTAGGGTCAACCACACATCCAGCCTTGCCTGTAAAGGCGTTGATGGCGCCTAAGAGCATGTTGTGAGAGATGTTCTGCAAATGTCCACGGAAACGTAACCAAGGACCTGCCATTGAAATGTGGTCTGTAGTGCATTTACCCTTCGTTTTAATCAGCAAAGGCAAGTTTGAGAAATCTTTGCCATTCCATGGTGCAAAGGGTTGCAAACGTTGCAAACGCTCGCTTGTTGGATTGATTTGAATTTCAGTGTGACTGTCGGGCGTAATGCTATATGCAGGTTTTACATCCATCACACTTTGTGCATCTTCGCAATATCCTGCTGAAGGAAGCGCCTCGCCTTGGGGCGTACATCCTGCCCACTGAGGTGAGAAAGAGGGATGCTCGGTAAGTGAACCTGTGAAAGCATATCCTACTGCCACTTCGGGCGAAGTGATAAACGCGTAGGTATTGGGGTTGCCATCGGCACGTTTGGCAAAGTTGCGGTTAAAGCTTGTTACAATGCTATTTCGGCGTGTGGGGTCGTCGGTAATACGTTTCCACTGTCCGATACATGGTCCACAAGCGTTGGTCATGATTATGGCACCCGCATCTTTAAGTGTTTTGAGAATACCGTTCTTTTCTGCCGTAGCACGGATGAGTTCAGAACCAGGATTAACAATGAGTTGAGCCTTAAGTTCATGACCTGCAGCACGCAATGCCTTTACCACTGATGCCGCGCGGTCCATGTCTTGATATGAAGAGTTTGTGCATGAGCCAATCAAGCAAACCTCCACTTTAGGAGGCAGGTTGTCGCGTTCAACCTTTGCTGCCATATCACTTACTTGGCAAGCCGCATCGGGCGTAAATGGTCCATTCACATAGGGCTGCAACTTGTCAAGATCAATCGTAATGCATTGATCGTAATAGGCTTCGGGATTCTCGTAGACCTCAGCATCCGCACAAAGATCTGCTTTCACCGTTTCAGCCAAGTCTGCGACCTCGTTTCTGCTTGTAGCTCTTAGGTAATCTGCCATTTGTGCATCATAGGGGAACATCGAAGTGGTAGCTCCCACTTCGGCTCCCATATTACAAATTGTAGCTTTGCCTGTGGCAGGTAGTGAATGGGCACCTGGACCATAATATTCAATGATAGAGTTTGTGCCACCCTTCGTAGTGAGTTTGCCAGCCAAATATAAAATCACATCTTTGGCTGAAGTCCAACCAGAGAGTTTACCTACAAGTTTTACACCAATAATTTTAGGCACTTTCAGTTCCCATGGTGTAGCAGTCATCACGTCAACCGCATCGGCACCTCCTACCCCAATGGCAGCCATACCCAATCCACCAGCATTAGGTGTGTGAGAGTCTGTGCCCACCATCATACCGCCAGGGAATGCGTAGTTCTCGAGCATCACTTGGTGGATAATTCCAGCGCCAGGTCCCCAAAATCCCATACCAAAGCGTTTTGCAGCAGAATGTAAGAAGGAGTAAACCTCGCCGTTTGTTTCACGTGCCACGGGCAAGTCAATGTCTACGCCTTTGTAAGCTTGAATAAGATGGTCGCAGTGAATGGTACTTGGAACAGCCGTGGTATTTCTACCCGCATTCATAAACTGAAGAATCGCCATTTGTGCGGTAGCATCTTGCATGCACACACGGTCAGGGTTAAACTGTGCGTAGTCTTCGCCACGTGTGTAGGCTGATTGCATAGCTCCCGACACATGTGCCCAAAGCACTTTTTCGGCATAGGTCAAAGGGTGTCCTAAAGTTTTGCGGGCTTGGTTTACGCGCGTTGAGTAGTTGGCGTAAAACTCACGAATCATATCCAAATTATATACCATGATTGTTTAGTTAGTTATTGAAGTCGTCTAATCTTTTCTGACGAAGCTTAGATTAAAACTTTTATTTCTTCTAAATTCAATCTTCAACATTCTTTTTGACCGCTTTTTGATCTTTCATCGGTTGTGTAGCTCGTTACACTCCCTCTTTAATGCCCAAAATCGTTTCAAAAATAAAGGCAAATCTTGAACTTCATAAAAGTTTAAACGACTTTAATGTCATTCTGATTATCTGATGACCGAAAATCTTTATTATCAATGAATTGTCTACAATGTATGAATGTAACATTTTGCAGAAAAGATGATTGATATTTCGGCACATTGTTATTTTCATTCGCAAAGATAATACAAAATGTTTATATAGCATGTATTTGTCTTGCATTTTTATGACTCTGTGGTTAATATTGTTATCTTTTTGCAAGTTTTTGGAATATATACGTGCATATTGTTGATAATATATATCAGAAATTTAGTGTGACTTAATGCACTTAATGATGAGAATACCTACTTATTTGAGGTAGTTGGTAAGTATTCTTTTGGAAAATATTTGATGTTTGCATAATTTGCGGTAAATTTGCACGATGTTTTGTTGTGATGTAACCTTTTGCTACTAATTAGAAATTTGAAAAGGGAATTGCAACTGATAAAATCTAAACACAAAAAATAAAAGCATGTACTATATTTCAAAACGATTAGAAGTGGCTTTTGCCCACCATTTATCATTAAACTACGAAAGCAAATGCCAACGTTTGCACGGACATAATGGCATTGTGACGATTTATTGTTGTGCCGATGAACTCAATGAAAATGGTATGGTAGCAGATTTTACCCACATTAAACAATTGGTGAATGGTAAACTTGACCACCAATGTTTAAACGAGGTTTTCTCGTTCAATCCTACTGCCGAAAATTTGGCTAAGTGGATTTGCGAAAATGTGGAGCATTGCTATAAGGTGACTTTCCAAGAGTCGGAGGGCAATATTGCTTGCTACGTGAAGCCTGGATTTGAAAACGTGTGTTTCTAAAGTTTTTTGCTTCATCCACAATAAAATGACAAACATAATTGCTAAGGGCATGAGAGAATATTCGCTAACTGCGATGCCTCTATCTAATGCGTAACTAATTTAAGTTTGCGCCCTAAGCATTATTTAATATAAAAAATCTCATGCTTGTAAACGAAATATTTTATTCACTGCAAGGTGAAGGTTATTTTTCGGGAACTCCTTCGCTTTTTATCCGTTTTTCGGGTTGTAACCTTAAATGTGGTTTTTGCGACACGCAACATCAGCATGGTACCGAAATGACAGAAGAAGATATTGTAGAAAGAGCTCGCGCATGTAAGGCGCAACATGTGGTGATTACTGGCGGAGAACCCTCGTTGCAACTTACAGAATCTTTGGTTGACAAATTGCACGAAATAGGAAAATATGTGGCAGTTGAAACCAATGGCACACATCTTTTGCCTGAGAATGTAGATTGGATAACCCTTTCGCCTAAGAATGCTTTTGTTACTGGCACTCAATCAAAAATTGTGTTGAAGCGTTGTAACGAGTTGAAACTTGTTTTTACAGGAGCCCCACTAGCAGATTATTCGATGATAGATGTAGCCCATTATTTTTTGCAACCTTGCGACATGGGCAATGAGGCTAAAAATAAAGAGATTCTTGAAGGCACTATTAATTATTGTTTAGCCCATCCGCAGTGGCATCTTTCGTTGCAAATGCACAAACTCATAGGGGTGAGATAAGAATTTCTTAAATGCCCTGCCGTAAAAAACAGAGTAGGTATAGATGTCTTAGATGGTAGATAGGGCATTTAAAAATTTTCAAAATATTGTACGATAATTGGGCATTCCCTTCCCTACTCTACAAAAATCGACCTATTGTGAGATGGGCATTATTGTAGGTAAAAGCGCATTTTTTGAAATAAAAAAGGCGGAAAATGACTGTCTTTTGAAATAAATGATTAAATTTGCACTGTTTTTAGGTTAGAAAAGCCTTTTGATGGTATACACAAACCGTATGATTTTTTATTCAGACAAACGTGTTTTATAATTTGAATGGGCTTATATTCAACCTTTGTTTATAGCATTTACGTGGTATATCGTCACGTATTCCTCCTCCCCAACTACAATCTACAACATTTAAATCAAACGCGACGCTAAATAAGTGTGTGCTATTTGTTTTGAAAAGTCAGAACAATGCTTGCACAAAGAATGCTTTATGCTGTCTGTAATTTATTCATCAACGAAAATAGTTGTCAATCTCAAGATATAATAAAATGGCTAACTACACAAAAGAACAATTAACTGAAATGAACGATGCAGAATTGCATGCAATTTCTGCGGAGTTAAATGTAAACGTCGAAGCCAATAAATCACGCGAAGACCTTATATATGACATTCTCGATGCACAAGCCGAAGCTACAAGTAGCGAGGATACCGCATCGCAGACGCCGAAAAGACGCACACGTATTGTAAAAAAGTCGGATGCCGACCATGTTTTCTCCACAAATCTCTCGCCCGTAAAAACTGATGCTACGCAAAATAAAGAGCAGGAAGAAAGTGTTGTGGCAGAAGCTGATTCAATAAATGATTCTGCTGACGTGGAGGCTAAGGCCGAACCTATAAAAATAGAATTGCCCAAAAGAAAGCGCGGTCGTCCATCGAAAGCTGATATCGCCGCCAGAGAAGCTGCAATTAAAGCCGCAGAAGAAGCAGCTATAAAAACCTCTCAAGAGGAAACATCACAGAACGCACAAGATGTTGATGCAGCACAAGATGTAGATAAAACTGAAAATGGTGTTGAGAATTCTGTGAATGTAGAGACTGAATTTAAAACAGAAACACGTAAGACAGACGATATTCCTGACTTTGTGGCTGAACAGATGAAGCAGGCAAACGAAATTGCAGGTATTCAGAATCCAGATGTACTTGACATGGAGGAAGTGAAACGTACACTTGGTAGAAAAATGCCTGAAATGATGCCAGCATCTCTCAACAATCTTCCTAAGGTGACGAATGCAGAATCGAACCTTAATAATAGTGAGGATTTTGTGATTGTGCAGGATGTTCCCGTGGTGTATGAAGGTACTGAACTGAATATCCCTCAAAATGACTACGTAGATAATCAGACGCAAGAGGAATATATAGAGCGTCCCAGATTTCGTCGTTTTAAGGACGATCCTATCGTACAAGAACATTTGCGCAATGATAACAATCTCGTATCTGACGAAGATGATGTAGAGGAAGATTTAGAAGAAAATGAGGAAGTTATTCCCGATCCTACTGATCATTTGCTTGAAGGCAGAGGTGTGTTAGAAATTGTGCCAGAGGGTTTTGGTTTCCTCCGTTCATCTGATTACAACTATTTGGCTTCGCCAGATGATATCTATGTCTCGCCTACACAAATTCGTAAAAATGGCTTGAAGCCTGGCGATGTGGTTGAGGGTATGGTGAAAATTCCACGCGAAAACGAGAAGTTTTTTGCACTGATTGAAATTTTGCGCATTAACGGACTCTCGCCTAACGATGTGAGAGATCGTATTTCGTTCGAACACCTTATTCCACTTTTCCCTGAAGAGAAGTTTAAACTTTGCACAGGGCACAATGATTCTACTTCATGTCGCTTGGTTGACTTGTTTACACCTATAGGTAAAGGTCAACGTGCGCTAATTGTAGCACAGCCTAAAACGGGTAAGACGATGTTGATGAAAGACATTGCCAATGCCATTGCCCGTAATCATCCCGAAACTTATCTTATGATGTTGCTCATTGACGAACGTCCTGAAGAAGTTACTGACATGATGAGAACGGTTAAGGCAGAAGTGGTTGCCTCTACATTCGATGAACCTGCAGCTCGCCACGTGAAAATTGCAGGCATTGTGCTTGATAAAGCAAAGCGTATGGTGGAATGTGGACACGATGTGGTAATCTTCCTTGATTCTATTACACGTCTAGCACGTGCTTATAATACGGTAGCGCCTACTTCAGGTAAGATTCTCTCGGGTGGTGTGGATGCCAATGCTTTGCAAAAGCCTAAGCGTTTCTTTGGTGCCGCTCGTAACATTGAGGGAGGCGGTTCTCTCACAATTATTGCTACTGCTCTTATTGACACGGGCTCGAAGATGGATGAAGTTATTTTTGAAGAATTTAAGGGTACGGGTAATATGGAATTGCAACTTGATCGTTCTTTGGCAAACAAGCGTATATTCCCTGCTGTAAATATTGTGGCTTCGTCTACACGAAGGGACGACTTGTTGCAGGATGAGCTTACACGTAGACGTATGTGGATTCTTCGTAATTACATTTCAGATATGACCCCGATTGAAGCGATGTCTGATGTGAAGAAACGTATTGAGAATACTATAGACAACGAGGAATTCATGGCATCGATGAATGGATAAAATAAGTAGGTATTTAAAATAAAATCCGCGGATAGTTTACAAAAGCTATCCGCGGATTTTATTTTGCATTTTATTTTTTCTTAGTCAATACATAAAACTTTGCCGTTTCGCCTTCAGGCTCATTGCCCAATGAATCGGTCAATACGATATTTTTCTCATCCTTTACTTTATAGAAGGTGTGTTCACCACTCGAAGGACGAACAAGCATCAATACTTTGCCATCAAGCACCTTGAAAACGCCACTGGCTTCATCGAGTACATCTTTTTTACGACCAATATAATCTTGTGTGATTTTGTAAGTACTATCTGCATTAAGAGTTACAATGGTCTTTATGCCTGGACAATCTGCTGCTGGCAATGTTCCCTCATAGGTTCCTGCAATGATGGTTAAATCAACAGGTGCAATTGCAGCACTACTGTCTACTAAACTTGTTGAATTCTGGTTGTCTACGTTTTCAGTGGTTTTCTTGCCTGTGCAAGCCACTGTTAAGGCCATCGCTGCGATAGCCATCATCATTATTGACTTTTTCATATTGCTATTTTTTAGTTACTTTTATGCGATGCTATAACCACACTTATACAGGGTGCAAAGGTATAAAATATACAACCGCTTAGCATAAAAATAGTACCAATTCTTCTTGAAATTTCATAAAAAAATCCGCCACACAGGCACCCGTTGGTGTGTGTGACGGACAGATCAACCAAAATAACATTATATAGTTTAGTCAAGTCTCTTGGTTATTACAAAGCTTTTGTATCGCTTTATTTATAAGCATCCTCGTGAACACCTGCTACAGCACGTCCACTCGGATCGTTTACGTTTTTGAAAGAAGCATCCCATGCAAGTGCTTCAGCAGTAGAGCATGCTACACTAGGAACACTTGGTACACTGCGTGCGGCACTTTCACTTGGGAAATATTCTTCGAATATCGAGCGATAATAATATTCTTCCTTATTCATAGGAGGATTGATGGGGAACCTTTCGGCTGCATGCGCCATTTGTTCGTCAGACACGGCATTTGCAGTAATCTCCTTCAGTGTGTCAATCCATGAATACCCTACTCCATCAGAGAATTGTTCTTTCTGACGCCATGCAACGTCTTCGGGTAGCATATTGGCAAAGGCTTCACGCACAATCTTCTTTTCGATGGTTGCGCCTGGGCACATTTTTGCTGATGGATTTTGGCGCATAGCAACATCCAAAAAATCTTTGTCGAGGAAAGGTACACGACCTTCAACGCCCCACGCAGATAAACTCTTGTTGGCTCTTAGACAGTCGTAGAGATGAAGCTTTGAGAGTTTACGCACGGTTTCTTCGTGAAAAGCTTGTGGCGTGGGTGCCTTATGAAAATAAAGGTATCCACCAAATACCTCATCAGCTCCTTCGCCTGAAAGCACCATTTTGATACCCATAGACTTGATGACACGTGCCAACAAGTACATAGGAGTTGATGCCCTGACTGTAGTAACATCGTAAGTTTCGATAAAGTAAATTACATCACGAACTGCGTCCAACCCTTCTTGGATAGTGTAGTTTATTTCATGATGAACTGTACCGATAAAGTCTGCAACCTCTTTGGCTTTAGCCAAGTCGGGCGCTCCTTTCAGACCTACAGCAAATGAGTGTAGCTGTGGCCACCAAGCAGCTTGCGTACTATTTGTTTCAATACGATGTGCTGCATATTTTTTGGCAATAGCACTGATTACCGAGCTGTCTAAACCGCCTGAAAGCAATACGCCATAAGGTACATCGCACATGAGTTGGCGCTTTACAGCAGCTTCGAGTGCATCGTGCACTTCTTTTACTGAAGAGCTATTGTTTTTGACATTATCGTAGCTTTCCCAATCGCGATGATACCATTTCACCATTTTGCCTTGAGAACCTAAATAATAATGTCCAGGTAAAAATGGTTCGTATTCGTCGCAATAGCCTTCGAGGGCTTTTAACTCAGAGGCGCAATATACGGTTCCGTCTTTATCGTGACCGATGTATAGAGAAATTACACCTATAGGGTCGCGAGCAATCAGAAAATCGTCTTTTTCCTCATCGTAGAGTGCAAAGGCATAAATACCATTTATGTCTTCAAGAAAATTGATTCCTTTTTCCTTATACAAGGCGAGAATCACTTCACAATCTGATCCTGTTTGGAATTGGTATTTTCCCTCAAAATCCTTTCGGATTTGTTGATGGTTGTAAATTTCACCATTTACAGCGAGGACCTGCTTCTTATCGGGCGAAAATAAAGGTTGCTTACCGCTTTGTGGATCCACAATCGACAACCTCTCATGGCAAAGAATAGCACTCTTGCCACAATATATTCCACTCCAGTCTGGTCCACGATGGCGAATCTTCTTGCTCATTTCAAGAGCTTTTTTTCGCAATTCAGGCGTTTGCTCTTGAATATTGAAAATAGAAACTATGCCACACATAACCCTTACATTTAGTTTTTGTACTAGTTTACGTTCTTGACAAATGTCTTTGCGTTTGTGATTTTGTTATCACGCTGCAAATATACATACATTTTTCATATCATAATGCTTTTACGGTAATTATTTTTTAGAAAAACGCTAAAAAAGTACATTTTTCCATTACAAAGTGAAAGATTACACTGAAAATTGCTTCACAATGATAGTTCTTCTCTACTTTTTAGGACATGACGAGTGTTGTATACTATAAGATTCACCATGCGTGAGATTTTGTACTTATATTTTAGTTTGTTTCTGACAAAAGTTTAGAAAATGCACAAAAAAATACGCAGCTCTAAACACAAGGCTTAGAACTGCGCATTAAAAATATATGGGTTTACACCTACCAGATGTTATACTAAGGACTATTACAACCAACTTACAATTCAACTACGGTAATACCCGATCCGCCGAATTGAGGGTGTTCATCGTGAAAGTTATGAATGCCAGGAACTGTGTTGAGATAAGTGCGAACTAACTGACGTAGTGCGCCTGTACCTGTACCATGAAGAATACGCACTGGACTTTGCTGAAACTGTAAGGCTTCATCAATAAAGTAGGTTACAGCAGTGAGTGCTTCGTCTACACGCATACCTCGAATGTCGATTTGGGGTTTGAAGTGTAGGCGTTTTTCGCTCATGGCATCGCGTGTTTCCTTACTGATAAAAGTTGCAGCAGGACCTAACGGATTGTCGGCATTGGGTTTAGGAGGTTGCGACACTTTGAGTTTGCTAAGAGGCACCTGAGTATGCATGACACCAAAAAGGACTTTGGCATTCTTACCACTAATGCTTTCAACACGCCCAATGGCAGATTGTCCGGCTATGCACACATAGCATCCAGCCGTAATGGTTTGTTGTTTGGTTGAACCAGTGGCAGTATGAGAGTCTGCATTATCACGTCCACTTGAAGCACGGAGTTTTGCAGCAACAGAGGCTTCATTGGCAGCATTGCGTGTACGGGCATTTTCCCCTCCTTCAGCCTTACGCTGTTGACGACGCTGAATTTTTGCAATTTTACGTGCCAAAGCGTCTTGCTCATCATGATTGTTTTGAATCTCGTCTTTAAAGGCAGCCAATTCATTGCGCACAGTTTTAGTTTTCTCTTTTTCAGCCTGAGCCTGCTTAATGGTACGAATTGTGTTTTCAATACGTGCGTTGGCTTGGTCAAAGAGTTGTTGGGCTTGGTCTTTGGCATCAGCAAGAATCTCAGTACGTTCATGCTGCAAAGCTTGCAACTTTTGCTCGTATTGTGCAATGGTATTTTCAAGTTGTGCTTCGCGCTGATGCACATTTTGACGTTTGGTTTCCCATACGGCTTTATCGCGCACAATGTCTTGCACGTATTTATCGCTCATTACATAATCTTTGCCTACAAGTTGTGCCGCATAGTTTATAACGTCGGCAGGAAGTCCAATTTTACGTGCTATTTCAATGGCAAACGAGCTACCAGGATTACCTATTTGCAATACGAACAGTGGACGTAGCTGCGCACTGTCATAGAGCATTGCACCATTCACGATAGAAGGAGTGCGTGAAGCGAAGTGCTTTAGATTTTGATAGTGAGTAGTGATAATACCATAAGTCTGGCTTTTTACAAAGCGTTTAAGTATGGCTTGTGCCAAAGCGCCACCAATTTGTGGTTCAGTGCCTGTACCAAATTCATCGATAAGTAGCAAACTGCTGGGTGTGGCATACTTCATCATCTGTTTCATGTTGACCAAATGCGAAGAGTAAGTAGAGAGGTCGTTCTCTATGCTTTGTTCATCGCCAATGTCAATCATGATATCAGAGAAAATACCAGGGTGCGAACTTTCGTCAACGGGAACAGGGAGTCCACATTGCAACATATATTGCAACAAAGCTGCTGTTTTAAGACATACAGACTTACCACCTGCATTAGGACCCGAAATGAGCAGAATGTGTTGTTGTTGACGTAATGAAATATTGAGTGGAACAATCTGTGCACCATGTTTGGCAAGATTTTTTTGCAAAAGAGGGTGTCGGGCTTCCACCCACTGTATGTTGGGTATGCGTGTGATTTGCGGTGTAATGGCATCGAAAGAGTTGGCATACTGCATTACAGCACGCAGATAGTCAACGTGTGCCAAGAATTGCAATGAATTCAATAGTGAAGGGATGTGCGGACGAATCTCGGCAGTGAGTTCTTGCAAAATACGCATGACTTCACGACGTTCTGCTGCTTTGAGCGAACGAATTTTATTGTTGGCATCGACAATGGCTGCAGGTTCTATGAAAACAGTTTTACCAGTGGCACTTTCATCATGTACGATACCTTTAATTTTGCGTTTTACAGCAGGGGCTACGGGAATTACGAGACGTCCATCACGAAGTGTAGGAGTCACATCACGTTCAATATAGCCAGAGGTTTGTGCTTCGGTAATAATAGAGCGAAGACTGTGCGAAATGCCACGTGTGGTAACCTCAATTTGATGACGCAATGATAGTAGTTCTGTTGAAGCAGTATCTTTTACCTTTCCGTACTTGTTGAGTATAGAATCAATGCGACTTACGATATGTGGAAAAACCATTACTTCGGCTGCCATAGTGCCCAAAGCAGGATAAACAAAATTAGGGGTGCTTGTGCTGTCAGCCCCTTTGTCACTGTCAACGTCTTCTTCATCTTGATCGGTGGTTTGTGTAAAAAACTTTACATACGATAGCACCGAAACCATAGAGCGTTTTAAATTAAAAAGGTCTTGCTCTTCAAGATAAGTACGTTCTGGACGAACACGCAACAGAGGTTCGCGCACATCAAAGAATTCCGACTCTGTTTCTTCGTCGGTTTGCTCCATAAACAATTTAAATTGTCGCGCCTCTTCAAGTGATTGTTCAATCTCTTGTGCATTACTCATAAAGTGTAATTGTTTGTCGACCCATTCAGTACCTAATGACGACAAACAACGCCCCTTTAAGAGCGTCCTTATTTCGGTAAATCCTATTTTATGTTCAAAATTTTCAGGATAAATCATTTATATGTTTCTATTTTTGACGCAAAAGTACGAAAAAAATCGTACTTTTGCACTCAAAAGTTTCACGTGTTGACGATTTAGATTACGGGCATACGCATTTTCCAACGCCTTCTTAGCTATTTTGTTGACATCTTAAACCCCAATTAGAATCACCTCAATGGATAAAATTAAGGTTCGCGACCGTGAGTTCGCAGTTTCTATTCCTGAAGAAAAAATAAAAGCGCGTGTTGCTGAGATTGCTGCACAGATTAGTCATGATTTAGAGGGTAAACGTCCCTTATTCTTGGCTGTGCTCAATGGTTCTTTTGTCTTTGCTGCCGATTTATTGCGTGGCATTGATACTCCTTGCGAAATCTCGTTTGTTAGAATGGCATCGTATGAGGGTACTTCTTCTACAGGCGATGTAAAACAACTTATCGGTTTAAAGGAGGATATTAAAGATCGTACGGTAGTTATTGTGGAAGATATTATCGACTCGGGTTTAACAATGGTGCATTTGCTTGATTTACTTAAAGAGAAGCAACCTGCTGACATTAAGATTGCTGCATTGCTTGTTAAACCTGGTAATTTGAAGGTAAACTTAGACATTCCCTATTGCTGCTTCGAGATTCCTAACGACTTTATTGTAGGTTATGGTCTTGATTATGATGGCGAGGGACGTAACTTGCCTAGTATCTACACTGTGACAGAGTAAACATTCGCACACAGCGACTTTACTAAGACTATATCTTAACTAAACATTTTATATTTTCATTCACACACACGAAAATGAAGAATATCGTTATCTTCGGTGCTCCTGGCTCAGGCAAAGGAACACAGAGCGATTTGCTCGTAAAGAAGTATGGATTTAAGCACATCTCAACAGGTGACGTGCTCCGTGCTGAGATTAAGAATGGTACTGAACTTGGCAATACTGCTAAGGGTTTCATTGACAATGGTCAACTTATCCCCGACTCATTGATGATTGATATCCTTGCTGCTACATACGATGCCCTTTGCCCTTGCGAAGGTGTTATCTTTGATGGTTTCCCTCGCACTATTCCTCAAGCTGAAGCTTTAAAGAAGATGTTGGCTGAGCGTAACACAGAGGTTGCAGGTATGCTTGAATTAGATGTCCCTGAGGATATGTTGATGGAACGCCTTATCAATCGTGGCAAGACTTCTGGTCGTGCCGATGATAATGCTGAAACTATCAAGAAACGTCTCGACGTTTACAATGGTCAGACTGCTCCTCTCATCGAATGGTATGAGAAGGAAGGTAAGCGCCATGCAGTGAAAGGCTACGGCTCGCTCGAAGAAATCAATGCAGCTCTCTGTGCTGTAATTGACAGCCTTTAAAAAAGCGGAACACGCTTTTTGTTGACTGTTTGAATGTGCAAATGTGAAGATGTAAAATACTTATTACTAAATAATTTGTTGTGCGTCTTCATATTTGCACATTGCTCTCATAAATAGGTGTTCATTGAACTCCTACTTAATATAAACTTATCTGCTTTTTCTCCACATCTGTACATTTTAAGAACTATGGCCGAATCAAATTTTGTAGACTACGTAAAGATTTATTGCCGCTCGGGTAAGGGTGGCCGAGGCTCTATGCACCTTCACAGAGCTAAGTATCAACCCAATGGCGGACCTGACGGTGGTGACGGTGGCCGTGGTGGTAACATTTATCTGCGTGCCAATCATAACTATTGGACGTTGCTACACTTGCGCTATGACCGACATGTCTTTGCTGGCAATGGTGGTAATGGTTCAAAATGCTGCTCGCATGGTTCTGATGGTGAAGATCGTTATATCGATGTACCTCCTGGAACAGTTGCCTATGATGCCGAAACAGGTAAATATCTTTGTGATGTAACTGAAGACGGCCAAGTAGTAATGTTGCTTAAAGGTGGTCGTGGTGGATTGGGTAACTGGCAGTTTAGGACTTCAACAAACCAGGCTCCTCGTTATGCACAACCAGGCGAACCTATGCAAGAGATGATGGTCATTTTGGAGTTGAAATTGCTTGCAGATGTTGGTCTTGTAGGCTTTCCTAATGCAGGTAAATCTACACTTGTATCAGCGTTATCGTCTGCTCGTCCCAAAATTGCAAATTATCCCTTTACCACAATGGAACCTAGCTTGGGTGTTGTGGCTTATCGCGATAATAAATCGTTTGTGATGGCTGATATTCCTGGTATTATTGAGGGGGCAAGCGAAGGTCGTGGTTTAGGTTTGCGCTTCTTGCGTCATATAGAACGTAACTCACTCCTATTGTTCATGGTGCCAGGTGACACTGATAATATTGCCAAAGAATATCAAATTTTGTTGGGCGAATTGTCTAAATTTAATCCAGGCATGCTTGACAAGCATCGTGTATTGGCTGTAACAAAGTGCGACTTGTTGGATGATGAGTTAATGGAGATGTTACGTAGCGAGTTGCCCGATGATCTTCCGGTAGTGTATATTTCTGCTGTAACAGGTTTTGGCCTTGATAAACTGAAGGACATTCTTTGGGAAGAGTTGAATAGCGAAAGTAACAAGTTACAGTCTGTTAGCGAAGGAGGTTCTATCGTTCATCGCGACAGAGAGGTAAATGTATTGGCTTCAGATTTTGCCGACTGGCAAGCTGACTTTGATACCACAGCTATTGAAGATGATGATAACGTAATCGACGACGACATCTACGATATTGAGGATTTGGAGGACTAATATCCTTCTTCTTACAAAAACAAAATGTGCAAATGACAAGGCGCCATTAGTATGAGTTTCTTGACATTTGCACTTTTATATATAGCATATCCTATGACAGATACCTTACTAAAATATAATCTTGGTAACGATGTTACAACTTTTTCTACCACACGCATTTCGCCTCTACCACTTTCGGCAGAAGAAGTGAAAGCCATGGGCAACTATGCCGCTTTTAACGTGACGTACTATTGTGGTGACAATGCAGAGCGTGTGGCTAAAAATAAAGCATGGCTTTGCAATGAGTTAGGTGTAAACGAAAATGGGCTTTGGTTACCCCGACAAACACACACGGCAAATGTTCTTGAAATTAATGCTGCATTTTTAGATAAAGATGTTGAAGAACAAACACAATGTCTTCAAGAGATAGATGCACTCATCACTTCCCTACCCCATCAGTGTATCAGCGTTTCTACAGCCGATTGTGTTCCCATATTGCTTTATGACGAGAAGCACCATGCCATTGCAGCCATTCATGCAGGATGGCGTGGCACAGTACAACGCATTTCGCAAGTTTGTTTAGATAAAATGGCACATGCCTTTGGCACAGTGACAAATGACTGCAAAGCCTTGATAGGTCCAAGCATTTCTTTAGATGCTTTTGAAGTGGGCGAAGAAGTTGTTGCGGAGTTTTTAAAAGCTAATTTCCCTGAGAGCGTTATTTCGAACAACTATGCAAACAGACCTCATATAGACCTTTGGGCTGCAAATGTTTTCTTGCTTGAAGAAGCGGGTGTAGAATTGTCGAATATTCAAATATCGGGTATTTGCACCTTCCAACATCACGACACATTCTTCTCTGCAAGGAGGTTGGGTATTCATTCTGGTCGCATTCTCACAGGTATTTGCTTGAACAACTAAAAAGTGTAACAAACAACCGCATAACTAATCATTCGTCATTAGTTATGCGGTTGTTTCATTGACTTATATCATACAACTATAAACATTCTTCCACCATTCATCCTTCACTGCAGTGATAACACGTACCAGTTGATTCATAACCATACACATCTCATGTTTCAACTTGACATCTTTTTTGTGATATTCAAAAATCCAAGGTGAAATCTGCACCAAACGGCTATGGGTATAATTTCAACGCCCAACAATACACAAGGGTGATAAGTAGAGACGTTCCTCCATACCTCCAAAACCCTTTTCCCGAGTTTCGTATAATTGCAACGAGGAGCATCAGAGCTATCATCGAGAGCATCAAATTTTACTATAATGGTGTTTAGTGTTGGAGCATCATCACGAATTCTGAGCGTAACAAAGAAATAGCCCTCGCGATTGTTCGTATGATTATCACGCCTAAGAGTTGCTGGCAGACTTGCATCCTTTTGCAATATCTTTGCTATCTGTTTAGGGGGAGTAATGGTATTAACTGAGTTTTTTAAAAAAATTTGACCCACTCCTTATCCAACGCCAACAACTCGTCGCGAAGCTGTGCAGCGGTAATAAAGTCGAAAGCTGCTGCAGCTTTTTTCATGGCTTTTTGCAAACGTTCCATCTTTTGCTCCTTGCTCTCTTTGTTTTCTATCTTTGGTGTGCCATAAGCTGCGTCCCCTTCGGCAGCCTTCTGCAAAGATGCACCTTCTATCGCATACGGACGAGTGAAACTTGTAGCACTGCCTGAAGTCAAATCCATTTCAGCATTCTTTCTGTTACGTTGCATTTCAACCAACTCATTGCTTTCAATAGGTTTAAACAATGGGGTCGGTTTTATATGATGTGCTTCATTATATGCAATTTGTTTTGTACGACGACGATTCGTTTCGTCAATAGTTTGCTGCATCGACCATGTAATCTCTTTTGCATACATAATCACACGTCCGTTCACATTACGTGCTGCACGTCCAGCCGTTTGGGTGAGAGATCGTGCGTTACGCAAAAATCCTTCCTTGTCTGCATCAAGGATGGCAACTAATGCCACTTCGGGCAAGTCAAGTCCTTCACGCAGAAGATTCACACCCACAAGTACATCATATACGCCACGACGTAAATCTTCCATAATCTGTACACGTTCAAGTGTGTCAATATCGCTATGGATGTAGGCAGTGCTAATGTCATTCTTTAGTAAAAACTCAGACAACTCCTCTGCCATACGTTTGGTTAGCGTGGTGACCAATACACGTTCTTTATGTTCTATGGCTTTGCGTATTTCCTCCATCAAGTCATCGACAGGGTAATCTGTATCACGTACTTCAATAGGAGGATCTAATAACCCTGTTGGGCGAATCACTTGGTCAACAACCACACCCTCACTTTCAGCCAACTCATAATCAGCGGGTGTAGCGCTTATGTAAATAACCTGTTTTGCTAACTCATGAAATTCTTCAAATTTCAGCGGACGGTTATCCATGGCAGCTGGCAGTCTAAAGCCATAGTTTACTAACGACTCCTTGCGCGATCGATCCCCCCCATACATAGCCCTAAGTTGTGGCACAGTGACATGGCTTTCGTCTATTACAATTAAAAAATCGTCAGGGAAAAAGTCTAAAAGACAGAAAGGTCGCGTACCCGCTTCGCGTCCATCAAAGTAACGCGAATAGTTTTCAATGCCTGCACAATGCCCAAGTTCGCGAATCATTTCAATGTCATATTCTACGCGCTCTTTCAGACGTTTTGCTTCAAGTGTTTTGCCACATTCTTCAAAATATGCTACTTGCTGTACAAGGTCGTCCTGGATTTTACGTATCGCTAATTCTTGCGTCTCTTTTGAGGTAAGAAATAAATTTGCAGGATATACTTTATATTCATCATAAGTATTTAAACGACTACCTGAGATAGAATCTATCTCCTCAATGCTGTCAATTTCGTCTCCCCAGAAGCACACACGAATAAGTTCGTCGGCATAAGCCAAATAAATATCGACGGTATCACCTTTCACGCGGAAGTTACCTGCTTTGGGAGCAACATCGTTACGCGAGTATAAACTTGCCACCAATTGGTTCAATAAGGCATTGATAGAAAGCGTACGTCCTACTTTAAGTTCTACTACATTCTCATAGAATGCAGCAGGATTACCCATACCATAGATACACGAAACTGACGATACAACTATCACATCATTACGTCCTGATAATAAGGAAGAGGTTGCAGCCAAACGCAATTTATCAATATCAGAATTGATGGCTAAGTCTTTCTCAATATAGGTATCGGTCGAAGCTATGTAGGCTTCGGGTTGGTAATAATCGTAATACGAAACGTAATACTCTACGGCATTATTAGGGAAGAAACCTTTAAACTCTGAATATAACTGAGCCGCCAAGGTTTTATTATGGCTCAATACAAGTGTAGGCTTATTGATGTTCTTAATAACATTGGCAATGGTAAACGTTTTCCCTGACCCCGTCACTCCCAACAAAACCTGTGCAGGCACACCTTCTTGTACACCTGCTGTCAACTGCTTAATAGCCTCGGGTTGGTCGCCCGTGGGCTGATATTTTGAATGTAGTTCAAACTGTTTCATAACCAAATAAGAAAAAATAAAATATGCGAATGAAAGAGTTTTTTTAATCACTTTGCTCACATTGAGTCAGCAAAGATAATCAATTATACTCTTACATTCGCATATTTTATTTTGTATTTCAACTCACTATTGAGTTTGGAAGCGTTTCATAGCACGTAGGATATGTCGGGCAGCCGACATAAGTTCCTGCGTTTCTTGAAGCGTAGAAAGATAAAGCAAAGCCACTTTGATGTTTGAGTCCTCGCGCTGAATGCGGTCTTGCTGTGCGTGACGTATCTGCGAGATGCGACTCTTTATGGCATTACCTTGAACTAACAATTCGTCTACGCCTTCAAAATCACCAGTCGTTATCATACGCTGTGCCCCCTCAAGGAATTTGTCCACATCATTGCATACAGGGATAAACTCGTCAATATAGTCTTGAGGGAGCGGATTGAAATTGTTGTCAACGTGTTCCACACAAGGTTCAAGCATACGCTTCAAACCATAAATAATTTGCGTAGCATTGTTGCAACCCAAGTGGAACCATGTATTCTTTTCTACTGCTACAAGATAATCCACCTTACGCATACCAATAATTTCTTTACGGCGATAGCGTTTCCAAATGCTCTTTTCGCTTTCAATATCGTGCGAAGCTGCGCGAAGTTGGCGAATATTTTCGTGCATCAAACCTTGCGTAATGTTGCGGAAGGTTTTACGAGTAAAGTTGAATACGTCGTCTTGTGTGCCTCGCACGTGTTTCAAGAGCAACTGCCATGTTTCTGCCTTGTCATGGCAACGCACCAATTGGCGGAATACCAAGTCGACAGAATCTTGTTCGCTCTTTTGCTTAAATCTGCGATTATTGCTAATAACGACAAAGGCAACAATACCCATTACCAAAATCATAGCAATAAAACCACCCCAATGGTTGATTGTGGCAATAAGGAAGCTTACAATAAAAGCAGCACCCGCAGTGATAAACCAACCACCAATCACGGTAATTACACCCGTAATGCGATAAACCGCAGTTTCGCGTCCCCAAGCTCTATCAGCCAATGAAGAACCCATAGCGACCATAAAGGCCACGTATGTAGTTGAGAGAGGAAGTTGCAATGTCGTACCTACTACGATGAGCAAACCAGCTAACACAAGGTTTACTGCTGCACGCACTTGGTCAAAGGCTGCCCCTTCTGCCAATTCTGTTCCTTCACGATCGAAGCGTGTATTTATCCAATTTGTAACGCAAACAGGTACATGTTTTGTAAGCGCATTTGTGGTGTTCAATACGGCACGTACTGTTCTACGAGCTAAGCGCGATGAAGAGAACACCTCTTCGCTCTCATCTTGGCGCGAAAGGTTTACAGTGGTTTCTACCACCTTGTGTGCTTTTTTCGACGTACTGATAGCAATCGTCATAATCACACCCGCACCAATTAAAAACAGATGTTTAAAGGGAAGATGGCTTTCGCCAGCCAAAACACTTACAATGTAAGTATCGGGGGTATGTTTGCCACCATTTGCACTAAAGTCGAGGAATGATTCTAAACCTGCTAAGGGGGTACCAATAAAGTTTACAAGGTCATTGCCCGCAAAAGCCATAGCTAATGCGAATGTACCAAAGAGTACAACGATTCTAAAAATATTAACCTTGAGTAAGTGAAGAATCTCCATCAGCACCGTAAACGAACAAAAACTGATGAGCAAAATATTCAGACGGTTGTGGTCTATCCAATCGGGTGTCCAACCAATAACAGACAATACAGGACTTGTGCGTAAACCGCTTACTAACAAGAAATAAAAAATAGAGGTAATGCTAATACCGCCAAAAATAGCAATGCTATAGCGCAAATGCTTTTTATAGTGGAATGTGAATACCACACGGGCAATCCACATAACAACTAAACCAAATACAAAGGCAATTGCTACAGAAAGGAATATACCAATAATCACACTCAATGCCTTATCTGTATTAATAAGTTGAGCATAGGTATAACCACCAGCCAAAATTTTTGAAAAAGCTAAAGCTGTGCTACCACCTAACAAACCAAACACCATCGATACGGTGGTTGACGTAGGCATACCCAATGTGTTGAAAATGTCGAGTAGAATCACATCGGTAGCAGCTACACCAAGGAATATACACATCACATCGCTCAATGTATAATAATTGGGATTGAGCACACCATGACGTGCAATGTCCATCATGCCGCTTGAAGTGCTGGCACCTACAAAGATGCCCACTGCAGCCACAATTAAGATAGTGCGAAACTTGGCAGCTTTAGCGCCAACTGCCGGACTTAAAAAATTTACAGCATCATTAGCTACACCGACAGACAAGTCGAACGTGGCTAATACAAAAAGGAATAAAAGTATTCCAAGATAGAAAAAATCCATATTACGTGGGTTCTAATTTACTGCTGCAAAATTAGCATTTGATTGGTTAAGTTCAAAGCAAATTATTAAATTTCTATTACATTTTTGTGAATTTTCGCTTTTATAGATTGGTAGAATATAACCATAAAAGCCTTTGAAAAACAAACTTATGGTATTGCTTATCAAAGACTTCTATGGTTATACTTATACAAAAGGATTAAGCAACTTACAGAAAGAACTGACTTGCAATCCAAAATGTAAGCAACGACATTAAATAGGCAAATGCAGTGGTATAAACTGCCGTAAATACAGCCCATTTCCATCCACCACTTTCATTTTTAATAGCTACGATTGTGGCGATACAAGGAAAGTAGAAGAGAATAAATACCAAGTATGCCAATGCCGAAGCATGTGTCATGTTGGCACGTAAGGCTTGCGATAAGCGCGTATCGGTTGAAGCTTCATCGGCATCTACATCCTCGCCGGCATACATTACCGCCAATGTACTTACAACCAACTCTTTAGCTCCAACACCCGAAAGAATACCTACACTCATCTTCCAATCAAAGTGCATGGGTGACATTACGGGGGCAATAAAATGTCCGATGCGTTGCAAGTATGAAGGTTCAGCAACCTGATTAGCTTGCTGGGCTGCTTGATTGGCGGTTTCTACGTTTTGTGCGTTATCAGCCACATTGGTTTGTTGCATAGTCGTAGTTACAGCAGTTGTTTCGGGTTGTGAGATTGCTTCCTCATGGTGTGGAAAATAATTCAAAGCCCAAATCACAAGTGAGAATACCAAGATAATACCACCCATTTTTTGCAGATACTGCCTCCCTTTTTCCCAAGTGTGAATGCACACCGACTTGACCGTTGGCATACGGTAAGGAGGTAATTCCATTACAAAAGGCAAATCCTCGCCACGCATCAGGAATCGGCTAAACAAACGTGCCATGGCAATGGCTGCAACTATGCCCAAGGCATAAAGTCCAAGCATCACCCATGCCCCTTGTTGCGGGAAAAAGGCGCCCACCAATACCACGTAAATAGGGATACGCGCAGAGCACGACATAAAGGGAGTGATGAGCATCGTGATAAGACGGCTTTTCGGATTTTCGATAGTGCGTGTGGCCATAATAGCAGGCACATTACAGCCAAAACCCATTACCATCGGAATAAACGATTTGCCATGTAGCCCCATTTTGTGCATCAGTTTATCCATAATGAACGCTGCACGCGCCATGTAACCTGAGTCTTCGAGAATAGAGATGAACAGATACAATATCATGATGTTGGGCAAGAATACAATTACAGCACCAACACCACTAATAGCTCCGTCTACAATCATGTCCTTAAGCATACCATCGGGCATAGCATAGTTTATAAACTCTGAGAGTTTTGCCACTAACCAATCTATCCAATCCATGGGGTAAGCACCCACCTGGAAAGTGATGTAGAATATTAAAAATAACACCACAAAGAACAAGGGGAAACCCAAATATCGATTGGTCACTATACCATCAATCTTTTCAGTCAGTGTGCGACCTTGACGTGCCACATGGGGCTGATAGGTCTCTTTCAATGCACCCTGAATAAAACCATATTTTGCATCCGTTATAGCATTATCGGGCGAATCGTGCAATTCTTCTTTTAAGCGTTTTGCCTCTTCATAACGCACTGCCACCAATTCATCGTGCTGTGGTAGGGTTTCTACCAGTTTTTGTGATTCTGTGTCGCCCTCAAGAAATTTTATAGCAAGATAACGTGTAGAGTATTTCGATCGAATTTCTTGATTCTTCTGAAAAACATGTTTAATTCGGTCAATGCTATGTTCCAATTCTGCACCATGATTTACGTGAATATGACGCTCGAGCGAGAAGTCGCTTTGGTTTTCATATACCGCAATAACCATTTCAAACAGATTTCGAATACCAACACCTGTTCTTGAAATGGTAGGCACCATAGGCACTCCTAATAGTGTACCTAACTGTTTATAGTCGAGTTTGTCGCCATTGCGCTGCAAATCATCGAACATATTTAGTGCAATAACCATGCGTTGGTGCATGTCGATAAGTTGAGTGGTGAGATAGAGGTTTCGCTCTAAGTTCGAGCTGTCCACCACATTTATCACCACATCAGGAGTTTCGTCTATAAGATGACGACGTACATAAAGTTCCTCGGGCGAATAAGCCGAAAGCGAATAGGTGCCAGGGAGGTCAACTAAACGGAAACGGTAGCTACGCTCTTCATAATCGTTACCCTTCGAGGTGCATGCTGGGTTTGTAACACATCCTGCACATGCGCCACCACAAGTAGCAGAGTCTTCATGAAGCACTTCAACTTCGCCTAACTCATTGCGGCGCACTTTTACTTTCAGCTCCATAAATCCCTCTTTGGCGTCAACTGTCACGCCGCTGTAGTTACCTACATGCTCGTGTCCACCAGAGGCTACGTTAAACAAAGAAGTTTTACCGCAGTTTGGATTTCCCACTAAAGCCACGTTTATCACTCGGCGTTTGTCGGCTGCCATGCGTGCCATGCGTTGGTCAAGCTGCAAAGCCATTTCTTCGTCCTCATCTTTTCCGGGTTTCAAACCCTTTAAATCTTCATCAGGATGAAGTCGTGCATCGTTTTCGGCTTCACTTTCACTGATAACCTCAACCAAGTTAGCCTCTTCACGTCGTAGGGATATCTTATACCCCATAATCTCATATTCGATAGGATCGCGCAGCGGAGCATTTAAAATAACCTTTACCGCTTTACCTTTCACAAAACCCATTTCTACAATGCGCTTGCGAAATCCACCGTGGCCATATACCTTCACGATCACGCCACGTTCGCCAGTATGTAATTCTGAAAGCTTCATTTTATTTTTTTTCTTTAAACGGCATTTATGCGTACCTTTATTTATTTTTTTCTTTTAGCATGCAAAGTTACAATGTTCTTTTTTTTGAACAATACCCATAAGTGGGTAGTTATGTGTGAGCAAAATTTTTTGCAAAGATAAACATTCCGTCTTTGGCAGACATTGGCAAAAATTGGCAGAATTTATCAGACTTCGAGCGAAAAATAAATTGCATGATTGGCGTATATCAAATAGCAATTGTAAATTTACGATGAAATATAAATATCAGTCCTATCCCAGTTTTATTCCATATTTTACGATGCCTTCCGATAGCATGCCTTGGGGCATAAATGCTTTAAGAGTATCGACTAAAGTGTTCAGCATGCGTTCACGGATATAGTCATTTTTTATATAAAGTGAGATGCGACGTTGCGAGAGGTAATCGCCCTCAATTTTTCGAACATTCTGTTGCTGCTTCTCTGTTAAGAAAGGCAGATGCATTTCTGGTATAATAGTGTAACCACCATTTTCGTCGACAATGCGAATCAGAGTTTCTATGCTACCAGCCTCATATATGTGTTGCCCCTTGCTACGTGCCTTACAAAATGAAAATGCACTATCGCGTAAGCACTGCGCTTCTTTCATAACCCACATGTTTTAGTTTTCTAAATTCTCTGGTTTAAATACAGGTAACTTTCGCCAACATGTTTCTGAAAGATAAACATAAAAACGTTCTGTGTAAAGTGGAATTTCTAACACACCTTGTCGTACGTTTCCCGAAATTGCAATTCCTGCATCCAATTCACCTCGAAGCAAAGAATCAAGCATAAAGTCTGCTTTTAGCTCACTGATAGTTAGCGATACTTCAGCATATTTTTCGCGATAAGGCTTTATGAATTTAGGTAGCAGATAAGGCGAAATAGTGGGACCAACGGATAAGGCAAACGAACCATTGATGGCTCCCCTACCCTCGTTTACGATTTCGGCAATTTTACCAGCCTCCATCAAGGCTTTTTGTGCTTGTTGCACAATTTGTTGTCCCACGGTCGTCGGTTTTACTTGTTTGTTGCTACGTTCAAAGATGCGTACATCGAGTTCATCCTCTAACTTCACAAGCATAGCGCTTAACGTGGGTTGGGATATATTACACGCATCAGCCGCTCTCGCAAAATTGCGAAAGCGGTCGATAGCGACAATGTATTTTAGTTGTTGCAAATTCATTGTGGCGTAATGGTTTTAGAGTATTATCCTTGTACTTCGTCAACCACTCTTTTTAAATCGGGTAAACGCATAGCACCACTTTGACGCCAGAGCATTTTGCCGCTTTTAAAAAGCATCAGTGTAGGAATAGATTGAATGCCGTATGCGTTTGATAACGCTTGATTCTTATCCACATCAATCTTAATGATGCGAATTTCTTCACCCACATCTTCCTTAAGTTGTTCTAACACTGGATGCATCGCTTTGCAAGGTGCGCACCATGTAGCAAAAAAGTCTACCAACGTGAGTTGATTGCCGTTAATAATGTCATTAAATTTTTCCATGTTTGTTAGTTTTTAGAGTCACTTTTAATTTTACAAATCATTTGTGTCATATTACCCATTGGGCAAAATACACACCAAGTGCGAGGACGATATATTATGGTGAGCAGAATACCCACAATGAGTGAGGTGAGCATAATGCCATAGAGTCCGAAGGCAAACTGTGCGACCCAAGGTTCTACCACTGTGGGGTATGCCCAATGCCAAGGCACATTAAAGGTCCACAACAGGTGAATGGTTTCGCGCAATGATTCTGTCCCCATTGCTACGTGTATGGTCAAGATAATCATTTGAACAAAGAAGAACAAAAAGAATAGCAAGAATGCGTTTCGAAACCATTTTGACGAGAGCAAACGTGGTGCCACTTTTTTGCGCGACCAACCTAAACTATTGCCTATTTGCAGAAATAATTGTCCGCGTCCACAATAATTATTGCAATATGCTTTGCTACTCCCAATTACTGCTATAAGTAGAGGTATTAAAAAGCAGATTACCCCTAACCACGCAAACACGATGTTAAAGAACCCAAGGGTAAAATAGGTGGCTGAAACGATCCACAGATAATCGCTCCAACGTTTTTCTTTTGTTTTGCCATAAGAAGTAGTTTAAGAGATGGGTATTACAGGTTGACGCAACACTTTGTGAATGACGCCTGCGGGACAATTTTTCTCACAAATGCCACATCCGATGCACATTTCTTCGTCCACAACAGAATAGACACCTTTGTAGATATGCACGGCATCGCGCGGACAAACCTTTACGCAGACACCACAAGCCACACAACGGTCTTTCTCGCTTTGAGCCTTATATTTTGTTGCCATATTGATAAATTTAAAGGGAGTTCTTATGAATCAAACCTTTTTAGTTTCACCTTCAAGCAGTTCTTCAAGAAACTCTGCAGCATCTGCCACACAAGCACTGCACTCGCGCAATACTTTTCCAGTACCTACCCCCTTAAGCAATTTACATTGGGTGGCACCATTGCGTTGTGCAAACTTATCCATCATTTGTCGCATACCTTTCAAGGCTTTAGCACGATCTTTCACAGCAAGTCCATACACTATGCCTGCACCAACCAAGGCACCGCAGGTACCTTGCATATTTCCCATGCCCGCAGCAAAACAGTTGCCTGCGTGCTTAATGGTTTCCTCGTCAAGACCTGTATAGTCGTAATAAGTGCAGCACACGGCTTGTGTGCAGTTGTGCGTTCCGTTCGCTTTCTTGGTTTCTGCCAAATGTTTTCTACTTTCCATAATTGCGTGTTGTTTTTATTTCTGGTGCAAAGATATGGGTTTTATTATAGACGTACAAACTATTTTATGTATGCTATTATAGATAAAAACTATTATTAAGACCATCTTGCCGTGCACTTCAACCGAATCTATAAAATAAAGGTCACTCGCCCAAAAACGAGTGACCCAATATATTTTCTTATTTAAAAGAATCTTTAATAATATCTATAGTATAATCGTTGTCGAAAATAGAATACATGCCTTTACGCTCAGTTTCAGTATGCTGTTCAGCGGTATGGGCATCTGAGTCTTGCCAAACTTCTGTCACAGGACGTGCTGTGCCACCCCATCCATACCAAACAATACCGCAAAATGGACTTTCTTCATTGCAACTCTCTTGCCATTTTAACAGAACGGACGAAAAGAAGGCATTACGTGCATCGGTCCGTGAACCAGGCAAAGTGAACATGCCATCGCGCGGATACCCACAAAGAGCAACAAAGGGTTTATAGTTTCGTGAGGCTTGTCGGTTAAACACATCTATCAACTCGTTAAGTCTTAAATAAACATTGCCCAAACCATCAATTAAATTCGACTCTGTGACCCACCCATCGTGAGCAGGCATAAAGCTTACAGATAAGAAATCTAAATCCTCAATGCTTAAGATGCGTTGAAAATGTGTACCCTCATCTTCAGCCATTCTATTTTTGTGCAATACGTATTGTGCCGAAACAAGGTGCTTGTTGTCAATAAGTTTAGCGTCTTTGCAGAGCTTTGCCAATGCTGTGGCATCGACATCGTCCGCGGTTTGGGGCAAGTCCGTAAAAAGCCATGAAAGTATGGTAGCATCGTCCTTGTAGGGATGCTTGTTAATTTTGTTTACCCTGTTAGCCAATAGCTGCAAAGTCTTTAGCGCATTGTGCGCATGTTTTGCCTCTATAAGCACCATTGCTTTAATATGGCGTTTATGCAATTCGTTGAGCAAATAGTCCATTCCTTGTAAGTCGGTGGTTTCAAAGTCTATTTTTTCAGGGCAAACAGCTATGCAGTTTATGCCTAAGTTTTTCAGTGTATCTAACTCTGTAATCAACCTTTGTCGATCTCCGAATTCACCTTTTTGTGCAAGCAAAGGGGCATACCACATTTGCATGCCTTTAAGGTCGTATCGTTCATGGTTCGACATTCTGAACGAGGTATTTTCTATTGCTACAAAATCATCTTGTGCGACAAGGTTTGCAGCAAAACACCCCACAAAAAGCATTGCCCAAAAACGGCAAGCCCATTTTTTCAACTTATTCATTTCTTACTTGCTTTTTTCTGCACATATTCAATGCCAACCGCCTTCATTTGTGCGCCAAATTTCTTTTGTAATTCATCAAGAAACTCTCTTGTGTCTTTGGCAAACATTTGTCCTTTCCATGTACTTGTGTTCATCATAAACACCCAGCACTGCTTTTCTTTGGCATATCTCAGCACCAATGCACTTGTGCCCGACAATGTGCCTGTTCTACTCCACACGCCATCAACAGGCGTAGTGTTCCAACCCAATGAAAAGTGGTAGTCACCTTCTTTGGTCATCAAGTCGAGCGAATGGGCATTTATAATGTCAGGATAGTGTGCATCGCCGTCAATGGCTGAAACAAAGTGACACACCTCGGCGGCCGAGGCACACCATGCCCCTGCACCCGAAAGGGCTGTTACATCGTTCTCGCCATAACACTTCACTACTTGGCGTTTGCTGTTATTAAACTCGTCAATGGGTTCAGCGTCTTTATGCATGTAATATTTTACCTCATTAGGATATTTGTCTTTATAATAGTTGCCAGCTATTTTAAAGCCAAAGCAACCCGCAGGGTTTAGAACGTGCTTTTGCATAAACTCCTCATACGACAAACCCGTTCTTTTTTCAATAATCATCGACAAAAGCAAATAGCCTATGTTGCTATACTTATGCGTATCGCTACCAGGCTGATAGCCCAAACGTCGTTTCAGTACTATTTTTAGCAGCGTTTCATGGTCGGGCGGTGTGGTAAGGCGGTTTTGCATCATGATGTAGCGTGTGGCAAACATAGGGTCTCCCTCAGCACGTGTAAATCCTGCTCGATGGCGTAGCAAGTCTTCAACCGTAATGTCAAAGTGGCGCTTGTCTTTAATTATATTGGTGTAGGCAGAGTCATTAAGCACACCCGTAGGACCAAACACGTGTTCCGAGAGTTTAACTTTGCCCATTTCTTGCAACTTCATAATGCCCACAGCCGTCAGCAATTTCGACACTGAGGCTATGCGCATGATGTGCGAAGGTTCCATGGGAATTTGCTTTTCTTGTTCTGCCCAACCATAACCCCTTACATAAACTAACGAATCGTTGCGCGAAACCGCAAGTTGGGCACCCTTAATTTCCCAACGCTTTAAAAATTTATTGACTATGCTGTCTAATTTTTGTGCTTGGGCAAATTGGGTGGTCGTGTTATTGATAGAGTCGTTAAGACGTGGCAAATTTTCAACAGACAGAGAGTCGCTTTTTTCGTCTCCCGAGCCTCCCTCACACTGTCTGATGCAACGCATTCCGCTAAAAGCTATAAAGGCAATGCTTAGCGCAAGTATGGTTATTTTTTTGCGACTATAGCGTCGATGTCCTTTCTTATATGTTCTTCTATTATTAGGTGTCATGCTAACTTATTTATTGGGGTATTTTTTCTTTGAAATGAGAATGCTAATGATGGCACAAACTGCCAACAACAAGGGATAATATAAATAAGGCGTAATGTCTAACGGACTAATGGCTGCCAAACCACTTGCCATCAGTAATTGTGCACCATAAGGAATAATGCCTTGAGTTACACACGAAAAAATGTCAAGCAAACTGGCGGCACGACGTTTATCTACACCAAAACGCTCGCTAATATCCTTTGTAATACTACCCACCGACAATATGGCTACGGTGTTATTGGCAGTACAGCAATTTGTCAGCGCTACTAATGCCGAAATGCAACATTCTGCGCCACGTCTGCTATGCACTCTGCGGGTCAATGCACGCACCAAATAAGTTATGCCACCTCCCTTGCGCACAACAGCAAGCAAGCCACCTGCTATCATCGAAATCAGTATCAAATCGCCCATACTCGTAACGCCCTCAGCCATCGAGGTTATCCACCCACTCAAAGTGTAAGCGCCATCTGCAACGCCCACAATGCCTGTTAACAATATGCCTAAGCAAAGCACAATCAGCACGTTTACACCGCAAAGAGCTGAAACCAAAACAGCTACGTAGGGCAATACACGCACCCAATGTATTTCGCCATTTGCTGAAAAAACTATTTGCGACTGCGCACCTTGTCCTAACAATACATAGATGATGAAACAAATCAATGCGGCAGGCAACACAATGCGAAAGTTTGTGCGGAACTTATCGCGCATTGAGCAATTTTGCGTTTTCGTAGCAGCAACTGTTGTATCTGAGATAAACGAAAGGTTGTCGCCAAAAAACGAACCGCCCACCACAGCTGCCACCATTAAAGGTAGCACAATGCCCGAGCGCGAAGCTAATTCCGATGCCATAGGCACAAGGGCAACAATGGTACCTACCGAAGTGCCAATGCAGATAGATACAATGCACGAGACAAGAAAAAGTCCGGCTAACAAGGCAGAATCGGGCAAGCACATCATAGTGAGGTCTACTGTGGCTGACACTGCACCCATCGCCTTGGCTGACGAAGCAAAAGCACCTGCAAGCACAAATATCCACACCATAAGCAGCAAATCAGGACTGCCAGCTCCATGCGAAAAACAACGAACGCGCTCTTCTATCTTATATCCTCGCAATGTGAATAAGGATGCTATCGACGTAAGCAAAAACACAATAGTCATAGGTACCTTCGAGAAATCTCCCATAATGGTTCCAAGCATTGCCATAAGCACAGCAAGCAATATCAGAGGCATTAAAGCCAACCATCCTCGACGACGAGGACGCAATCTGCGGTCTTCACGTTGTTTTATATCCATTCTTTTTTCAATTTGAGTGCAAAGTTAAAAAAATATATGTACCTTTGCTATGTAAATTCAACTAATGAACTTAAAAGTTCTGCACACCTACCATTTTTAGGGCATATATCATAGGACATTTCCTATAATTATATAATGCGTTTTATTTTTAAAACCGCCCTTCGCATAGGTACTACAACCTTTCAAGTTCACAAAAACCTATCTAACAATTATGCTTAAGCAAATTATCAACGGCCGCATCCTCACCCCCCAAGGTTGGCTCGAAGGCGGTTCTGTAATTATCGACGGCAATAAAATTAAAGCCGTTTCAAACTGTGACCTCCACGTTGAAGGTGCCGAAATTATCGATGCTAAAGATTGCTCTGTAGTTCCCGGTGGTATCGAAATGCACGTTCACGGCGGTGGCGGACGCGATTTTATGGAAGGTACCGAAGAGGCTTTCCGTGTAGCAGTAAAGGCACACATGAAGCATGGTACCACTTCTATCTTCCCCACACTCTCGTCTTCTACAGTCCCCATGATTGAGGCTGCTTGCGAAACTTGCGACAAACTCATGGCTGAAGAGAATAGCCCCATCTTGGGTCTCCACCTCGAAGGTCCATACTTTAATCCTGCACAGGCTGGTGCCCAAATCCCTGAATGGATTAAGGCTCCTGTAGCTGAGGAATACGAACCACTGCTCGAAAAATACAAGTGCTTGAAGCGTTGGGATGAGGCTCCCGAACTTCCTGGCTCTACCGAGTTTATCACAGCTTGTCGCAAACACGGCGTACTTCCTGCCATCGCACACACACGTGCCACATACGAGGACGTTGTAGCTGGTCACGACGCTGGTATGACACACGCCACTCACTTCTACAACGCCATGCCCGTAGTTTACAAAAATCGCGAATTTAAGGTTCCTGGCACAGTAGAAAGCATTTTCGCACTCGAGGATATGACCGTAGAAATGATTGCCGATGGCATTCACGTTCCTCCTGTAATGCTTCGCATGATCTATCAGATTAAAGGTGTAGAAAAAACAGCACTTATCACAGACTCTTTGGCTTGCGCAGCTACTGAGGGTGATGCAGCATTCGACCCCCGTGTAATCCTTGAAGATGGCGTATGCAAGTTGGCAGACCGCTCTGCACTTGCAGGTTCTATTGCTACAATGGATCGCTTGATTCGCACTTGCGTTCAAATGGCAAACATTCCTCTCGAAGACGCATGTCGCATGGCGAGCGAAACACCTGCCAAGATTATGGGCGTATACGACCGCAAGGGTTCACTCGAGGGTGGCAAGGATGCCGACCTCATGATGTTCGACCACGATTTGAAGCTTACTTACGTAATGCAAATGGGTAACGAAGTTACTAACGAACTCTAAGTTCTTTACTAAAAGTAAAACATTAATAAAGGCGTGTATTATCTCTGATTATCAGATATAACATACGTCTTTATTTATTATTTACAAACTTAAAGTAAAACTTTAAGTACCCCGCCCTACGCAGATAGCATTCCCGATTCTAAAGAATGGCTAACATAAAGCATATAAATACGTATCTTGGAATATTTCATTAGTTTTTTCATTAGTTATGGACTTGCCTTGTGCGAAGCAAACTTTACTTACGAAGCAAACCTACTTTTTCACTTGCATCATAAAAATAGAATCTGGGGGGGCTTGTCCTATGAGAACGGCTATTCGCTTAGGCCCAATCTCACCCATAACAGGGTGACCCGTTTGTTTATTGTGTAACATATAACCAGGCATGTGAAGTGGAATAAATTCCCTTCACATACCTGGCTACCTTATCTCACCCCTAACGGGGTAACTCATTATAACAATACATGAATTGTGGTATTTTTCATGTTTATTATCGTTGAATATCAACCATTCATAACATCAAAATATCATCAAAACCATGCAGAAAAAACATGAATTTTGAACACCCTATCTAAAGGGAGAAGGATGGCGTGTGAAAATCATAAAAAAGGCATTGGGGTAAATTTCGGTTTTTCGGGTAAAAACGATTCCGATATCATTCCGAAGACATCCCGATATCATACCGAAGGAAGAGAATTGGTCAAAATTTCGGTTTTGAAGGGGAGGGATATTTAAAATTGGTAAATGTTTTGTGCGATTTTATCGGATCTTAGTGTTGGTAGTGCACGCTCTGAAAGGGCGTGCAGGCGTGCATTCTTGGTCGCAAAACCATGCAGAACATTTTTGGGATTTTGAACACCCTACCTAACGGGGTAATCCCTCATAACGAAACAAAATTGCAAGAAAAGCCCTAACTCCACGTTTCTACCGCAATTTGCCTTTAAGGTAAAATAATACGTAATACCTTGATTTTCACATCAAACATTACAAACCGCACAAATAATAATTAATAAAAGTGTAACATTTTTCCTATTAAAGTTTGCGCAATCCAAATCTTTTCCACAAATTTGCAAGGTAAATAACGCATTTAGCAACATAAAAATTGTATATTATCATGGAAAATGCAGCACAGTCTCTCAGTGGACTTAAAAAAGAAGATTTCCAAAAAGTAATACAAGGCAAGCAGGTAGACCTCTACTTTCTGCGTAATGCCAACGGAATGGAAGTTGCCGTAACCAACTATGGCGGTGCTTTAGTAGCAATCATGGTCCCCGACCGTGAAGGCAACTATGCCAATGTTATTCAGGGTCACGACAATATTGATGACTGCATCAATTCGCCCGAACCTTTCCTCAGCACATTAGTTGGTCGTTATGGCAACCGCATCTGCCACGGAAAATTCACACTCAATGGCAAAGAATATAGTCTTGCTGTGAATAATGGCCCTAACCACTTGCATGGTGGACCCACCGGTTTCCACGCTCGCGTGTGGGATGCAGAGCAAGTAAACGATCATACATTGGTGCTTCGCTATGTTTCAGCCTACTATGAAGAAGGCTTCCCTGGCGAACTTTCTATGACTGTAATGTACTCGCTCAGCGAAGACAACGAGTTGAAAATCGATTATAAGGGTACAACCAATAAGAAGACTATCGTGAACATGACTAGTCACGGTTTCTTCTCACTCGCCGGCATTGGCAACCCCACTCCTACTTGCGAGGATGTGATTTGCCAAATCAATGCCGACTTTTATGTGCCCATTGACGAGAACAGCATCCCCACAGGCGAAATTCGCAGCGTAAAGGGCACACCGTTCGACTTCACTACCCCACATCGTGTGGGTGACCATTTAACCGACTTCTCTGACGAGCAAATTAAAAATGGTACGGGCTACGACCACTGCTTTGTGCTCAACAAGCACGAACCAGGCGAACTTACTTTCGCAGCTAAAATCGTAGAGCCTAAGAGCGGACGTTCTATGGAGGTTTATACCACTGAGCCGGGTGTACAGTTCTACTCAGACAATTGGGCTGATGGCTACAAGGGTCAGCATGGCGCTACCTTCGGCAAGCACTCTGCACTCTGCTTCGAGGCACAGCACTTCCCCGATAGTCCTAACCGTGCCTACTTCCCTCCCGTGGTGCTTAAGCCTGGACAGGTTTACACGCAGAAGACTATCTACAAATTTGGTGTAGAAGACTAAAAACATTGTGTTTCACAAACTTACACAAGGTTAGTTTGTGAAACACTTTAAAAATACCCATCCTTAATTCAGAAAATAATTCTATCTAATAACTTAAATTTATCTTTCTCACAAACAAAAATGAGTAATCAAAAGAAACAATGGGGAGCTATCATCATCATGATTGCGCTCTTCGCCATGATTGCCTTCGTGACAAACCTTTGTACACCTATGGCAACCATTATTAAGAACCAAGGCGAAATCTCAAACGTATTGGCACAGATTGGTAACTACGGCAACTTCGTAGCTTACCTAGTAATGGGTATCCCCGCAGGTATGCTTATCGCAAAGTTTGGCTATAAGAAGACAGCCCTTATCGGTTTGGCTATCGGTATCTTAGGTATCGCTATTCAGTGGTATAGCGGTCAGATTGAGAATCCTAAAGAAAACTTAGGTCTCGTATTTGGCGTTTACCTCGTTGGCGCATTCATCGCAGGCTTCTGTATGTGTATCTTGAACTGCGTTGTTAACCCTATGCTCAACATCCTTGGTGGTGGTGGTAACGCTGGTAACCAGTTAATTCAAACGGGTGGCGTATTCAACTCTACTGCTGCGGTTTGCTGCTACATATTAATGGGTGCCCTTATTAGCGATGCAACAAAGGCTAAGATTTCTGACGCCACTCCTGCCCTCATGATCGCACTTGGCATCTTCGTCTTGGCTTTCATCATCATTGCCATGACTAAGATTGAAGAACCCGAACAAGCTCCCGTAGAAGTTAGCTTGATTAAGGGTGCTATGAGCTACCGTCACTTTGCTCTCGGTGCTTTGGCTATCTTCCTTTACATGGGTATCGAAGTAGGTGTGCCGAACTTCGTTCAGCAGTACTTGACTAATGAAATGAAGATTCCTGCCGGTACAGTTGGTATGCTCGTAGCCGTATATTGGTTTATGATGCTTATCGGTCGTTTCGTAGGTGCTTCTATCGGTGGCAAGGTAAGCAGCCGTACTATGATTACCACTGTTTCAATCGCCACACTCGCACTCGTACTCTTCGGCATGTTTGCTCCGACTGACATACTCGTAGCATTCCCTGGTGTTGACTGGGGTAGCCTAACTGTGGTATGGCAAGACGTACCCGTAGGTATCTTTGCCTTCTTGCTCGTAGGTCTTTGCACCTCAGTAATGTGGGGCGGTATCTTCAACATGGCTGTTGAAGGTCTTGGCAAATACACTGCTATCGCTTCTGGTATCTTTATGACCATGGTGTTCGGTTGCGCAGTGATGATGTTCATCCAAGCTTCTGTAGCTGACGCTGTAGGTTATATCCAGAGCTACTGGGTAGTTGTTTTCTGCGCTGCATACCTCCTCTTCTATGCTTTAGTAGGTAGCCGCGTTCACAAACGTGCTGAATAATTCAAAACAATTTAGGTTGAGGGGTTAGGACCTCGTTCTTAACTCTTCAACCTTCCTTTCTAAAATAACAAGCTGAGAGTCTTAGAAAAAGCATGTATAATATTGTCACACGCTATTAAGCAATCAAAAAACTCAAAGCTCAATCTTTTAACTCTAAAATTCTTTTACTCCCATGAAATTAACTGTAGATGACGTAAGAAGCCGTTTCGTTGAACATTTCGATGGTACAACAGGTTCTGTATATGCCTCACCAGGCCGTATTAACTTGATTGGCGAACACACCGACTATAACGGTGGTTTCGTATTCCCCGGTGCCGTAACTCAGGGCGTTATTGCCGAAATCAAGCCCAATGGCACTCGCAAGGTTCGCGCCTACTCTATCGACCTCAAAGACTACGTAGAGTTTAGTCTTGACGATGAAAAAGGTCCCTCAGCCACACACTTCCGTTTCATTTATGGCGTATGCCGCGAAATGATGAAGTTAGGCGTGCCCGTTGAAGGTTTCAACACTGCATTTGCTGGCGATGTACCCCTCGGTGCTGGTATGTCTTCATCAGCTGCCTTAGAGAGCACATACGCTTATGCACTCAACGACCTCTTCTACGAAAATAAAATCGACAAATTCACACTCGCCAAGGTTGGTCAAGCCACAGAGCACAACTACATCGGTTGCAACTGCGGTATTATGGACCAATTCGCTTCAGTATTCGGCAAGGCTGGTAGCTTGATGCGCTTAGACTGCCGTTCACTCGAATACAAGTACTTCCCGTTCGATCCGAAGGGCTACAAACTCGTTCTCCTCAACTCTCTCGTTAAGCACGAGTTGGCATCTTCTGCCTACAACGACCGTCGCAAGAGCTGCGAAAACGTAGTAGCTGTGATGAAGAAGCACTGGCCCGAGGTTGAAACTTTGCGCGATGCCACTTACGATATGCTCAACGAGGTTCGTGATGAAATAAGCGAAGAAGATGCACTCCGCGCTAAATATGTAATCGGTGAAAAATATCGTGTACTCGAAGTCTGCGTAGCACTCGAAGAAGGCGACTACGAAGAAGTAGGTAAGAAGATGTACGAAACTCACCACGGTTTGAGCAAGGAATATGAAGTATCTTGCCCCGAACTCGACTTCTTGAACGATGTTGCACACAGCTGTGGTGTAACAGGTTCACGTATCATGGGTGGTGGCTTCGGTGGTTGCACCATCAACCTCGTAAGCGAAGACCTCTATGCCAACTTCATCGAAACTGCTAAGAAGGCTTACAAAGAAAAGTATGGCAAAGAACCTATCGTTATCGACGTTGTTATCGGTGACGGTGCTCGCAAGCTTTGCTAATAAAACCACAAGGTTTTAACACATACAAAATTCTATTCAAGGTGCATCCCTCTCTTCCAGGGGTGCACCTTTTTTAAGTTTTACAAAAAGTAAACGTCAAGCATTCGCGCCCATAAAGCATTCAAAATCCCTATAAAGTCATGCACAATTTTATTCGGTTTTCGTCGTCGATGAGAGGCATGGGAATGGATTACCCCGTTAGGGGTGACCCATTTAATCTGCCCTTATCGACGACAAAAACCGATAAAGTCTTGCACAACCTTTTGCCAATTTTGTACACCCTACCCTACGGGGTAATCCATTATAGCGACACATAATCAGGGCTTGTATGTTTCATTTTTGTTGTATATCAACCATTTACCATATTAAAATATCATCACAACCAGCGCTTAAACACCTTAATATATTTCGTCTTGAGCCACTGCGTAAGCACACAATACGCCAACAAAATCCCCACGAGCCACGGAAAATAGCCCAAAGGTAACGGCGTTAGCCCAATAGAACTGCCAAAAGGCGTAAACGGAATACAAATGCCAATAGCCATAATAGCAAAAGTCATCAGCATCACAGGCCACGAAGCAGCACTCTGCACAAAAGGCACCTTGCGCGTGCGAATCATGTGCACAATCAGCGTTTGCGATAGTAAACCCTCAACAAACCACCCCGACTGAAACAAAGCCTCTGTCGCGGGTCCCTGACATTTAAACACCCACCACATCACACCATACGTCACAATGTCGAAAATAGAACTAATAGGACCAATCCAAATCATAAACCTACTCAAGTCTGCCGAATCCCACACACGCGGTTTGCGCAAATACTCACCATCCATGCGGTCAAAAGGAATCGTTGTTTGCGAAATGTCGTAGAGCAAATTTTGAATCAGCAAGTGAATAGGCAACATAGGCAAGAAAGGTAAAAATGCACTTGCAGCCAACACGCTAAACATATTGCCAAAGTTAGAACTCGCCGTCATCTTCACATATTTCACAATGTTGCCAAACGTTTTTCTACCCTCTAACACCCCATTTTCTAATACCATCAAGTCCTTTTCAAGCAGAATAATATCAGCGCTCTCCTTCGCAATGTCTACAGCCGAATCTACCGAAATACCTATGTCCGACTCCCTTAACGCAGCAGCATCATTTATGCCATCGCCCAAAAAGCCCACCGTGTTTCGCTCCGACTGCAGCAACCTAATGATTTCAGCCTTCTGCATAGGTGTCAATTTCGAAAACGTTCTACACCTTACCACCGCTTTCACCTTCTCCTCCGCACTCATCAACTCCAACTCTGGACCCGTCACAGAGACAGAAGTGTCGATGCCCACTTGTCGCGCGATAGCCCTTACCACGCCCTCATTGTCACCCGATAGCACCTTCACCTCAACTCCATGTTCATGTAGCTGATTTATAGCCTGCGCAGCCGACTCTTTAGGTGGGTCAAGAAATGCCAAAAAGCCAATCAGCACCATCTCGCGCTCATCTTCAACGGCAAAGTTATTCTCCTTGCTCAAAAAACTCTTTTGTGCCAATGCCAACACACGCATACCCTGCGCATTCATCTCGTCCACAATGCGCAGCGCCCTATCGCGCATGCGTTCAGTCAGTGGCACCACCTCACCACCAAACTCGGCATAACCACAAACCAACAGCATCTCCTCAACTGCTCCTTTCGTAATAATTTGGCGCTTTCCATTCAAGTCCTCCACCACAACCGACATACGTCTGCGCTGAAAGTCGAACGGAATTTCATCCACCTTCTTATACGACCGGCTAACAGCCTCAAGTCCCAACTCCTTCACGTGCGATAAAATAGCCCGATCCATCAAGTTTTTAAGTCCCGTCTGAAAGTAGCTGTTAAAATAAGCATGACGCAACACACGGTTCTCCACATCCTCTGCACCATCCACGTTCACATGTCGCTCCAACACAATATGATCTTGCGTCAGCGTCCCTGTTTTGTCTGAACACAGAATGTTCATAGCCCCAAAATTTTGAATTGCGTTCAAATCCTTCACAATCGTTTTTTTGCGCGACATCATCATCGCCCCCTTCGATAGGTTTGCCGTTACAATCATGGGCAACATCTCAGGCGTCAGCCCCACAGCCACCGAAATAGCAAATATAAAAGCCTCCATCCAATCGCCCTTCGTAATGCCGTTTACCAAAAACACAATAGACACCATAACTAGCATAAACCTAATCAGCAACAGACTCACCTTCGTTATACCCTTGTCAAAAGCGGTAGCAGCCCTATGCCCCACTACACTCTTGGCAATAGTGCCCAAATAAGTGTGATTACCCGTTTCAAACACAATGCCCTTAGCCGTTCCGCTCACCACGTTCGAACCCATAAACACTACGTTGTCAAGGTCCACCACACTGCCCATTGCACCACCACACTTATCAGCAGCAAGCACAGCCACCTTCTCAATAGAATCTGACTCACCCGTCAAGCTAGACTGACTCACAAACAAGTCTTTCGATTCTATTATGCGCACATCAGCAGGAATCATATCACCTGCCGAGAGCATCACCACATCACCTGGCACCAACTCCTCGTTACTGATCTCCTCAGCTCGGTGTCCTGCACGCTTCACATAACAAGTGTTCGTAACCATCTTTTGCAACGCCTCGCTCGAACGATTCGCCTTCCACTCCTGGCAAAATCGCAAAATCGCACTTAGCACAATCATTGTCGTAACAACCACAATCGATGTCCAGTCTTGCTCCTCGGGCATAGCCGTCCAAACGTCCATTACAAACGAAATGCCCACCAACACCGTCAGCACACCCACAAACGGATTAATAAAAGCCTTTGCAAACATCACCAGCGGTTTTTTCTTTTTTTCGTGCACTACCTCGTTCTTGCCATAAAGCGCCTGTCGCTTTACCACCTCTTCGTCCGTTAGTCCCAACGAAGTAGTTTGAAAATAAGTAAACACTTGTTCTAATGGCGTTTTGGCAGCCATCACCACCATTTCAGCGTTAAAAGCCATCTGTCCCTTAGTCTTTTTAATCTTCCACATAATGCTTCGATTTTTTTTACAGGGTGGTTCTAATAATTCAGATAAGTTGATTTCATATTATGTGTGTATGGGGATTAGTAAACGAAGGAGCATAGCGGTGCTATGTGACTGAGAAAACTAACCCATAGACGCATGCGAGAGGGCGCAAAGCAACTATCCGAATTTTAGACCCACACCTTAAAATACTACAATTTTTTTGAGTTTCGCGCTGCAAAATTGCAAATACCCCACAACCTACCCCGTTAGAAATAAATTAAAACACTATTATAAAACTATTAGAACCAAGCGACCTACTTACAGAGGTACACACTCCATATTGCCACCTTATTGCAAATGACAAATAGCCTTCTAACACGTTGACAAACAACACGTTCGCAATCATTTAGCCATTTATCATGAAAACACGCCCTTTTATCCCCATAAAACTATTGAGGTGTCAAATTACCACTTATCGACTACACAAATTCAACAAAAACATGCAGTTTTTTTTCGAGTTTTGAACATTTTCCATCACGAAGGAATACAACTCATAAATAGGGGCAAATTGCAACAAACTTAGGGTGAAAGCGAAAATGACAAATGACAAATGACACCTTAAATACTTGATAATCAGACATTTAGATGTCATTTTGTCATTTGAAATATTTCTTAATTCTGAGTTAACGAGTGTAAACACAGATATAAGAGGTAAGAAATAAGTTTTCTGCAACTCACATTTTGCTTAAAAAATACGAAGAATGAATCATGTGTGTGTTTAAACCTGAAGCAAAAGACTGCCTAAACCCTCATTATGGGCTGCAAGAACAAAATGAAAGCATTAGAATCGAAATATAAGATTTATTAACCTTATATTTTCATCTTTATCGCCCTACGTGTTAAAATGTATTATAAGTGTAAAAATGTGAATTTTAGCTCTCCAACTTGGAGAGCTAAAATTCACACTTTTTTTTAGTCTTTTTTTCGAATTTACCACCACGCCTTTAAACGTGTGTTAATCCATACTGCAAAAAAGCGCTTGCCAAACAGCAGTAAATCGGGTTGTACTTTTTACTCAAAACATGCTTTTATGGGATGCGCATTTTAGCGTAATACTCGTTTATATACTATATAAGTAAGATGTTTTATTGTATGCCTAACGCGTGCCGAATGTCTTTGCTAATTACCCTAATAGTTTACATAAACAATCGTTACTAGGTTTAATATTCTTTCACACGAAAAATGTCATTTTGTCATTTGTCATTTTTCAAATGATTTCGATGTCTCAAAAAAAAGAAGAAGTATATAATATATTGATAATCAATAACTTATAT